>Ga0315336_1002094_pt1 | contig 32758 bp, 16 predicted proteins | sample ASW5metaG_FD_204512 | JGI IMG/M metagenome (GOLD analysis project Ga0315336, IMG submission 204512) | Ammonia-oxidizing marine archaeal communities from Monterey Bay, California, United States - ASW #5 | ecosystem: Environmental > Aquatic > Marine > Intertidal zone | place: USA: California...
TAGAGCAGACACCCCAGCGAAAAGAGGTCGGCGCGAGAATCGACGGTAGAGGCGTCTCGGATCTGCTCGGGTGCCATGAACTCGGGCGTACCCATTGCCGCGCCGGCACGGGTCGTCGGCCCGTCCTTCTCCGTCTCCTCACGGACCACCTTGACCAGTCCGAAGTCGGCGATCTTCGGAACCATTCCATGAGGGCCTTTGGCGAGAAGCACATTGGCGGGCTTCAGATCGCGGTGCACGATACCGGCTTGGTGTGCGGCACGCACCCCGCGGACGATCCCTCGGAACAGGTGCACTGCGGAGCCGATCTCCAGGCGCCCGTGTTCGCTCAGATAGGTGTGCAGGTCGGGGCCGTCTACGAACTCCATGACGAGGATGGGCGCGTCGTTGTATTCGTCGACGTCGGTGACCTGCACGACATTGGGATGGTGCAGGTTGGCCTGCACCCGCCCCTCCTGGATCATGCGATCACGAATGGAGGCAGTACCCGACACGAGTACTTTCATCGCGTGTTCTGAGCCGAGGGTTTGGTGGCGCACCTTGTACACAGTGGCCATTCCACCGGATCCGATGGTGTGCTCGACCACATACCGGCCGATGTTCTGTCCAGAGTGCAACATGGCGACGATGGTAACGTACGCGCGTAGTGGAGAGATAGATGGGTGGCGAGCCATTCCTCTGGCACGGAGCCGCTGTCGGCGCCGTGATCGGGGCCGTGTCGACCTGTGTTCTGTGGGCCGCCGACATGAAGTTGGCGGGCGGCGGGTTCGGGCTCTCAGCGCTGCTGGCGATCCACCTCGAGAACCCCATTCACGGCGTCACGGATCTGCTGCCGTTGGGGCTTTCGTGGGCCGGTTGGTCGATCGAGACGCTGCGCGCCCACTCCCGGGTGAGCGAGGCCTCTGGAGACCCGTGGGCCGACACCCAACTGTCCGAGCGGCTACTCGACGCCGCTTTGCTGGTCAGCGCCGAAGGCAAGATTCTCGAGGCGAACAGCAGCGCCGAAGTGATCTTCGGTCATCGGATTGGCGCGATGCAGGGGTTGGCCCTCCGGGACATCCTGCCCGGTCACGACGATCAGGAACAGACGAAGAGCCGTGAGGTCCAGTCTCCCTCGCTGGAGATCCTCGGGGTTCAGTGGGAGATGCGGGCGGTGCGGGCGGACAACGTCTCTTTCGACGCCTTGGTCACCGTCTCGCCCACCACCGGACGACGATTCATCTACACGGTCCGCTCGCGACACGGTCAGGTGGCCGAGGACGGCACGGTCCCAGAGAGCTGGGTCGCCGAGCGCAAAGAGCTGATTCGGGAGCGCGACGAGGCCATTGAGACGAGCAAAGCGAAGAGCGAGTTTCTAGCAAATATGAGCCATGAGCTCCGCACTCCGCTGAACGCCATCATCGGCTACTCGGAGCTGCTGAACGAGGAGCTCTCGGATCAGGGCGTCGACATGACCTCCGATCTGGTCAAGGTCTCCTCGTCTGCCAAACACCTGCTGTCTCTCATCAACAACATCCTCGATCTTTCGAAGATCGAGGCCGGCCGCATGAGTGTGGTGCTCGAGCCCATACAAGTGGCGGAACTGGTTCGCGATGTGCGGACCAACATCGAGCCCCTGGCTGCGAAGAACGGCAATACGCTCGAAGTGAAAATCGACGGCGTGAGCGTGGTTCGCGGCGATGCGATGCAGCTCCGTCAGGCACTGATCAACCTGCTCGGAAACGCCTGCAAGTTCACCGAGAACGGAACCATCACCGTCGAGGTCGTGCAGCATCCTGGGTCCGACTACTTCGTGGCCTTCAACATCCACGACACCGGCATCGGCATGTCGGAGCAGCAACTGGGCAGGCTGTTTCAACAATATGTGCAGGCGGATCGATCGATTCAGGCCAAATACGGCGGCACCGGACTCGGGCTCACCATCAGCAAGCGCTTCATTGAGATGATGGGCGGCGAGCTCACCGCCACGAGTGCCCTGGGCGAGGGGTCGGTCTTCACCGTGTTGATCCCATCGGGCTACCACCAGTCCAGCACCCACGTCGCGAATTTCACGATGCCCGCTCGGGGTGGGCTGACCATTGTGCCCACTACCGCTCCAGACGAGCTGTTGAAGTGGCTGCTGGTGATCGACGATGACGATGAGGCACTACAGCAGATCTATGTTCGCAAGCTCGAAACCGCCGGGTACATCGTCGAGGTCTTTCGGGATGGGCAATCGGGCCTCGAGCGCGCGCTGATGGGGCGCCCGTACGCGGTCCTCATCGACACCAGGGTCGAGCGTGGTTGGGAGGTACTCGGCAAGCTGACCAGCGAATCGGCGCTCCTCGACGTCCCGGTTTTGGTGGTGTCGGGCGAAGACGACGCCGAACGGGCGATCGGTCTCGGCGCTTCGGCTTCCCTTTCCAAACCCGTGGACAACGATCAACTGCTCGACGCCATCCGTCGCGCCGCTGAGAGCCCAGAAGTGGTCTTGTTCGAGCCCGATACGACCCTTGCCCGTCGCATCAGCAAGTCGATGCGGGAGGTCGGCTGGAAGATCAGCCACTACGACGAGGAATCCGAAGCGCTGGACGCCGTCATCAGTGCCGGGCGGGCGGTGGTGGTCATCGACGCGTCGAATGCCAACGGGGCAGGAACTTCGATATTGACCGGGATCCGCAACAACATTCCGATGCGGAGCACGCCCATCATCTGGATCGGTGACGACGAGGATGCGCTGGCGGACCACATGCACTGCCGGGTCGAGGGCCTGGACGGCAAGGCGCTTGCGGCGGCGGTGACCAATGCCGCCACGAGCGCTTTCTCACAGTTGGCAGAGTCGGGCGGCGCGGACGAGTTGAGCGACGAGTTCTAGCCGAACTGTTTGATCTGCGCGTCCGCGTAGGCGCTCATGAGGTCCTCGAGACTGAACGGCTTGTGTACGAATCCGTCGGCACCTTCTTCCAACGCCTGGCTCGCCTTGTTCTTTCCGCCTCCCGAGCAGAGGATGACGATGGTCGAAGGCGAGAGCATTCGCAGCTTGCGGTATGTCTGAAGGCCGGACATTCCGGGCATGACGAGATCCAGGAGCACGAACTGGAACGCGTTGGGGTTGGCGATGAACAGGTCAATGCCAGTCTGGCCGCCGTCCGCCGCGAGCACCTCGTAGCCCGCCGACTTCAGGAGTCGTCCCGTGGCGCGGCGCACGTGTTCGTCGTCGTCGATCAGGAGCACTTTGCCCCCTGACATGGGCGCCGTGAGGGTGCGGCGGACCGCCTCGGACCGCTGGTGGTCGACCCGGGGAAGGTAGATCGTGAATGTCGTGCCGAGCCCCGGCTCGCTGTTGACTGTGACGTATCCGCCGTGCTGGGTGACGATGCCGTGCACCATCGGCAGCCCAAGTCCTGTTCCCTGTCCGACGGGCTTGGTGGTGAAGAACGGCTCGAAGATCCGGTCTCGATTCTTGCTGGAGATGCCTAGGCCATCATCTGAAACAGAGATGACCGCCCAATCGCCTGCCGGTACGGCGTCGATGGGACTTTTGGTTGGACTGTCCAGCACCAGCGCCCTGACTGCGACCCGCAGCCGGCCTCCTTTTGGCATCGCGTCGCTCGCGTTCAGGCACAGGTTGAGAACCACCTGGGTGAGACGACCTTCGGCCCCTCGGATGTCGACCTTGTCGTCGTATTTCGCTTCGATTGCGACGTTCGGCCCCACCGCGCGGCTGGCCATGTCGAGGGCGCCCCGAACGACGCTGGCGACATTGAGGTGGCTGCGTTGCTCGGTCTCCTTCCGTGCGAAGTCCAGCAGTTGACGCGTGACATCGGCGGCGCGGTCCGCTGCGCTCTGGATCATGCTCACCGATTCCATCACATCGTCGATGTCCAGCGAGACCCCGGGTCGCAGTGCGTCTTGCAGGTACGAAGCATTGGCCGAAATCACCATAAGCACGTTGTTGTAGTCGTGGGCGATCCCGCTGGCGAGGCGGCCGACTGCCTCGAGCTTCTGGGCTTCGACCAGCTGGCGTTCGAGGGCGTCGCTCCTCGCGAATTTGAAGATGCAGTTCTCGCCGATCTGGACCCGGTCTCCCGGCTGGAGAATCGCACTGCCGACGGCGCGACCGTTGACGAATACCCCGTTGCGGCTGTCCAGATCCTGGATCCACCACCGCCCATCGGCGTGAATCTCCATCTTGGCGTGCCGGCGGGAGACGCTGTCATCGGTGACGGTGACGTCGGCGCGCGCATCTCGACCGATGAGAAGGGTGCCCTGACAGGGCCAGGATCTCCCCATCGCGCGACCGCGGAGGAGCAGCAGCACGAAGCTCTCTCCGCCGGGTGTCGGTCGGAGCTCCTGCTCCAGCGTCCTGGTTGCGTAGTGGCCTGGCTTGACCCTTTTCTGCCCGCCCACGCGGACCTCCCTCACATCGAGAATACCATATCGGTCGGAGTCGAGTTCACGACTTAGAAGCTCCCACCGGGAAGCAGATAAACGGCGCCGGATACCGGAACTCCAGGCGCGCCAATGACGAGGTCGCTGATACCATCGAAGTCGACATCACCCGTTGCCAGGACCGCTCCGGCGAAGTGGCTCGCGCTGGCACCCTCTACGACCAGATCGGCGTCGAATTCTGTCAGGACGCCAGCTGAAGGACCGAGCAGCACGTAGACGCGGCCCTCCATGCCAAGGAACGGTCCCTGTGGCGCGCCGATCGCGATTTCTCGGGTGTTGTCGCCGTTGATGTCCAGATTCCCCTGGACGCTGAAGCCGGCCATCTCCCCGAGGCTGCCAACGAATGTGGCGTCGGCGCTGGCGGTCGTGTAGGACCCCGTAAGCGGGCCGTAGTAGACAAAAGCCCCGCCGCCGAAACCATTGAATGGTGCGCCCACGAGCAGGTCGTCGGCCCCATCGCCGTTGACGTCTCCGGCACCGGAGATGGACGTGCCCAGTTGATTGCCGTTGTTTCCGGTGATGTCCACATCGGCGGTCTCGAGGTCAAAGACGCCGGCCGCGAGCGCATCGAGGAAGACATAGGTCATTCCAGGGTCCTGAGAGCCGGCCATCTTGTCGGCCAGGACGAGGTCGTCGATGCCGTCGCCATCCAGGTCTCCGCCATCTGTCGATACGCCCACATCGCCGTTCTGGTTCTTTCCGAAGAACGACGTGTCCGCGACCAGATCGACTTGGCCACTCGTGGCGTTCGCGGCGAGGATCAGGAATGCGGCTCCCTTGTCCTGGCCGTCGTTCCACCCCGGCGCGCCCACGACGAAGTCGCCGAGACCGTCGTCGTCGATGTCACCGACGTATCCGACATGCTCACCGAGTCTGTTTCCGAAGAACTTTCCGTCGAGGATGACATCGGCGTTGGAGGCCACGTCGCTTACGACCGGGCCGTAGAACAGGTAGGCCGATCCAGCCACGGCATCCGGGGCGCCCACGAGCACCTCCGCAGTGGCGTCGCCATCCATGGAGAAGATGGCAACCGAGGTGCCGAACCCGGAGCCAGCTCCGCCGCCGAGGATCGCGTCGGCATTCTCAGCGGCTACCGGGCCGGTGAGGGGGCCATGCACCAGGTAGGCGAGTCCCCCGATACCGCCATTCGGCGCCCCCATGACGATGTCGTCGTAGCCGTCGGCGCTGGCGTCTGCCCCGGATGCCACCGCTGATCCGCCGCCGTCCGCGGGTACAGTCCGGTCGATCCGGAGTGGCACGTTGGCGAGGGAAAGGACGCAGGGGTCGTCACTGCCATCGCAGTCGTTGTCGATGCCATCGTTGCAGACTTCGACCGCCGCCGGGGATCGCGTGGGATCGAGGTCGTCGCAGTCACCGTCGAGCAAGGCCTCGCCGGGGGACAGGCACTGGCCGTCGCCGTCGTCGGGAATCAACACTCCAGAGCCGAAGGTGTCGAAGTCCAGGTCCTCGAAACAGGTCACCGAACACGTTGGGTCAGCGGCATCGGTCAGACCGTCGCAATCGTTGTCGAGGCCATCTGCGCAGGCCTCGGCCGCCGCTGGGTTGACGGCCGGATCTGTGTCGTCGCAGTCCGAGTTCTGGGTCGTCTCGGTGGGCCCGTCACAGATGTCGTCCCCATCGTCGGCGACGATTCCCGGTGCGCCATAGAGGTCGCCGTCTCCATCGTAGAAGCACTCGTCGAAGGTGTCGCAGTCCTGATCGACGCCGTCTTCGACGTGAATGGGCAGGAGCGGAGCGCCTGGGTGTATCGTCTCGGATCCCGGTCCGATGTCATCACAGTCGAGGTTGTTCGCCACAAAGTTCGGCGGCGGGTCGCACTGCAGGGCCGTGGCGACCGGATTTCCATATCCATCGCCGTCGGCGTCGTGATGCCACAGCGTCGGATCGAACACGGGTGCATCGTCGTCGTCGACCAGGCCGTCGCAGTCGTTGTCGAACCCATCGCATTCTTCGTCGGCGCCTGGATAGACTTTGAAGTCGGTGTCGTCGCAGTCCTGGTTGTCGCCGACGAATCCCGGTGGCGCCACGCACGCTGAGACCGCCGTCGCCAGGTCCCCGAAGCCGTCGCCGTCCGTGTCGGCGAACCAGGATGGCGCACCGGTAATCATGGGGTCATCGTCGTCAGCGAGTCCGTCGCAGTTGTCGTCCATGCCGTTGCAGATCTCTGTCGCTGCGGGGTTTACGGCCATGTCGGCGTCGTCGCAGTCGGTGCCATCCACCAATCGCCCGACCGGTTGACTGCACGCCGCCAGGCCGTCGTTCGGGTCGCCATAGCCATCGAGATCGGCATCGGCGTAGTAGGCGGTGGCCACCAGATCGGTGTCGGCGTCGTCGATCAACAGGTCGCAGTCGTCGTCGATCGAATTGCAGATCTCATCGGCTCCAGGGTTGATGTCGACGTTGGTGTCGTCGCAGTCCCCAGCGTCATTCACCCGGCCGGGGATGGGATCGCAGTCCAGGATCACGTCGTTGGGATCGCCAAAGCCGTCGCCGTCGTCGTCGAGATACCGAGGCGTCGGGGTGTCCTCGTCGATCATTCCGTCGCAGTCATTGTCGAGGTTGTCGCACTCCTCTACGGCATTCGGGTAGACGAACTCGTTGGTGTCGTCGCAATCTCCGTCCGGGCCGACGTGGGCTGGCGGTGGCGCGCAGCTCGGCGCTGAGGGCGCCATTGTGTCGCCGTACCCGTCCCCATCGGAATCGAAATACCAGATGGGCGCGCCAGTGAGGTCGACGCTGGCGTCGTCGTCGTCGACATCGCCGTCGCAGTCGTTGTCCAGCCCGTCGCAGATCTCTTGCCCCTGCGGGTTGATAGCGTCGTCAGAGTCGTCGCAGTCACTGTCGTCGGCGATGTAGCCGAGATCCGGAACGCAGCGGAACTGCTCGACATCTGGATCGCCGAAGCCATCTAGATCGGCATCCAGATACCAGGGGGTGAAGCCCGCGCCCTCGGGATCGAGGTCGTCGATGCCCCCGTCGCAGTCGTTATCGATGTTGTCGCACTCCTCCGCCGCACCGGGAAACACGAGTGCATCACCGTCGGCACAGTCGGTGTCGTCGCTGACGAAACCCGTGGGGATGTCGCAGGCCTCCTGGGTGACGAAGGCGTTGCCGAACCCATCGCCATCGGCGTCCTCGTAGTAGATCGTGCCCTCGAACTCGGCGTCCGCGTCATCGATGGCGCCGTCGCAGTCGTTGTCGATGGTGTCGCAGATCTCCAGCGCAGCTGGATTGAGCGCGGCGTTCCCGTCGTCGCAGTCCGTGTTGTCGAAGACATAGTCGAGTGGTGGCGTGCACGTCTCGAGCGATGGCCCGAGTGGGTCTCCATAACCGTCGCCGTCGCCGTCTGGATACCAGGTTTCAGGAGCGCTCTCGTCGATCTGTCCGTTGCAGTCGTTGTCGAGGCCATCGCACTGCTCGGGAGCATCTGGCGAAATCTCGTCGTCCGCATCGTTGCAGTCACCCGCAATGGACACATGCCCGATGGGCCTGTCGCAGGAGACCGGCCCGATGACCAGATCGTTCCCGAACCCATCGCCATCGGCATCCAGATACCAGGTCGGGGTCTGCAACGGGTCGAGATCGTTGTCCTCATCGTCGATCAATCCATCGCAGTCGTTGTCGATGGTGTCGCACACCTCGATGCCCAGCGGATGTACGTTCGGGTCGCCGTCGTAGCAGTCCAGATTGTTGTCCACGGTATTGGGGGGCGGATTGCAGCCGCGCCCCGCGACCACTGGATCGCCGTAGCCGTCACCATCCCAGTCGTTGAACCACGTGACTTCGTCGGTGAGCCACGGGTCGTCCTCATCCATCACACCGGTACAGTTGTTGTCGACATCGTCGCAGACCTCTGGGGCCAATGGGTTGATGGCGGCGTCGGTGTCGTCGCAATCCCCCGAATTCGGGGAGGTACCCGGAGGTTGTTCGCACGCGTCTACTGCCGCTTGTCCATCGCCATAGCCATCGCCATCGGTATCCGCGAACCACGTGATCGTGTCCCACGCGTCGTCCTCGTCGATCTGGTCGTCGCAGTCGTTGTCGATCTCGTCGCCGCAAAGCTCGTCTGCGTCGGGATGAATGGCGCTGTCGTCGTCGTCGCAGTCCCCATCGACCAGCACGTATCCGGAGGGCGGCGTGCAGGTCACCACGGTCTCGGCGTCGCCGCCGAAGCCATCGCCATCTTCGTCGAGATACCAACTTGCGGCGTCCACCATCAGGCTGCCGTCGTCGCCGTCGATGAGGGAGTCGCAGTCGTTGTCGATCCCGTCACAGAGCTCGTCCGCGTCTGGGTTCACGTCGGCGCGGTCGTCGTCACAATCGTCGGAGTCGACGGTGTATCCACGGGGCATCTTGCAGGCTTCGATGACATCGTCGGCGTTGCCGAAGCCGTCATTATCGAGGTCGTGGAAGTAGGTGCTCGGTTCGCTGACATTGGGGTTGTTGTCGTTGCAGTCCTCCGACCACAGGACGCCGTCGCCGTCGACGTCCAGGCGAGCCGCTTCGTCGGCGTCGCTCACCCAGAAGCAGCCGCCCATCACCAGCGATACTGCGATTGCCCAACGCCGCATGCCTTTCCCCAGGCCATCATGCCACGTCCCCGCTGCTTTTCGGAGATGTCTTCCACTACTTAAAGGCACGCGCGCGCGAACGCGGTTGGTAAGGTGGCCGCAATGCGGTGTCTGATCTCAGTTGCTGTGGCGCTTCTGTACGCCCCTGGTGCGGTCGCCGGATGCGCTATTCAAGTGAGCGCCGGAGAGCTGGACGACAAGCTCGACGGCGCGCTGGAACGCCTTGCCGATTTGGATATCGAGGCCTTCAAGACAGAGTCGGACGCCATTCAAGGCATTGTTCCTTGCGTGTCCGAGGATCTGAATCCGCCTCTGATCGCGACGCTCCATCGCGTCTACGGCCTTCGCGCGTTTGGCGAGAGCACGGGCGAGGCCGCCATCGCCTTTGCCGCAGCCCGTCTGCTGGAGCCGCAGTACACGTTTCCGGACGAACTGGTTCAGGAGGGAAACCCGGTCCTCGAGGAGTATGCTTCGATCGACATCTCGGAGCGGCGCACCGTCCTGGTTCCCGAGCCGACGGAGGGCAGTCTTCGATTCGACGGAAACGCCACACTCGAGCGGAGTGCCGATTGGCCGAGTGTGGTGCAGATCTACGATGCCAGCCAGATGCTCGCCGAGACGCGATATCTCCTCCCCGGCGATCGCCTTCCGTCGTACCCAGGTGCATCGAAGTTCGACACCAAGAAGCTGCGCCTGCCCCTGCTGGGGGTTGCCGGGGTCACCGGGGTGACCTCAATCGCTCTCACCGCGGTCTCTGGGGTTCGGGAAAAGACCTACAAAGACCCCAATGCCCTCCCCGAGAAGGAACTGGGCGACTATCGCTCCACCACGAACAGTATCGCCTTCGCGGGTGCCGCCAGTGGCGTGCTCGCTCTCGGTTCTGGAGTCGCCCTGGTCGTCGTCTGGTGAGCCTGTGCTGAAGCGCGGCGACACCATTGACAAATACCAGATCGTCGATCTGCTCGGCCGCGGCGGCATGGCTCTGGTTTACAAGGTTCGCCACACCCAGCTCGGCTCTCTGCACGCGCTGAAGTTGCTGTTCAACACCTCGCCCGATGTGTGTCGCCGGCTCATCAATGAAGGGCGCGCCCAGGCTTCCCTGCGGCATCCGCACCTGGTCGCAGTCACCGATGTCATCGACGTCGACGGCGTTCCGGCGCTGTTGATGGAGTACGTCGATGGGCCGCCGCTCGACCTGTGGCTGCCGAAAAATGCGCTCACGCCACCAGATGCCCTCGCCCTGTTTCGCGGCATCGTACGCGGCATGGGCCATGCCCATTATCGGGGCGTCGTACATCGGGATCTGAAGCCGGCGAACATCCTGCTCGCTGTGACCGGGGAAGGCCTGGTGCCGAAGGTCACCGATTTCGGGCTCGTCAAGGCTGTGGGGGTCGAGGAGGGCGCGACCCGCACTGGAATGGCCCTGGGGACTCCGAACTACATGGCACCCGAACAGATCGCCGACGCGTCGTCCGTCGATCAGCGGGCCGACGTGTTTGCTCTCGGGTGCATTCTGTATGAGATCGTGGCTGGAGGGCGGGTATTCGAGGGCTCGAACAGCTTCGACGTCTACAAGCTCATCACCGCGGGGGAGTGGGATCGGCTCGATAAGATCGAGTGGATTCCGGACAACGTGGCAGCGGCCGTCGAAGCGTGCTTGAAGGTCGATCCGGACGAGAGATTATCGAGCTGCCAGGCCCTTTTCGACATGCTGTACCAACGGGACGATCTCGAGATTTTGAAGGCCCGTGACTTTCGGGCGAGGGACGACGAAGCCATCACACTGGGCGAATCCGCAGACTTCTTCGACAAGGCAGACGAGGCGACGCCTACCCTTCTGGCAGGCAAATTCGACGCCGTGGAGCGAACCAGCCGCGCCTTGCATGTGGAGAAGGAGTGGGCGGACCTCCCGACGGACAGCGATGACGAGTCCAGGCCCGCATGGGTCTTTCCGGTTGGCGTGATCGCGCTTCTGTTGCTGGGCGTCATTGGATTCGCCGGTGGGCGTGCCCTGCAAGGGGAGAGTGTGGTTCTTCCCGTTCCGGCACCGGTAGTATCGGTCGGTCCGAAGCCTGCCGTGCCCATTCCCAGTCCACCACCGAAGCCCGCACCCGTGGTCGCGGAGCCCGTGCAGAACCCGGCACCTCCTCCACGTCCAGTGGAGCCAGTGGCCGTGGCTGCACCGGAGCCAGAGCCAGCAGTGCCTGAACCTGCACCTGTGACGGAAGACCCGGAGCTCCCAGATACGGCGACAATCTCGGTTCACCAGGACAGCGATGCCACTGAGATCTGGTTGGACAGAGATGGTCAACGTGTGGCAATAGGGGAGGTTTCGCCCGGTCAATACAAGATCTTCGCAGATTATTCGGGGAAAGTCGTCGAGTCGCATCCGGTCACGGTGGCCCGGGGTGACACTGTAGTGGTGAAGTGCATGGCGTTTGCGAAACGCTGCGTGGTCAAGTCCCTGTGATCGTTGTCATCCTCGCGCTCTGCGGCTGCGGATCGGGAGATCCGGCCGATTCGACCCTCGACTCAGACTCGGACGGCGAGGTGGTGGATAGCGATGAACCTACCGACACCGACACCGACCCCTCGGACACGGATCCGACGGTGCAGACGCAGCTGGTGGTCGTCTTCGCTGGGCCCTATGCACGGTATGCCGCGAGCTATGACGCTGGCGCAACCTGGCCTGTCGACTTCCAGGGAGAGGTCGACGACGGAGATGGCCACTCCGAGGGCTTGATCCGCGGCTGCACCTTCGGACAAGGGCTGTTCGTCTGCGTGGGCGGCGACATGGAGGGCACCTACCGCACGAGTACCGACGGGGAGAACTGGACCCAGCCCTTCACCGGGTCTCGCGCCTGGATCGCCGATGTGGCATACGGAGACGGCCGCTTCGTCACCGTCGGCGGCTTTGGCAACCTCACATGGTCCACCGATGGATCGAGCTGGAACGAGGAATATCGAGACTCCTCCACCCATTTGCGCGCCGTGGCCTACGGCAATGGACTGTATGTCGCGGTGGGGGCCGATCGCCGGGCGGTGACCGCCGATGGCGTGACCTGGACCTCGGATCAGAGTGGCTTCCCGGGGGTCGACCGGATCGCATTCGGAAACGGGGTCTTCGTCGCCACCGGTCAGAACGGCCAGATCGCCACGTCGGCGGACGGCGTCGACTGGACGGATCAGGTCGTCGGCAGCGCGAGCCGCTACGGCGTCGCATTTGGAGACGGCACCTTCGTCACCGGTGGCTGGCCCGATCCGATGCAGTTCAGCGCCGACGGATTGGTGTGGACCGCCGCCGATGGGACCGAACAGGTGGCACCCTCAGGCTACGTCGAGGGCTACTTCTACGGGCCGACCTGGAGGGACCGGATCTACCGAAGCACCGACGCGTTGGACTGGGAGCTGGTCAAGGACAACAGCGAACCCGAGCAGAACGGATTCAACGACTTTGCGGCTGGGTTTGTCGCGATTCCCTAGCGCGACCCGGTGCGCTGTGGTCCACCGACCAGCGCGTTGACGCTCTCCGCTTCGACGCTGAAGGTCCGCTCGACCAGAGCCGCCCCGTCGACGCTCATCGAGACCGTGACCTCGCCGGGCATCACCCCGAAGATGTACGTCGTTCCGCGCTTGGTGACGGTCGAATCTGTGGGTCCGTCGGAGCGGGTGTAGATGACATGGGTATCGGCGTCGGACGGCTCAACCGAGATCTCGGCGTCGGCGAGCCAGTCGCCGCTGCAGTTCTTCTGGTCGAACAGGATGAGCGCGCGACCGGCGAGCGCCTCGACCCCATAGTCATTGTGGAGATTGGGCCAGGTCACGCCGTTTTGCAGGTCAGGACTGTTCTCGACCCCGACGACGGCCGGCTCTGTGCCGCGATAGGTGTAGGGATTCATGTCCGTCGCGCGGATCGAGAGAAAGCCGTCCCAACCGGCATCTCCGAGGGGGGCCTCGAGTTCGTAGAGCCCGTCTTCGGCGGTGGTGACCGAGTCCACGGGCGTGTTGGGATCCGAGTGGTCGAACAGCTCGACGAGAGCGCCCTCGACCTCGCGGCCCCCTCCAGCTCCGACCAGGTTGACGGTCCCGAAGAACAAATCGGTGGTCAGGGTCGGCGTCAGTGGCGCTTCGTCCACGCAGTCGATTCCCGCTGGGAGTGGGTTTGTGACGTCGGAGTCGCTGTCGGCGGCGTCGGTGTCGGTGTCGGAGCCGCCGCAAGCGATGACTGCCAGAATCGGAAGGATGGTCAGGCGAGGCATGTCGCTCCTATCTGCCCAGATCTCTCTGGATAATGAGGCTGCCGACCACCATGGACGCCGCCGCACCGAACCCACCCAGGGCGGCCACTGCCAGCTGGATCGGGATGCCCGAGGGCAGAGTGCTGGTGAGCAGGAATCCGCAGGTGAGGGTGCCGAAGAAGACCACGAACCACACGCCCTGTTGTGCCGTGCGTACGTCGTGGGAGATGCTGGAGACAATGGTGCAGATCGTGGAGATGAACAGGGCCCACAGGGGGCCGCCCAGCAGGAAGGCCACCCACCACGCGGGGTTGCCGGGCAGGTAGGCGGCAAAGGGAGCGGTCACCGAAAAGGTCGACGCGAAGAGCGAAGTCGCTCCGCAGACCAACAGGAACATGCAGAAAGCCGGCCCAATGGCTCCGACGACCTTGCCCACGAGGAGCTCGACCCGGCGTACGGGCGCCAGGAGAAGGAAGGTCAGCGTTCCGCACTGGCGGTCGTGGAGGACCGAGTGGCCCGAGAGAACCGCGGCGATGCCGAGGAACTGCGACAGGATGAGGAAGTTGAACGCCGTGACGAGCAGCCCGGCCATGTAGTCCAGCGCATCCTGGCCCTCCATGCTGCCGCCGAGGATGACCGCCACGCCATCGATGAGCTCGGGATCGTCGGCCATGTGCTGCACGATGAACAGCCCGGCGATGACGATCGACGCCACCAGCGTGAAGAGCGTGAAGATCACCGCGAGCATCGTCGGCTGACGGATCTGCTCGGTCCATTCCCGGCGGGCAATGTGCAGGATTCGAGAGATCATTGGTCGACCCACTGCTGGTACACAGCGTAGAGCTGGCCCTGGGTGGGCGCCTTCCTCTCTCCGTCGAGCGTCGTGACATGGCGCAGGGTCCGCTGTTGCACGGCGACCCGGTCGCAGATGCTGTCGGCAGCGTGCAGATCGTGGGTCGTGAGCACCACCGCGACACCCTGATCGGCTTGTTTGCGGACCGACTGGTGGATGCTGTGGGTCGACACCGGGTCCAGGTTCGAGGTGGGCTCGTCCAGCAGCAGCAGCTTCGGCTTCATGAGCAGGGCGCGAACCAGGGACACCTTCTGCTGCATTCCGCTCGAGTACTCCTTGATCTGGCGGTCCATCTGGTCGGTGATGCCGAGCTCTTCGAGCAGGGGCTGGGACATCGAGTTGATCTCGGCCTTCGAGAGCCCGTTCAGACCGCCGAAATAGTGGAGGTTCTCGCGGCCGGTGAGCAGGGGATACAACCCCGGAACCGCAGTGATCAAGCCGACGGTTCCGGTCGAGGTCAGCGCGAGGTCGTGGGCGTTGACCCCGCCGACCATCACCGTCCCGCTGGTGGGCCGGATGAGGCCCGCGATGAGGAGCAGGAGCGTGCTCTTTCCGCCGCCGTTGGGCCCGATGAGGCCGAGTACCTCGCCGCCGTTCACATCGAGGGACACGCCCTCCACCACTGGTGGGTTCTTACCGAAGGAACGAGTGAGATCCGTCGCAGTCGCGATCGCTGTCATGGCGACAGGCTTTCACGATTGAGGGTCTCGCGTAAAGCGAGCGGCCTACAGAGCGTTCAGTACCGACCGGATCTCGGCGAGCTCGGGGTCCGCCGGGTAGGCCAGATCGGCCTGGTCGAGGGCGGTGAGCGCGATGGCGACGGCGGCTACGGCCAGCGGCTGGTTGGGCGTGTCCTTCCAGTGCTGCAGCGCCTGGGTGTACAGGTAGACGGCGTGTCCCTTGCGAAGCTGGCTCGTGTCATCGCCGAGCAGTTCGGCGAAAGTCCAGGTCTGCTCCATCTGCTGGGGCTGATTGGTCAAGGGGTGGAGCCAGTCGATGGCCACCGTGATCTGCGTGTTCATGTCCACACAGCCCGGCTCGGTCGTGCGCAGGGTCTGGTGGAAAACCATGGCGTCGTTGGGGGCGATGTGTTGGGGTTCGATGTCCTGCTGGTTGCCGGAGATCTCCTCGGCGGTGTAGCGGACGATGCGGAAGTCGGGCGGGAGATCGATGCGCACCTGCACGGCGCGACCGGCCACGTCCATGGTGTTCACGAAGCGGTCTCGGAAGATGAGATCGGCCTCGGCGGTGCTGTCGATGAAGACCGCGGCGCCCCGTCCTTTGTCGGTGACCGTGTCCATGAGCGCGTCGTTGTAGCCGACGCCATCTCCCGTGCCGACGCCGACGATGTAGATGCCGGCCCGGTCGCCCTGGCCCGCATTCAAGGCGATGAGGTCCTCGTCGATGACACCGAGATTCGCGCCACCATCGCTGACCAACACCACCCGGGAGATCTGACCGGCGACGTGGTACTGATTCGCCATGCGATAGCCCTCGGTGAGGCCATTGTGTAGGTCTGTGCCACCATTTGCGTCCATCTCATCACAGGCGTCTACCAGCGCTTGTTCGTTGGGCTGGGTGACCGCAAGGCCGTCGAGTACGACGTTGTTGCCCGAGTTCCAGGTCGCCATAGAGACGGTGTCTCCGGCCTTCAGGCTGTAGGCGATGGCCCGGCAGACGTCCCGGGCTCTGCCGATCGGCGCTCCCTGCATCGACCCCGAGGTGTCCATCACCAGGGCGACGTTCATCGGATCCCGGTACGGGTTGCTCTGATTGGCGGAGGAGACGGCGAACTGGAACAGGTAATCGCCGGCGGCCATGGCCGGGTCCTGCACCATCGATCCGTGGAGCCGGAGTCCACCGCCGATGGCGGGCGGGTAGTCGAAGTCGTAGTAGTTCATGAATTCGTAGGGGCGAACATCGGGAATAGAGCGCCCGCCCAGCACGGCATTCCGAGACTGGACCGCCGACGACATCGAGTTGCTGTCGTCCGGTGAGATCCACAATGACCTGGCGAGGTCCTGACAGACCATGCCGGTGTCCATGAGCGCGGTGTCGCCTCCGGTGTCGATTCCGGTGTCCGCGGTGTCGACATCGGTGTCGGTGTCGGTGTCGCTATCGGTGTCCGCGTCGGCGTCTGCGTCGGTGTCCGCATCGGTGTCTGCATCGGTGTCGGTGTCGGTGTCCGGGTCGATGCCGACCGCGGTGTCGAGGCCGAAGTCGCTGCCCTCTTGTCCGCCGAAGCACGCGCTGAGAAGAACCGTGAAGATGCACGAGATACGAAATGACCGCATGGGAGCCCCCTGTTGAAGACAACCTGCCCCGGCCCCGTGCGCACCGACAAGCCGCTCCTGCACAAACTATCCGCCATTTTGGCGTCATGATGTGCAGAACTGCTAGAGAGGCTCGACTCTGATGACTTCCATATAGACGTCGTCGCCCGCGCTATTGTCGGGGGAATGAGCACACCCAGGACAACAATGCAGCCCTTCCACCTCGCTTTCCCCGTACACGACCTCGCCGCTGCCCGGGCGTTCTACGGAGACCTGCTCGGCTGTCCCGAGGGCCGATCCTCGGCGGGTTGGGTGGACTTCGACTTCCACGGGCACCAGATCGTTGCGCACCTCGCGCCCGCTGAGCTGACAGAGGCGGTCACCAACGACGTCGACGGCGAACAGGTGCCGTGCAGACACTTCGGCCTGGTGCTCGATATCGCCGGCTTCCATGACTTGGTCTCTCGAATTCAACAGGGTGGTGGGACCTTTCTCATCGATCCTCAGGTGCGATTCGAAGGCGAGCCCGGAGAGCAGCGCACCTTCTTCATCCTCGATCCGTCAGGAAATGCGCTGGAGTTCAAGGCCTTCGCCGACCCCGATCAGCTGTTCGCGACCTGACGTGCTCGCTCTCTTCTTCGTCCGCGAGGCGCAGCTCATCTCATCCGGGGACTGGCGCTGAAGGCCAGACGCATAGCGCCGCCGAGAACCGGGGGCAGGTCGGTGAGGTGCGGGGACCGCTGCTCCATGGTGGCCCGGCACATGCTCTCCGACATCAGCCCGCTGGCGATGAGGGTCTCGATCTGGTCCGTGGAGAGACTGCGGGAGAAGCGTGCAAACCGCGCCGAGACCACCAGCGATGCGCCATATCTGCGCCACCAACGGCGGGAATAGCTGGCGGGATCTCGGCCCGCGGCGAGGGTATCGGCGAGGAGCCGCGCTGCGACCAGCTGGACCCCGATTCCGGACCCGTGGGAGGCGTAGACCTGTCCCGCCGAATCGCCAATCAACGCGACCTTTCCGTGGCCGAGCTGGCGGCGTGGCATGCCGACGGGGATGGCCCGGGCACCCCCGAAGACCTTGCCTCCGATCCAGGCCTGACTGGCGACGAACTCTTCGAGCAGGGCGGTGCCGGACTTCTCGTTGGCCATCGAGCCCGTGAGGATGGAGACCTCTTCGCCGTGCAGGTGCACATTGACGATGGAGTAGCCGCCAGCGACCCCGGTGAAGCACAGGTTTTCGCCCTCTGCAGCGCCGTTTTCGGCGCACCAGGCGAGGGCGGCGTCGACGTCGGTGACCTGGCGGATCTGGTGGGCGGCGGTGCACATATCGGAGCTCGGAATCGGCTCGAGGGACACGAGCCCGGCGCCCTTGATGCCGGACGCGTCGACCACCCAGTGCGGTCGAAAGTCGCCACCGTCGGTAGCGAGGACCTCTCCGTCCCAACCGCGCACTGAGCAGTCGCCGTGGAACTCGGCCCCGGCGTCCCAAGCCAGGCTCTGGAGCCGGTCGACGAGCATTCGCATGTCGACGTCGAGCACGTCGCGTCCCTCGATGACCACCCGCTTGCCCGTCCAGCCGGCGATGAGGTGGAAGCGATGATCTCCAGTGCCGCGGAGCTCGTCGCCGGTCGATCTGGAGATGCCGGACTTGTCGAAACACCAGCCGGTGACACCGTTCACCCAGCGGGCTCCCGCCTGGTCCAGCGGTCCGCGATCGAACCCGATCACAGTGAGCCCACGCTGGGCACACAGGGCGGCGGCTGCGGCCCCGGCGGTTCCGAGTCCGACAATGGCGACGTCGTGGGTGTGCATAGGGTCTCCAGGTGTCAGTGCTCTCCAGGTATCCCGCGGCGTCGCCTCTCAGGCATGGGTGGCGAACCACCATTCGTGGCCCTCGGGATCCCGGGCGGCGTACCGGCGGTCTCCGTAGTGGGCGTCCTCCAGTGCCCGGACGATCTCTGCGCCTGCGGCCGCGGCCCGGGCGTGATGGGCGTCCACATCGTCCACGTAGACATAGACGTGCACGGTCGGCCCGCCCCTGGCTGCAGGTCCGGAGTACTCCCCGCCGGGATGGCCGAGCATGACGAGCTCTCCGCCGTACCTCATGGCGGTGTGCAGGATGGTTTGCCCGTCGTCGGCGGTGTAGCGCTCTGATTCGTGCTCCTCGAAGCCGAAGGCCGCGGTCAGAAAGGCGACGGCCGCGTTGCAGTCGGCGTAGAGCAGGTAGCTGTTGATGCGGGTGTAGCCCTCGGGCACGGACATGGTTCTCTCCAGTGGCAGGAGAGCTTACGCCAGCGCCGCGTGTGCCATCGTGGCCGTGATGGGACTTCTCCTCGGAATCGCGGTCGGACTGCTTTGGTTCTGCCCGCCGGCGCTCGCGGACGATTGGGACGACCAGGTCGCCGTGTTCGAGGCGCTGCTCGACGCCGGGGCGGACGAGGAGGCCGTCGGACAGATGCGGGGCACTCTCGGCGACGCGTTGGCGGCGGAAGCGGACCCGAGGTTGATCGCACAGCTCGAATACATGCTCGCCGGTGTGCTGGTTCGGGTCGGCGCTCCCGAAGAGGCCCTCGATCACGCCGATCGGGCCATCGAGATCTCGCGTGAGGAGGGCTACCTCGACGGGGAGTTCGAGGCGCAGATGCAGCGGGCTGGAGCGCTGTACTACCTGGACCAGATGGCGGAGAGTCTCGCCGCGGCCTCGGACGCTCTCGCCCTCGCCGAAGAGCTGGGGCGACCGGCATGGAAGCCGCACATGCAACGCGCATACGTCCTGGAGGAGCAAGGGCGGGTGGACGAGGCCATCGCGTCCGTGCGCCTGGGACTCGAGCTCGGCGAGGGCGTGGCTGAAGAGGACGAGCTCGCGCACTACGAGATCTACCTCGCGCGGATCCTCACTCGACGTGGCGGCCGCGACGAAGCGCTAGCCCTCGCGCAGCAGGCCGCGGACCGCGTCGCGTCGTCCCCGGATGTTCTCCTGCGCGCCGATGTGTACTCGGTGCGGGGCATCATCTTGTTCGATATCGCTGATTTCGATGCGGCCGAGGCTGATTTTCTGGCGGCGCTGGAGGCCTACGAGGCCGTGGAGGACTGGGACAAGGTCGTCGGAGCCATGGTGAACCTGGCGTGGATCGCGCGCAGCCGGGGTGACCCGTCGGGCGCCCGAGAGATTCTCGAGGGCGCGTCCGAGCTCGAGTCGACGTGGAACTTCCGCGTGTCGGTCCGCGCCTCGCTCGCCGATGTGCTCCGCGAGCTCGGTGAGTTCGAGGAGGCCCGCACGGCGTTCGAGGAGGCGCTGCAGCTCGCCGACGAGACCGTGGGGCCCCTGCATCCCGCCGCCATCGACACCCTCGCCGATTACGCGTACTTGCTGTATCAGACCGGCCATCTCCCGCAGGCCCGAACGCGCATGGAGCTCGCCCTCTCCCACGCACGCAGCGCTTTCGGAGAGGGCAGTCCCAACGAGGCCTTCCTCCGAACGGGCCTCGCGACCATCGTGCACGATATGGGGGAGGGCGACACGGCCGTAGAGGAGTGGGAGCTGGCGCTGTCCCAGCTGGAGGACGTGCTCGGCCCCGATCATCCCGAGCTCGCCGAACGCTTGAGCGAGTACGCCGATTCCCTGAAAATCGTGGGTCGGTACGACGACGCGATCGCGGCCGAGAAACGGGCGGTCGCCATCCTCCGCGGCCACTTCGGTCCGGACACCCCCCACGTGGCGATGATGTTGGCGTCGCAGGGCCAGGTGCACCACCGCCGCGAGCAGTTCGACGAGGCCCTCGCCCTGCTGGAAGAAGCGGCCTCCGTGGCTGAAAATGGCGACTCGGCCGCCAAGGTTACACTAATCATCGACGCCGAGCTGCAGAAGGTGCGATTGGCGGCCGATGTCGGCTCCTTCGCAGCCTACGAATCCGCGATCGCTGGCCTCTCGGAGCGGGTTGGGGCCGACTCGCCCCGGGTCGTCATGCACTTGAAGGCCCTCGCGGAGATTCAGGCGGCGAAGGGTCGGCCAGAGGAGGGCCTGGCCCACCTCCAGCGCCTGCTGGACCTGGAGCTGGAGGGCACCACCCGGAACCTGGCCGGGGCGTCGGACCGCGAGGGGTTGGTGATGTCGGTCGGGCTCCGCAGCACCGTCGAGAACTACCTGTCGATGGGCGCCGACGGCGAAGCGGCCTACGAGGCCGTGTTGAACTGGAAGGGCCTTGCTACGCGTATCGCGAGGACAAAGCGTGCGATTCGGGCGGCGGCTCGCGACGGCGGGATCGGGGAGATGGTCGTTCGACTCCGCAGAGAGATCGCCCGCAAGACCTTGGATGGCGCGGCTGCGGAGACGCTTGCGCCACAGCTTGTCGAGCTCGCGCGGCTCGAGCGGACCCTCGCCGAGGGACACGGCCTGGTCGCCGCTCCCGCCCCGACCGTGCGCGAGGTCTGCGAGGCACTTCCGCGAGGCCACGTGCTGGTGGACTACTTCCGCCATCAGGATGAGTACAGCGCCTTCGTGCTCGACGGTGGGGCGTGTGGGTCGGTGCGCAGCTTCCGGGTCGGCCCGGCGGAGGAGATCGAATCGGCCGTGTCCGAGCACCGCGCGGCATTGGCGGATCTGGAGGCGTCTTCCCAGCGCGTGGATCGACGTGGTGAAGCCGTGCGTGATCTCCTTTGGACCCCATTGGAGGCGGCTATCGGCAAGGCGCGGAGGGTGTGGATCGTACCGGACGGAGCGGTGGCCAACGTCGCCTTCGCGACCCTGCCGCGCGATGGGAGATACCTGTTGGAGGACCTGGAGATCGGCTACCTCGAGAACGCGGCCGATCTCCTCGATGAGCCGGGCATGGCCCACAAGGGCGTCCTGGTGGTCGGTGGCGTCGACTTCGGCGGTGCAGAGGTTCCCCAGCTCGCGATGCGCTCCTCCTGTCTGGACGAGGACTTCGCCCCGCTACCGGGAACCGAGCGCGAGGCCACCGCGGTCTCCGATCGCTTGGGCCGCCGGCGAGATGTGGAGGTCCTCACCGGAGATCGGGCGACGGAGTCCGCTGTCGCAGAAGCCGCAGCAGCGGCGGGGATCGTGCACCTCGCCACCCACGGGTTCTTCGCGACCGGGCGCTGCGCCATCCGAGACACCGCCAACCAGGTGGGACTTGACCCCATGATCCTGTCCGGTGTCGCCTTGTCGGGGGCCAGTGGGGGTCGCGCCGGTGAAGACGACGGCATCTGGACCGCTGCCGAGGTCGCCCTGCTCGACCTGCGCGGGACCGAGGTCGTGGTGTTGTCGGCCTGCGAGACCGGTCTGGGAGAGGTCGTCTCCGGAGAGGGGGTTCTCGGGTTGAGACGCGCGTTTGCGACCGCCGGAGCGCGCCACCTGGTGATGAGTCTCTGGAGCATTCCGGACGAGCCGACCGTGGCCCTGATGGACGAGCTGTATCGGGGACTCGTGCGCAAACGGACGGATCCAATCACCGCTCTCCGGGCCGCGCAGCTCGTGGCCTTGCGCGCCGCACGAGAGGCTTCTGGCACGGGAAATCCCCAGGGCTGGGGCGCCTTTATTGCGGCTGGGCGCTGACCGTCGCCGTGTTCCCTAGAACCACTCGTCGGCACCGATGTCGATACCGCCTCCGTTGGGTCGCGCCTCGGCGTCGATGTCTGTGTCCGGAACGAGCACTCCAGGGACCGCGGAAACCCCGGCGTCGATGGCCGCGCTTCCGGGAGTGAGGTGGTAGTTGCCACCGGCGAGATCGACCAGTCCCGGATCGGTCTCGAGGTTGCCCGACGCCGTGTTGCACATCGCGAACTGACACCCGTTGAGCTCCGCCATCGTCAGGTCGACCGCATCGTAGTCGTCGTGGGCGACCCGGGTCATCGCCGCGCCCCAGATGATGTTGTTGTCCAGCCGCAGGCCGCCGCGGTCGTTCCCATCGTAGGCGTAGATACCGGTGGATTCGCCCGTCGAGGTCCCGGGGTCGATGATGTTGTTCGTCAGGTAGAGATTGATCACATCAAAGCTGATGGCGCCGTTGTACCAGATGCCGTTCGATCCGGATTCCCTCGGTGTGGGGGCGTCTCCGGCGTGGATGGTGTTGTTCACCACGACCGCCAGGTCGACGTAGGCGCTCAAGAAGATGCCCGTCGCGTCGCCCCCGGTCGACTCGCCGCCGTAGATGAAGTTGTTGTGGACCTGCGCGGTGGCGCTGTAGATGTGGATTCCGTCCACGTAGTTGTCGACCGACGTTCCCCCGTCGATCACACAGCTGTCGATGGAAGCGGTTCCCGTCTCGATGTACACGCCGGCGGTCGCCTCGTAGCCATCGCCGCCGTACACGGTGCTGCCTGTGAGAGCGAGCGTGCCCTGGGAAAACACCCCTCGACTGCTGTAGTCGGCCGACGCGCCGCCCGTGATCACACTATCCACCACGGACGCCGTAACCAGGGGACCCAGATGGACTCCGTAGACATTGCTGTCGCTCATGCCCCCGTCGATCTGTACATCGCGAATGTCGGCGTTCATGGGGCTTCGCATGCGCACGCCGAAAGCGAGGTTTTCGTTTGCGACGCCGCCGTAGATGGTGCCCCCGATCAGCGTGAGCTGGGTGCCGATTGCGTCGATTCCGGTCGAGATGCGCTCGGCGGCGCCGCCGTGGATGTCGCAATCGCGAAGGACGACGGGCCCACTGTTGTCGACGTAGACCCCGGTGGAGAATTCTCCAGTTCCGCCATCGATGTCGTTTCTCTCGGCGACCATCGCGCCGAGGGCGTCGACGTGGATTCCCCGCGACGTTCCTCCGGTCTGCCCTCCGTAGACCGTGTTGTCGTGCAGAATCGCCGACCCGTTGTTCCAGACGCCTGCGGACTCGGGTCCGTCGGGTTCACCGCCGCCGTCGATGATGTTGCGATGGGCGTTGAGGGTGGCGCCGGCGTTGTTTCGGATTCCGAACGCCGTAGCCTGGCCATCGAAGTAGGGGGCGCCGGCGTCGATGTCCGAGTCCCCGACGATCAGAGTGCCGTCGTTCTCGATGCCGACCGACTGAAGCGCGGGACGGTTCCAGATGGTGACCGCCGAGACCGCCATCATGCCGGTGTTGAACAGGCCCCAGGCGTCGTTGTGCATCTCGCCGTTCAGGTCGTCGAGGTGGCTCCAGGCGGTGCCGGTGTTGAAGTACGTGTAGTGTCCGTCGTACAGGGTGTTGTTCCTGCTGGTGAGCACCCCGTCATTCAGGATCGAATAGGCGTTTCCGCCGAGGCCCCCTCCGATGACGTTGTCGGCCACCGTCGCGGTTGCGGTCGCAGTCGTGTAGATCCCGATGGCCGCGACGGCGCCGCTTCCCGGTCGGATGTCGCAGTTCGAGACCGACAGGTCACCGGCCGCCTGCACGCCGTGGCTGCTGCCGGTGCCGCTGTTTCCGTTGGCGATGGACACGGTGTCGAGCACCAGGGAGAGGTCGCCCACGATGGCGTAGCCTCCGGCGTCGCCGTCGATGCCGTCGATTGCGGAGTTGAAGACCGCGGCGTCTCCGGCCGAGCGGAGGCCCCAGGCGTTCGCGTCCGTGCTGGTTGTGCTGGCGATGGTGCTGTCGGCCACGAGGGCGGAGCCGGTGTTGAAGACGGCCGAGCGGTCGCCGGCGCCGAATCCCCCGTCGACGGTCGCCAGTCGCAGGGTGAGTGTGCCGGCGTTGTCGACGGCTGAGGTCGCGGTCGGTGCGAAGGTCGAGATCGACAAGCCGGTCAGCGTTGCGGTGTCCCCGGCCGGCACGGTCACCGCTGCGGCCGTTCCCGGTGCCGTGATTGCGGTGAGGTTGGTCAGGTCCTGGGAGCCGAAGTCGGTGGAGAACCCACCAAAGAGGTCCACCGTGGTCGTCACCGATTCCGGGTACGCACCCGTTGCGATGTAGACGCTCGTCAAGCCCTGGCCCTGGGCGAGAGAGATCCCTTGCGCCACCGTTGCCACCGGTTGCAAGAGGGTGCCGGGGTCGAGGTCGTTCCCGGTGGTGGCGGAGACGAAGACGCCCGTCCCGTCCGAGGCCTGGTCGTCGGTGCCGTCGCAGTCGTTGTCGGTCAGATCGCCGGCGACTTCCGCCGCATTCGGGAAGATCTCCGGATCGAGATCGTTGCAGTCGTCGCTGGCGCTGGCCGCTGCCTGGAAGCCCACGGGCAGATTTGCGCCCGAGCATGCCGCCACGCCTGCGCCCACTGTCCACGCGTCGTCGTCGCGGTCGACGAATCCGGTGAGATCCTGGTACACAGCCGGATCTCCGTCATTGCAGTCGTCGGCTGTCTGGGTGAGCGTGTAGCCGGTGGGTGCGAGCTCGCCGAGACAGAGTGTGATCCCGCCTCCAACCGAGTATCCGTCGTCATCGACGTCGGCGTAGGCGGACCCATAGGTGTGGAGCGCGCCGTGATTGTCGTCGCAGTCCTCGGCGTTCTGAGTGGCGGCGAATCCGACCGGTAAGGTGCCATCGGTGCACAGGACTTGCCCTGCTCCGACCGTATAGGTGTCGTTGTCCAGGTCGATGTAGCCGGTCAGTTCGTCCCACATGCCACCGTTCAGGTCGTCGCAGTCGGGCCCGGAGCGGGAGACGTACTGGTCGCAACCGACCCAGGAGCCGTCACCATCTCCGTCGACGCAGGTCAAGCAGCTGATGATGTTGTCGACGTCGTTGTCGTCGCAGTCGTAGGCAGCGTCGGAAAACAGTGCCGGGAGGCTGTTTCCGGAGCAAACGGGGAGCGGGGAACCGGCGCCGACGCCGTCGAGGTCGCCGTCCTGGAAGCCGATCAGCTCCTGCCAGACGCTGGCGTCGTTGTCGTCGCAGTCTCCGTTGGTGGGAGCATGGTCCACGGGCAGGGTGGCCCCCGTGCACACCAACACGACCGGACCGGCGCCGAGACCATCTCCGTCGCCGTCGAAGTAGCCGGGTAGGGATTGTCCGGCAGCGGGGTCGCCGTCATCGCAGTCGCCGCCGAGGGCGGAGAAGCCGATGGGCAGCGTGTTCCCGGAGCACACCGGGATCGCTGGGTCGAGCCCAAGTCCGTCTCCATCTCCGTCGACGTACCCGATCAGCTGCTGCCACTGGTTGACGTCGTTGTCGTCGCAGTCGCCGTCGAGGGTGGCGTGGTCTGCGGGCAATGCGGCACCCGAGCACACCTGGAGCAGGGGGCCGATGCCGAGCCCGTCTCCATCTCCGTCGAGGTATCCGGGCAGTTCGTCCCAGGCGCCCGCGTCGTTGTCGTCGCAATCGCCGTCGATGTTGGCGTATGTCGCCGGCAGCATCGGGCCGGAACAGACGAGTGTCAGGGCTCCCGTCCCGAGTCCGTCGCCATCCGTGTCGAGGTAGCCGGGTCGCTCGGTCCAGGCGTTGGCGTCGCCGTCGTCACAATCGCCGTCGCCCGAGGAATATGAGCTTGGCAGGGCGACTCCGGAGCAGACCAACAGGAGGGCACCGGTGCCGAAACCGTCGGCATCCCCGTCGTAGTAGCCGGGGATCTCTTGCCAGACATTGGGGTCGTTGTCGTCGCAGTCGCCATTGCCAGGGGAGTGCGTTGGCGGCAGAGCTACGCCGGCGCAAACCTGGAGCGATGGGCCGTCGCCGAGTCCGTCTCCATCGGTGTCGAGGTATCCAGACCGTTCGGTCCAGGCGTTGGCGTCGCTGTCGTCGCAATCTCCAGCTGCGGTGGCGTGGTTGGCGGGCAGAGCGGCGCCGGAGCAGACCAGGAGAAGCGCGCCAGTTCCGAACCCGTCCGCGTCGCCGTCGATGTACCCGGGGAACGCTTGCCAGACACTGGAGTCGTTGTCGTCGCAGTCGCCGTTGGCGGTGGAGTGAGTCGGCGGCAGAGCGGCGCCGGAGCAGACCTGCAGCGATGGCTCGATGCCGAGTCCGTCTCCATCTGTGTCGAGGTATCCAGACCGTTCGGTCCAGACGTTGGCGTCTCCGTCGTCACAGTCGCCGGCCGTGGTCGCGTGGGTCGCGGGCAGGGCGGCGCCGGAGCAGACCAGCTGAAGAGCGCCGGTTCCGACTCCATCGCCATCTCCATCGACATAGCCGGGAAGATCGCTCTGGAGATTGGCGTCTCCGTCGTCGCAGTCTCCGTCGGAAGCGGCGTGGCCAGCTGGCAATCCGGCCCCGGAGCAGATCGGCAGCAGCGCCCCTGTTCCGAGGCCGTCCCCATCGCCGTCGACGTAGCCGGGCAGGTCTTCCCAGCGGGTGTCGTCGTCGTCGTCGCAGTCGCCGTCCACCGGTGCAAAACCGTCGGGTAGGACATTTCCGGCGCAGACCGGACCGATAGTCCCAATGCCTACACCGTCCCCGTCGAGGTCGGTGTACCCCAGGATCTCGCCCCAGAGCGTGTCGTCAGTGTCGTCGCAGTCGCCGTCGATCGCTGCGAAGCCGTCTGCGAGATCCTCACCCGAGCAGATCGCGGCGCCTTCACCAGTGCCGAACCCGTCGCCATCAGAATCCGTCCAACCGACGAGGAGGCGGTACCGAGCTGGGTCGGAGTCGTCGCAGTCCAGGTCGCCCGCCGTTTCTGCGTAGCCGTCGGGAACGCCCTCTCCCGCGCACACTGAAATGGGGCCTGCCGCCGTGGATCCGTCTCCGTCGGCGTCGACGTAGAGGGATTGCACAGTGTGCTCGAGGTCGTCTTCGTCGTCGCAGTCGGGACCGGCATCGCACAGAGCGCCGAATCCGTCGCCGTCCAGGTCGGTGCAGGACGTGGCGTCGTCAGGCGCCGTCGTTTTCTCGGGAGCGTCGCTGGCCTCGGGGGCACAGGCGAGGAATCCGGTCGACAGAATGGCGAGCAGGCAGCTGTTGAAACGCATGGCGTCCTCCGTGCCGGAAACATGGCTCGGCGGAGGTGCCGGACGTCGAAACAACATGCAACAAGGGTGTTCGGCCCTTCTAAGGTGATAAATCGATGGCTACTCGATCTCGGGGAGCCTGGTGAGAACCGATATTCTGTCCATGTCGACGAGCTCCGCTGCCAGATCTCGCACGGCCTCGGGAGTGTGGGTCTCCAGTCGCTCGTCCGAGGTGCTCAGACTCTCCGCGATGTCCCAGCCGTTCTGGGAGAAGGACGTCAACCACGCCGACCAGTGGCTGTTCGACTGCAGCGCGTCCTCGATCTCCTTGCGAAACTGCTCGGTCACGTTGTCCACCACCTGGTTGTCGGCTGCGTTTTCTCGGCGATTGGCCAGGACCTCCAGTACCTCGTCGGTGAGCTCGGCCGCGCGCTCGGGGGCGCAGCCGAAGTCGATCTGCAGGCGATAGGTCCCGGTCGGGTGGGCCCACATCCAGGCCCCGACGGAGACGCTGTAGGTTCCCGAGAGATCTTCGCGCAGGCGCTCGCGGAGTTCGGTGGCGAGGACCCGACCCAGGATGCTGAACCGCAGCGACTTGTCCTGGGTGTGCGGCGCCTCGCCGGAGACCCAGATCCGAACGCTGGCCTTGGGCTCAGTACCGGCGTGCAGGACCTGCCGATCCGGGCCCTCGTTCTCGTAGATCTCGTGGTCCACGAACGTCTCGGTGCCGTCACCGCTCGGCAGAGAGGCCAACCACTTCGTCACCGAGGGTTCGATCTCCGACGGCTCGAAGGCGCCGACGAACCCGCACTCGAAGTTGCTGGCGTCCGAGTACCGATCGGCCAGGAAGGAGCGGGAGACATCGATATCGAGGCGCTCGTAGTCTTCGTACGTCATGGCGCGGTAGCGGGGGTGGTTGTTCCAACGCATCTCGGTCGTCTTCTTGGTGAACATCGTCTCCGGGGTCTTCTCCACCTGGCGAATGACCTTCAGATTCTGTTCGACGGATGTTCGAAAGATGTCCTCGTCGATGGCCGAATCGGTGAACTGGGCGTGCAGGAGCGAGAGCGCCAGGTCGAGATCGTCGGGAGATGACCATCCGCCGACCCCGTGGACCACGTCGTCTACCCACAGCGCCATTCCAAGGCGATGTCCAGCCAGGTACTCCTGCAGGGTTGCCCGGTCGTAGGGTCCGGCTCCGGAGGCGTTGGACAGCGCGGCGGCCAGCTGGGCGGAGTCCATGGTCGCATCCGCCTCGAGGGAGTCTCCACCCCAGCTCCAACATCGGATGTAGATTTCGTCCTGCCGGAAGTCAGTGGGCTTGAGGACGACCCGCAAGCCGTTCGAGAGCTCCCAGCGGGTGATGCCCACCTCGTCCGGTTCGGCTCTTTCTGTGACAGTGCCGGGCTGTGGCTCCTTCTCGACGAGCGGCTTGTCCAGATCCTGTTCTCCTATGGGCTGCACGTCGGTGGAAAAGGCCCGCGCCAATGTCGCCTCCAGGACGTCGCGCTCGGTGACGGCGCGGTCGGCGTTCATGGCCAGGGTCAGATAGCGACTCTCGGCGGGCAAGAAGCCGTCGATCCACGCGTCGACATCGGCCAGGGTGATGGTCGCGATCAAGCGCTTCTTGACTTCGGTTTCGTCGACCTGACCCGACATCCAATCGCCCGTCAGCACGTAGCGACCGATCTCTGCGATCTCCCGGGTCGAGCTGTTCGAGTCCTTCTCGGCGAGGCGCGCCTCGGCAGAGCGAATTCGGGTCGCCTTGGCCAGCTCGAGCTCTCGGGCGCTGAAGCCGTGTACCCGGGCGCGGTGCAGTTCGGTCGCAACCGCTGCGAGCATCTCGGTCCCGTCTCCGGCACCCGAGGCGGAGAGCGAGTGGATGCCGCGCGTCGTCGTGATGGGGTGCTGGGCGACCTGGGCGGCCATGAAGGGCGGGTCGGGCTCGGAAGCGATTCGGCCGAGGCGCTGGTTGACCATGGCCAACGTCAACCACCGGATGATCTCGTCCCGCACCCACTCCTCGGTGACTCCGTGTTCGATGTCGACCTTGGCGTTCAGGGACACAGCGGTCACCGGCATCTCCGGATCGCTGAAGGCAGCGAAGAGCGTGTCTTCGTGGTCAGGGATCTCGTATTTTATCCATTCTCTGGGCTCTTTCGGTCCCTCCAGGTCACCAAAGAGCGTCGCGATCTGCTCCTTCAGTCTCGGCGAATCGACGTCTCCGACCACTGCGATGGACATCAGATCCGGCCGATACCAGTCGTCGTAGAAACGCTGCAGGGCCTCGAGCTCCATGGCCTCCAGAGAGGCTTCTGAGCCGATGGTCTTGCGGTCTCCATAGCGGGATTCATGGAAGAGCAGCTCGAGCACCGTTTCCCGCATCCTCTCCTGAAGACCTCGGCTCCCGCGCCACTCTTCGATGACGACGCCCCGCTCGCGCTCGAACTCTGTCGGATCGAATGTGAGCCCACCCGCCCAGTCCCGCAGTGCGAGCAGGCCCTTCTCGACGACCGCCGGATCGTCGGTCGGCAGACTCAGCTGGTAGACCGTCTCGTCGGCCGTGGTGTAGGCGTTGACGTGAGGTCCAAAGCTCATTCCCACCGATTCGAGCCACTGTATCAAGGCGTTGCCAGGGAAGTGCTCGGTGCCGTTGAAGGCCATGTGTTCGACGTAGTGAGCCCCACCGAGCTGATCCTCGTCCTCCTGGATGGCACCCGCCTTCACGAAGAGCCGCAGCTCGATGCGATGCTCTGGCTGGGCGTTCTCCTCGATGTACCACGTCAGGCCATTTTCGAGTTGGCCGGTCTCGCACTCGGGATCGAAGAGCAGGGGCGCATCTGAATCGAAGCCCGCCGGCTGCACCGCGGGTGGTGGCGGGGTGTCGATTGTGCGCGTAGCGCAGGAACAAAGGATGAACAGGGCACATCGAAGGGTTCCGCGCAATGGCAACTCCTGCCCCCTTCTATTCCATGGGTTCGCCAAAGACCCACGCGGTAGAGTGCGGCCGACCGAGGTGAGACCTGTCCCACTGGTGGACTGTAACGAGATGGACCTTCATCGCTGCGCTTTGCGGGATGTCGAATGCGTGGAGCGGCGAGGCCGAAGACGCGCTGGCCCGGAGCGCAGAGCTGGAGCCCGCAGTCGTGGAGGCCTTTGGTCAACAGCGGTATGCGGACGCCCTGCGCCTGCTGGAAGAGGGGCTCGAGATCGAGGAGTCTGCGCTGGGACCCGAGCACCCGGAGATCGGCGACAACTTGATGATGATCGGCATCGCCAAGCGGCATCTCAACAAACTGGACGAGTCTGTTGAGGCCCTCGAGCGCGGTATTCGGGTTCTCGGGGAACCACTGGAGAAACGGCCTGCCGCGGCGGGACACCTGCTCTACGAGCTGGCGCGAAGCGAACGGGTGCGGGGCCGCTATGTCGTCGCGGCGAGCGCCCTTGACCGCGCCTTACCGCTGGCCACCAAGGGGTTCGGGGAAGAGCACCCCGTGGTGCGGGAGATGCAAGTTGACCAGGTGCGTTTCCAGGTGCTCCTGGGAGCCTACGAGGCCGCCGTCGCATCGGGGCAGCGTTTGCTGGCGATGCACGAGCGCGTCGGGGGCCTGTCCGCTCCGAACCTCTCCAACCTGCTCGGGCAGATCGCCTCGGCACAGGCCCAACTCGGGGACTACGGTGCGGCGCGGATATCGGCGGAGTCGGCCTATGATATTGCGCGTTCCAAGCTCGGAAACGAGGATGCCACCACGCTCCTTCGCGAGATCGTTCTCGCATCGATTCTCAGGGAGCTGGGAGAAACCGACGCCGCGCTCGACCACTACGTGAACGCGGTCGCGGTTCTCCGAAGTTCGGCGCAACCTGTGGGTCTGAGCACGGCATTGACGGCGTTGGGCGAGCTACACCATCGGCTCGGGCGACACACAGAGGCGCGCGCATTGATGGAGGAGGCGTTGGCGTTGGATGAGACGCGTCTTGGGCCTGCCCATCCCAAAGTCGCCGGTAGTCTGGCCAGTCTCGGTCTGCTGATCAAGGACGGCGGCGATCCCATGACCGCCCGTCTGCTGTTCGAGCGTGCGCTGCAGATCTACGAGACGACCCTGGGCGACCGCCATCCCCACGTGGCGTCCGTGAGCAACAGCCTCGGCGTCGTGCTCGAGGATCTCGGCGACACCGAAGAGGCGCTTCGACATGTGAATGTCGCGGTGGAGATCTACAGCGAGATGTTGGAACCGGAAAATCGGCTGCTGGCGAATACCCTGTCGAATCTCGCCGGGCTGGAGCAGCGCACCGGCAACTCCAAGGCCGCCCTGGAGCTCTTCAACCGCGTTCTGGACGCCCATTACAACGCCGAGAACCCGGATCCTCTCGAGATCTCCAACACCCTCAATCTCCTCGGCGGTCTGCATCTCGAGCAGGGGGATCATGCCGAGGCTTCAGACGTTTTCCGGAGAGCCCTCGAGATTCGTAGGGACGAGTTGGGTGATGAACACCGGCAGGTGCGTACGTCCATGAACAACGTCGCCATCGCCGCCAAGGCCGGCGGAGATGTCGATTTCGCCCGCGAGTTGTTGGAGGACGCACTCGACATCGCCCGCGTGGTCTCCGGAGAGGATCCGCTCGCGCTTTGCCATGCCCACAGCAATCTGTCAGGAGTGCTCGGTCTGACCGGAGAGCCGGAACGGGCACGCGAGCATCGCGCTGAGTCCATGCGTTTGGCTACCGAGCACGTGTTGTCGTTGATTGATGGTTTGTCGGAGCGGGAGGCCTTGCGCGCGGTGGAGGCCAATCGAGGCATCCTGGATCTGTACCTCACCACCTTCAGTCTGCCTTCCGACTCGCGGGCTGCCTGGAGCGCGGTGTTGAACTGGAAGGGCGCCGTCTCGCGGACCACCCTGCTGCGCAATGCCACCGCCCCGGGCGATGTCGCCCTGGTCGAGCTCCGCGCAGAGTTGGCGTGGCTGCGCCGCGACCGGTCGACTGCGGCGGCGCTGGCTGATCCCACCATGCACCGTGCCGAGCGCGAGGAGCAGATCGAGCGGGAGATCGCCCGCCTTGTCGCCACCCACAAGCGCGACGAGGGGGTGGAAGTGGAGGCCCTCTGTGCCGCGCTTCCCGCCGACGCGGCTCTCGTGGACTTCGTTCACTACCAGGACGAAGGAACACGGCCGTCGTACGCGGCCTTTCTGGTCTCCTCGCACGCCTGCGATCAGATCGTGCGCGTAGAGCTCGGCGCGGCGGCTCCAATCGACGAGGCTGTGCTCGGGTGGAGAGAGGTCCTCGCTTCCGGCGAGGGCGGTCCACGCGTCCAGGCCCGCGGCGAGCGGGTGGCGGATCTCATCTGGGAGCCGCTGCGCGAACATCTGGCTGACCACCAGCTCCTGCTCATCGCTCCGGACGCGGCGCTGACAGCGGTCCCGTTTGCGGCGTTGCCTGTCGGAGAGGACAGGTTTTTGCTGGAAGATCTCGTGGTGGCGTACCTGGACTCGGCGATCGATGTCGTCAGTGGCGCCGAGGAATGGGTGGCCCCGACTCAGGCCCTGATCGTGGGAGGCGTGGATTTTGGCGCCATCGATCCCGAGGCCCACC
>Ga0315336_1002096_pt1 | contig 32748 bp, 17 predicted proteins | sample ASW5metaG_FD_204512 | JGI IMG/M metagenome (GOLD analysis project Ga0315336, IMG submission 204512) | Ammonia-oxidizing marine archaeal communities from Monterey Bay, California, United States - ASW #5 | ecosystem: Environmental > Aquatic > Marine > Intertidal zone | place: USA: California...
CCCCAGCACCTTCTTTTTCAATATTCCTTCCACCGAGTTTCACGACGACGGGATAGGGAACGACGCCACGGCGGGCGACCGGATCTGGACGAGCGGGTCCATCAACGTCAATCCTCCCGTGCCGACGTCGTGGCTGAAATACAACTCGAGTTCATCGCTAACGGGAGTGGGGTTCACGATATTCGGGAGCCCGGCCATCGTGGAAACCACCGGCGAGACCAACAAGTTTCTCATCAATCCGGAGATCGGCATTTTCGACAGCGCCCAGACCCTGGACCCTGTCAGCCTGATCGAAACCAACGTGCAGATCGCGTCCCACCTGGTGAATGTTCGGCGCGACGGCAATCCCGCCGGCCAGCGCCGCCTGCACAGCCTGAATCCCACGAATCTTCTGCAGGAGCTGACCGCAATACTGTACGGCTCATTGCCTGACGATTACGATTTTATCCTCGCTACCTCGGCAATTCATGGAGAGAAGAGCGATCGCTTCGCTTCGGCGAATTTCACCTCGGGACTTCACATCAAGGCGCGGCAGGACTACACCGGCACCGGACTGGGCGTCTTCGACAACTCCGCCTTCTACGGCAGCGCCGGTCGTCTGCTGAGCGTGAATCTCGTCGATACCGCAACTCGCGGCATTGAGATCAATAACGTGGTTCACGAATTCACCCATCAGTGGTCCGCCTTCGCATCGTTCTCCCTGGGCATCAAGGACGACGGCGCCCACTGGCATCACCGCAGCAACATCGGCAGTGTGTTGGGCGGATTCGTATGGGTCCCGCAGGGAGACGGTAATATAGGGGTCACATCTTAACATTTAACATTCAGGTTACGAAGGCATGACCGTTGTGATCCATGGCAAGTCCCCTGCGTGTAATTGTTGTAGACGGTTTGTACGTCATGCGCCGGAGTACCTTCACCGGTAAAAATGACTGCCGACACTTTCCGGATCTACTGGAAGAAACGGTCAAACGGTACCGGATCCGGATCCATCCACTTTGCCTGCTCAATAACCACGATCACGCCATTTTTCGAAACTCCGGACGCCAATCTCAGCCAGGCCATGCAATGGCTGGGGTTTTCCTACAGCAGCTGATTCGGTCTGAGCAATGCGGAGTAGCACACCGTTCCATAAATAAGTGTCCATTGGACGCGGTGGAAACGAAAACCGGAGAGTCGCCGGAAAACTGGCGACGCCTGCAGGGAGACTGGCGAAAATGGATGATCCAGAAGCTTGCGCCACAATACACCGATTTTGCGTTGTCGCAATTGGGCAACGAAATGAGGAGAATGGACGATGCCGCTGAAGGCGTGGGTTGAGACGACTCGAACAAAGACAGCACAAGAACCGCTCGCTGAAGAAGACAGGCTGTACAAATGTTAATTGTTAAGATGTGACCCCTAAATGTCTAAAGGCTCACACCCACGACATCGTGGATACCGCGATCGAAGCAGGCACCTTCAAGACGTTGGTAACAGCGGTCAAGGCCGCCGGGCTCGCCGAAGTGCTGAAAGGAAAGGGTCCATTCACCGTCTTCGCACCCACGGATGATGCGTTCGCCAAACTACCGAAGGGAACGGTCGAAGATCTGCTCAAGCCGGAAAACAAGGAAAAGTTGAAAGCCATTCTCACCTATCACGTAGTGTCCGGCAAAGTAACGGCAACCGATGCCGCAAAACTGACCTCCGCCAAGACAGTGCAGGGCGAAAGTATCGGGATCGAAGTGGAAGGTGGAAAAGTGCAAATCAACGACGCAAAGGTTGTGAAGGCAGACATCGAAGCCAGCAACGGCGTAATCCACGTAATCGACTCCGTGATCCTACCCGCACAGGGCTGAATACCTCAGGTAAGCCATTCCGGCCGGAACCCAATGTCGGTTGGCCTCCCAAGACCGACCCGGAGCAAAAGGAGATCATGATTGGAGAATGCGAGGAGCGCGCTCCGCCCATTCGCTCCTTCATGATCTTTCCTTGCTCTGGTCGGGCTTGGAAGCCAAGCTACTTGCGTCGAGGCCCTGGCACTCCAAATCTTGCTCCGCCAAGCTCTCTTGTTTAAAGATAAGTATCATGCTTTGCTTCATCGCAATTGGACAAAGAAATGCGGAGAATGGACTTTGCCGATGAAGGCGTGGGGTTGTGACGATTTGAATAGCGACTGCACAAGAACCGCTTGCTGAAAAAGCATATCGGCAGGCCGTACAAACGTTAGATGTTAAGACGTGACCCCCATACAATGTGAAAACTGTTTTCTCGATGTTCCCCCACCCGTGAAACACGGGAGGGGCGGAACTGACGCGACTCCGGGTCAAACCCCTCTCTCTAAAGCCGTCTATTTCACGCTATTTTGCCTCATATTCTCGGCGGGAATTGGAAGTTCCGGTCCCGCCGCATACGCACAAACGGTCTACGGCGAAATGTTCGGTCCTCCCGCCCGTCAACCGACGGTCACGCCCCAGGTCAAGATCGTACAGTTCGACAGTTCTAAAACAGAAAAGGGGAAGGAAACTCTGGATTTTACCGCGGGCGAGTTCCGTGTCAGTTTTCGGAGCCCGGGCAAAGGAGATGGAGAGTGGCAAGCCGGTGCGAAAGTTGCGTATTACAACATCGATACCGAGGCGCGCCTCCCGATTTCGGACGCAGCGATCCCGGGTGCCCTGTACGACATCGAGTTTCAGGGCGGCTACCGCCGCAATCTGGAACGCGGGCGCATGCTCGGTCTATTTCTCAATGTCGGCTCTCCAAGCGACGAACCCTTTGACAGCTATGACGAAACCATTATCGGCGCGACCGCGCTGTACCGGCTACCCGCCGGAGAGAGAAGCAGTTGGAATTTTTTCCTGAATTACGCGAACCAACGATCCTTTCTCGCCAACATTCCGTTGCCGGGAGTGGGATATGCCTACGTGCCGAATCGGGATACATTCGCCTTGATAGGACTTCCTGTGGCCATGTTCCGGACGAAAATTCATCAGCGCTGGGGAGTAGAGTTTTTCTACTTCCCCCCGATTCGGGGACAAGCGAAACTCTCCTTTGACATCACGCCCGAAGTATCGCCCTACCTGGGCTTCAAATCCTACCGCGATGCTTTTCTCCGCGCCGACCGGGAGGACTCCGACGAGTGGTTGCGTCACGAAGTGCTGCTCGGGGAACTTGGCCTGACCTGGAAATTGAACAAGCGCCTGAAACTGGACGGATCAGTGGGCTATGCCTTTGACCGGTATCTCTACGAATCGGATTCGTTCAACGATGATGACGACCGCATCGATCTGGAGGAAGGTTTCGCATTCAGACTCCAGGTAACGTCGAAGATTTGAGGAATCGATGCGCATTCCGGTAACATCCCACCCGAACGAACACCCAACTTATCTGAAGATAAGCATCGTTCCTCTGACCGGGTGGATGAATGTTTCGACCACGATATCGGTTGGCGTGGAGGTGGGAGAAAGAGTGGTGAACATGTCGATGAATGCGCCCGTGCGGCCGTTGAAACGGCGGACGCCGTTGGGTGCGCCGGTCGAGGCTACCAGGAGGTCTCCCTCGGGAGTCCAATCGAAACCGCAGGCCAGGGTCATTCCGCCACCACCCGCGAGAACGAATTCGCCCAGCGCCCTCCCCTTGACCGCAGGATGCGCGCCGACATCATACCCGTAGTGGGTGTAGTAAAGAATCCGGTCGCCCTGTGCGACATAGAGGTAGCCATCCCGCCACTTCGGCTCCTTGGGAGTCGTTCCGAGTCCCACTGCCATGTTCTGCAGAAAAGCCCCAGAGGTCCCGTCCCAGATAGAAATGTCTCCTCCCGCCGACGTCGTATAGAGATGAGTGACTGCACTCCCGATATTGGCAGGCCCGAATGCCGATCCTGCCGCCGGACCGGCGGCGGCAAAGGTTCCGAGAATGGCCCCGCTCGATCCGTTCAGCCACGCCACACCCTGGCCGTCACAGGCAACATATAGATTTCCGTCCGGTCCGAAGGTCAGGTCTTCGCACTGCTGCAGATTTGCGCCGCCGGCGGAGAACGGTCCCAAGGAGCTACCGGCGGATGAATCGAAAGAGTAGACATTGTTGAGGTTGTACGAAGTGACATAAATATTGCTGTCGGCAGGGCCGAGCGTCATGCCGGTCCAGCGCTCGGCAGACGCGGGAAACGGATCGTCGAACGTCGTTTGCAGATTCCCCTCGGAGTCGAAGGCGAGAATCGGATCCTCCAGCGGGGGCAGACCGCCGCTGTCGGAACTGGAATAGACGGTGTAGTCGAGAGCGGGATCGACCGTTTCGATGATTTCGATCGCCAGCGCTACCGGCCGCGAATTCGTGGAGAGGGTCGCAAACTCATCGATGTAGGCTCCGGTCAATCCGTCGTACCGCTTAATGGAATGTGGTCCGCTGCCGGTGACATGGCTGGTGACGAGCAAATCGCCATCCGGGGTCCAGACGAAGCTTTGGGGATTTTGCAGGCCGCCTGCGCCCGGCGACACGAAATCGCTGATCGTGACTCCTCCATTGCTGATCCGGATGATGCGATCGCCATCGGGATGCGCGACGTACAGATTTCCCAGGTGCCAGACCGGGTTCACCACCATCTCGAAAGACCCGGGCGTCATCTCGACAGTGTATACGCTGATCAGAGCGCCGGTTGTGCCGTCCCATTGCCAGACATTTCCAAAGACTGTGGTCATGTAGATATGGCCATCGGGGCCGAAGGTAAGTCCGCGGCAGCCGCTCACGTCAATGAACTGGCCCAGCGACGCGCCGGTAATGCCGTCGTACCGTTGCACGCCTCCGTCCGATCCCCCCCCCAGGCTGGATTCGTTACCGACAAAAAGATCCCCGGCGGGTCCGAATGTCATGCAGAACGGGTTCAGCATGCCCGCGGCGCCAAGGACCTGGTCGATGCTCCTCCCCTTGAGCCGGTCCGTGCGGTATCCCCGCTTGTAGCCGAACGAAAGGTGCCAGAGCCTGTCGTTCGGACCCAGTTCCAGGTCGAACCATCGCGCATGCGCGGGCGGTGCCTGGCCGCCCGGTTCTTCGTAGGTCCATACCAGGTTCCCATCGGGGTCATAGCACAGGACCAGGTCTTCCGATGCGGATTGTTCCAGTCCGTCGGTGGCGAGGTAGAGGAAATACGAGGCGTCCGAGGCGGGATTCGACACTCCGACGCCGGCCTCGATGTCGACCAGGGCCTGAAGAATTTCGACACGATACTCATCGGGCAAATCCCGATTTGCCGCACTGCCTCCGAACGGATTGGTGCCGACAACCTGGTTGACTCCGGTGCCCAGAATCATTTCCGCGCGGACGATCGGTTCGCCCCCATACCCCGCATTCGTCGCCGCGTCCTTGGTATCGGTCAACATGCGCAGGTATTCGTAGTCCGCGATGCCCTGCCGCCACGCCTCCCAGCGCTTCGACCCGATGACGCCCTGATTGCCGCCGTAGATCATGGCAAAACTCGGTCCGTCGGCGTAGTCGCTGAATTCCTGCGCGTTCTCGTCGATGTACACCCACATCCCGATACCGCCCAGGCCGTAGCTCCAGGCTTTCCACGAAAACCAGCGGTAGTACTCGAAGGGCAACGAGATCTTCGAACTGCCGCTCTCGTACATCCAGGAAGGGTACGTGGATTGCAGCACCACGGCATGGCGCGCGCCCGCGATTGAAGTCTGCGTCGGACAGAAGCGGTCGACATAGGGAAGCGCGGCCTGAAGATTGGCGGCGCTGACGTCCGACTGCATATTGGCCCAGACCTGCATATTCGGATCGACCGTTTTCAGCAATGTGCTGGCCGGAAGGATCTCCTGCGTCCAATGGATATCCGCGGGTTCATCCCGCCAGTAGAATGCAAACGCATCGGTCCCGACGCCCTGCGTCGCCAGGTGATCGCGAAACTGGGTGACGAACTGCGTAAACGCGTTGGTCCAGACGGGCGTTCCGAACTGTCCGGTTCCGAAGGTGCCGAAACCGAATTCGAAGCCGATCCAGATCAGCCACAGTCGGCACTCGGGATTCCACGCAATCATCTGGTCCACCAGGGTAAAATCCAGGGGCTGGATGATGTTCCCTGCCCCATCGGTCACGGGTTTGGGCAGGTAGCGATGATTGAGGACCAGGGCGGTATTGTAGTGTTCCACCAGGTCCTGCGCCGCGGACAGCTCATGACCGATGAGATTGGCGTCGTCGAAGTACCCCCAGGAAACACTTTCGGAAGTGACGTCATCCGGAAACCGCAGGGGCCACACTTCCAGTTCCACCGGAATGTCAGCCGTCCCCGTACCGCTCGTGGCCACGGTGACCATGGAGGTGTACGTCCCCGGATCGAGATCCATGCCCCGTGTCTTGAACGTCAGCCAGATTCGTTTGCTGACCGCCGGCTTCAGAATCACCGGGCCTTCGGCTTGCGACACGATGGCATCGTCCGGGTAGATGAAACCGAAGGCCTCGGTGTGAACGACGTGCTCGATGCGCAACAAATCTCCGGCGGGAATCGTCACGCCGGGCCCCTGAAAGTCGGTGGCGGAGAGCGTCAGCGTCTGATCCTGGGTCGAGCACCCTGTGACAACGAAGTCCTCCGTCGCCCATTCATTATTCATCATGTCCACGTGGATGGCGGCCCCGGTGGTGAGCCCGATGGGCCCTTCCATTACACCGAGCGGATCCCAGGGTCCCTTCTCCCATACGACGAAATCCCGGCCGGGCCAGAGCTGGGCATTCACTTCGCCCATCCGGCTGAACACATCGCCCTCGTAGGTGCGGTACGGGGGGCCCTGCGCGTAGTCAATGGTTCCCACGTTGAGATTGGAAAGAACCTGCCCACGGCTGACTTCGATCTGATCCCTCACCTGCATCTCGAGTACCGGATCGTTCAGCACCGGGGCGCGGAGATCGATTTCATTCTCCGCTTCGCGCAGCAAGGTGAGGGTCGCATTCTTCTGGTCGGCCCACGGGCGCAGGCCGACGGCATACGCCTGGACGCCGGCGGCCGCGATCGGGACGGGATCGATATACTCCGCTTCGCCCTGCGTGTGTGATCCCTCCATGACTTCGAGTTCGTCGCTGAAGATGAAGAATCCGCCGGAGAGAACGACAACGCGAACATATCTCCCCCACCCTTTCAATCCATCGACTTCGAAGCGATGATCAATGAGGGACGTTTGCGGGAGCGACTCGGTAAGCACGTCCGCGAGGTAGAAGTATTGCGATCCGTTGGTGCTGACGAAGACAAGGACCGCGGAGGGAAACGTCACCTGTGCGGAACCGGCAATTGTGTCGAACGTAACCTTTCCGATTGCGCCGGCAACTCCCAGGTCGATATCGATGATCACGGGATCGGTGTGTTGCCATCCGACGGTGAGGGGGTCGGCCCAACGGCTGCCGTTGTAGATGCCGTCGGTGAGCTGAAACGGATCCCCGGCCTCGGTGCAAAGGCTGTAGTTGGGCGGCGGATTGTAGGCGCAGGTCTTGCCGGCGGCAAGGTTGTTGCCCGGAGACGGAGTAGGCCACGACTGGGCCGGCACGGGGATACCGAAAGCGACCCCCACCAGGGTCAAACATGCAAGTCTTGTCAATGTCGTCATGTGGGGGTGTTGATTGCGGGTTTCATGGGGCTCGGTTTTCGGCGCACAGGATAACATACTCGTACTCAAGGACTCGGCAACCTGCGACTTCGAATAAGTTTACGCAGCTCTGGTCTTGCCTACAGCTTCGGATCCACAGGTAGGGCAGGGCTTGTCGTCTAGACCTGCCCCTGAGCCTGCAAAGAGAAAAGGTAGAGTCAGGTGCGAACTTTTTTCCGGCACGTGGGTCTGTGTTACACACGGCAAGTGCGCTAAGAACTCTCGGCCGCCTCCTTGCGCCTGATGGCGGGTTCCAGCCAAAGTAGAGGGCTCATACAGCATGGATGCGCTTCTTTCTCTTCCCAGGCTCAGGGGCAGGTCTGGACGACAAGCCCTGCCCTACCGGCACACCAAAGCTGCTTGCATTGTGCGGACTGAATTCCGCGCTACGGGTGGACTTCAGTCCGTCTTGACGCGGATATTCTGGGCATCGCCTGAGCTATTGATAGTCCGTACGACATTGGTACCCGTGCCGGCAATATCTTCGTTGGTCGGGTCGTTGGTCCATGTCCCCGCGGGCAGGTTTGCCTCGAGTTGTAGATCGTAGGTTTTCCCGGACTCGGAGTCGAAGTTGACTTCGATTGTCAGGTTCGACGCTACGGAAATTCCCAACCTGGGCCGGGCGACCGGAATGGCAAACTCCCTGACCACCAGGTCCGTAGGATTCGAATCGGAGGAGAGAGCTGCAAACATGCCGAGGAATTCTCCGGTGCGCCCGTCGAATTTGCGAACGCCATTGGTCGGGCCTACGGAGGCGACGAGGAGATCTCCGTTCGGATCCCAGTCAAATCCTTGCGCGATGGTCATGCCACCCGCTCCGGCCGCCACGAACTCCCCGAGTTGGTTGGCGAAGTTGTCCGGTGTGAGTCCCGGCGCCGGAGGATTCAGATACAGGATCCGATCGGCCTGCGCAAGGTACAGACGTCCTTCGTGCCATTTTGGCTCATTGATAAACGTTCCCATACTCGGTTGGTTGAGGTCATCGTAGCGTGATCCTCCCGTCGATCCCGCCGGTGCGAAGGTCACCCCGTCATACGCATGTATCTGGCCCGCTGACCAGGTTATATACAAATCCTGGGCGCTACCCGGATCCAGATTGGAGGGACCGAACGTGCATCCGGTAAGGGAACTGAATTCCACAACCCGATCAAGAAAAAGGCCCGTGACGGAGTCGAGTCTCGCAACCCCCTGCGTGCTACTCTGGCAGGCGACATACATGTTCGTGTCGACGGGGCTGAACGCCAGGTCATCCGGCGTGTTTACTTGCGCCGGGGAGGCAAAGGTGAACTGTCCAAGATAGCTGCCGTCCGCAGAATTCCATCGGAAAACATTGTCGAGTTCCAATGATGTCACGTACACGTTGGTGTCTATGCCCAGGGCAATACTGGACCAGCGGAAATCGGCCGCAAAGGGCGGGTCGTCGAATGCGGCAACCGTCCCCGAGGAGTCGATTCCGTAGACCGTATCGTCGGACGGGGCCAGCTCAAGTCCATCGGTGCACACGTACACTTCGAAATCATTCGCGGGATCGGCCTGCGGTGAAATCTCCAACTCTACCTCCGACGGACGACTGTCCGAGGGCAACGAGGCGAAATCGTCGATATAGGCGCCCGTCGTGCCGTTGTACCGCTTGATGGCATTGGTTCCGCCGGGGTTGGAGCCCTGGAATCCCCGGCTGGACACCAGCAGATCGCCGTCCGGGGTGAAGACGAAACCATGCGGCGAAAAAAGTCCGCCGTCGCCCGGCGTTATGAAGTCGGCGATGGTGCTCCCTCCGTCGCTGATCCGGAGGATCGTGTTGCTCGCGGACTGTGTCACGTACAGGTCTCCGTTGTGCCATTTGGGATACCCGAGTTGGGAGCCATGGTTAGGAATATAGTCACCAAGAAATGCGCCGGTGGTACCGTCTATTTGAAACACTCTGCCGTTCTGCCCAGCGGCCACGTTGCACATGTAGAGATTTCCATCGGGTCCGAAAGTAATGCCGCGGCTGCCGATGTTCACGAACCTTCCGAGCGGTGTCATGGTTAATCCGTCGTATCGCTGGACTCCGCCGGACTCGAAAGGCGGAGGCGGAATATTGAAACCCTCCGTTTCGTTCCCGACAAAAATGTCTCCGTTCGGGCCGACGGTCAGGGAAACCGGATTGGTGAGTTCGGGCCGTGTGTTCGGGAGCCCGTCGATGATTTTTCCCCGCAACCGGTCAAAGCGCCAGATGACGAGATCGTTGAGACTTACGGTGGACACCGACCGGGTAAGCGGGCTGTATCCCATACCGAGCCATCGCCATTCGTGGCCCGATGGATTGGGAGCTTCGTAGTGCCACACATCGCTTCCATCCGGGGCATAACAAACCAGGTCATCCGAAATCGCCGGAGCATCCAGACCGTCGAATACTACGTACATATACCAATCCTCGATGGCCACCGCCGTGGTTGCAAACGAGCAAGCCAACATGGCGATTACGGATAGCGATAAATTCTTTGATCGTTTCATCAAGGGCTTCCTTTCACGAATACTCCCAGAATTGCAGGCTCCAGTTCATGTATATTCTGAGGGAATGCTGGTGCAGAGTCAAGAATGGACGAACTTGCAACGGATTTGGACGCGATCTGCCCGCTGTAGCGGAAGTCGCCCAGACTTCCGATCTGCGACTCAGGAGCAAGGCTCAGCGCATAAGGGGTGCTCCCGGAACTCTACGCGAGTTCCGCTACCTCTAGTCGACAACCATTTAACCTACGGACCATCCCAAATCTTGATCTCATCAATCACGATCGGAGCCCCACCGATGATCAACCGACAATCCTTGACACGGTTGTCGAGTTTCCCCATCTCCCACGGGTCTGCCCGGGTTTGAGCCACCATCTCGCCATCAAGAAAAAGTTGGATGGTGCCTTCTTCCGCACTCCATGCAGTGGTGGCTGAGTGCCAACCGCCTGGCTCCAGGTTGCCGAGTGAACTGTGTGGCCAATGCTGTTCACCCTGGACGTCGAACATGTTGCATAGAAAGCGCGAATCATCGAGCTTGCCAAAGTACATGAATCCGGGCAGCGGATTCAGTTGCATGAAGTACCGGGTGACGTCGTCACCTCCATGCCACAGGGGCTTGAACCGGATCTGAAATTTTCCGCGGCTTGGGTCGATGTTTCCCTCCGGCAGGTACGCCAGGGAAGCGCCATCCGGCAAATGAATCCCCTTTCCGCCGGGCGCTTCGACATACGTGGCACCCCCAATGACAATCGCATTCCCGGTTTTCCCGCCGGACACGACTGCGTCCGGGCCGGCTTCGAAATCGAGATGAAAGAGAAGGCGTTCGTTCCCCTTCTCTGCCCGGTTGCTGCGCACTATGGCGGCCGCGGTCAGTTCCTCAACCCCGGTCTTGATTGAAACCTCGTAGGCAAAAGTGACCTCCTTGCCCTGGGCAAGTGTTTCCGGTCTGGACATCCACTCCAAGGTGCCCTGGGGTTCCAGCGAGTTTTCCGGTCTCCAACTCAGCAGCTGCAGGATCCTATCCGGATTCCCGGGGTGAACCGTTATGAGAATGTTCCGATGGGGAAGATACTCTCCAAAGGCGAACGGCCTGGACATTTCCATGATCTCGCAACGGGTAAATGCTTCCAGGGCCTCCTTCTCGCTCAATCCCGTGTTGAGCATGGCGTGCATCTTCCAGTCATCGGTGGTTAGAAACCTCGTGCCGTCGTGCGACCAGAATACGGACAAACCACGCTCTTCGTGATCGATGTAGTTGTGCACCCGGTAGCTGAGATCAAAGGAGGGCACTTCCATGGAGAGTGAGTCATTAAAGAGTGTCACCGTCACTTTCACCTGCCCGGGGACCCCGTCGAACTGAAAGGTCTTCTTCACCTGAAGACCGACCATCCCGCCGAGGGACGCGAGCTTGACCCCTTTTCGAAAAACCAGGTCGACGCCGTCTTCGTGAACGCGTTTCTCTTCCAGTTTCATTACCGCATCCATATCGCGGTTGGACCGCTCGGAGGAAGGCAGCCACAGCATGTCCCGGCATAATCCATGTTCCACGGTATTCAGAACCGTATCGCCAATCTTCCACTTCAAAATGGTTCCGCTCCGGCTGATCCAAATCTGCTGGCCGGGCGATTCCACCAGGTATTCAAACGTGCTGTCCCCGTCGAAATCATCAAACCCGAGGCTCATCCCGCCCTGGACGACTCTGTCGCCACTCCCTTCCCCGGGTTCGGGATATGCGAGCGCTTCTTGCCGAATGAGTTCCAGGTCGGCGGATGAGTACGTGTCGATGATTGCGCCGCTCTTGGACGTCGCTGGGATCAGGCTGTATCCGCGAAAGTCGTTGGGCGGTGAAACGAGGTAGATTCCTTCCGCCAGATCCCCGCTCCGAATTCGCGCCTTGCCATGGAGACGGAAGACGATTTTCCGCTCACCGTCGACGACATACCACGGGCCTCCGGAAAGGGCCGCGGTGAGCTTTACGTAGCAGGGCTCCCCGGTGTTGCGGTTGCTGATCACAGCGAGATGTTCGTCTCGATCGGCGTGCGAATATCCGCGGATTACCGCATCGTGATCCCAATCGGGATAGATGTTTCGAATTGCCTTGCCGCCGCCGAGGTCGATTTCGGTATCGTGCCTGGGGATGGCGGCGAGAATAATGTTTGAAGGATCGGTCATGCCTTCGAAAACGAGCTCCTGGTGCTCCGCCAGGAACGTCATGACGCGGTTGAGGAGCACAAAGTTTGCGCCGTCGAGCGCCCACCCCGGGTAAAAGCTCGTTCCTTTGCAGCCGATGAGTGCGGCCCCAAGTGTGTGCAGCATCATATCCTGGTCGGAAACGAAGAGATTGGAGTACCCGCCCGCGCTGACGTTCTGGCAACCGGTAAACCGGCCTTGCGGAACCCGCGCCATCCACTTCTTCACGTTTTGAAGCCCTGTCCGCCCGGTGAAATTCATGGGATCGATATAGGCAACATCATCGGCGTACCGGAGATGGTCCACGTCGGATGTCATATCGAACGAGTTGACGCCGCCCTGGGTAATGATCGTGGCAATTCCGGGATTCACCGAACGGCAGTACCCGGCCCAATTCCTAACTACCTGCGCGGCCAGTTCCTGACGCATATCGACCCACTCGGTGAAGTACTCCGATTTGATCAACTTGTCGGTCAGTTCGGTGTCGGCCGGAAGCTTGTTCTTGCTCTTGAACCGGTCGTGAAGCCAGGTGTTGTCTCTGAATTCGGTAATCTTACCGGCGGGTCCGGGCTCGAAATCCAGAATCGTGGCGTCGGCGAATCGCATTCGCTCCTCCGAGATTCCGGTGGTGTCCTGCCTCGCAAACCAGGCGGGTCCTTCGGCAATACACTCCTGGAATTCGTTTTCATAGACTTCATGATAACTACCGGATCGCTGATGAATGATGTAAAACCCGCGCTCTTTCATTTCCCGGTCGAACGCAATGCTCTCCAGCGACTGGATCGTGTTAAACCCGGCTCTTGCCATGTATTCCGCCAGTTCGTCCCACTTCCCCATCCGGTAGCGCGGCCCGTAGTGAAGCCAGAGTTTGAAATGCTCCGGCGACAACCGGGGCGCCTGAAGCGCCTCGTAGATTTTGAGACGAGAGGTATCCGTGAAACCGGTCTTTCCCCGGAACTGCAGACTCAGCTCAATCTCCGGCATGGCGCCGGGAATTCCCCGGGTTTCATCGATCCAGTACCACAGCCACTCGTGGGAGCTGCCGTAGGCTCCGTTCAGCGATCGTATTTCGACCTGCTTTGCGTCGAACGTCTTGCTGATTCGAAGATACGGTTGCCCCTCGCGTTCGAACTCTTCGATGGCCAGGCCCTGTTCCTCCGCATCGGGAATCCGGACAAATGCCGGCAACAGCGCGCTCCAGGTAAAACCCTCCGGGGTATATCGTCCCGACTTGTTGTCGATCGGAGTCATGTAAATATCGATGAAATTCACCTGCCCCTTGATCGCGGAAGTGACGCCACTCTTGTTCAGACTCGAGTGCGCGAAGTAGACCCGTGGAGGATCGAAGCGTTTTCCGTAGACGTCGACCGCGTGCGCTGCCGTGGTCAAACCAAGAAAAATCAAGAGGACAAAGGCTGGTATCGATTCCCGGCGCATATTCAATCTCAACTCAACCTGTGTGCGGCAACGATATCGATTCTTCCGTAGCACGGGTATGTGACCCGTGTAGCGAAGCCCAACCAGAACCCGCGTCTTCCGTAGCACGGGTATGTGACCCGTGCTACGATACGATTTGTGAGCTCCGCTCCGTTTCTGGGCAAATCCAAAGTCGATCGCACGCTACCGCATCCAGTTATCCGGCGTCCCGCCCAGTTCGCCCAGGGCGCCGGGCGCATAGATAGTTTCAGGCCTTTCCGGATCGATTGCGGCGACGCTTACGACGTGGCCGTCGATCCAGAGCACGTTGCAGGATCCGCCGTGGCGCGGCCAGGCGACTCCATCGTCGCCGGGAGAGGCATGCGCCCGAGACTGCGGATATACGTAGTTGCTTCCAAACATCGTCGTGCCCCAAAACAATCTGGAATCCGTCAGAGCGATGACCCGCGATACGTCATCAATGGCCAGGTCCGTCGGGCGAGCAGGAATCCAGGAGCCGAATCGATTCCGGTAGTCGAAATGCAGAGCGGTGCTCATACCGTAACTCAGCCCGCCGTGGTACGCAGCCCACGCCTTGGCTACGGTTCCCTTGCTCTCCGGGCACCACATGATCTCGTTTTGCGGAGCCCCATACTCCTTCCGCACGCTCGGCAGGTAATCACCATCGAACAACATTCCGAACCAACGGTGCGCGTAGGGCGGGGGCGCATGGCTGCCGTCATGATATGGGGGATAGATGCCCTCATGCTCCTGCGCATACAACGTGAGACCCAACCCCCATTGCCGAAGGTTGTTTATACAATAGATGGATCGGGCGCGCGTCTGCGCCTTTTTTACGGCCGGCATCAGCAAAGATGCCAATACCGCGATGATCGCGATCACCACCAGCAGTTCGATGAGGGTGAATGCAGACCGTTGCCAACGGTTCTTCGGATGTGAGGACTTCTCCATGACCACATGAAAATAGTACTCCATCGCGCATTGTTGTGGCAAGGAAGGCAAAAGGGGAATGCCGAATAACGGAATTCACCAAGTTCTCTGGGAAAACTCCTTCATTCGTCATTGATTATTTCGCCATTTTCAATCCGGATTCTCTACAACCTGGTAGAATCCCGGATCCTGATTCAGACGGGTCGGATCCGCGTCCGTAGCCGTGGTGAGCGTTCCGTCGGCGACAACCGTGGCCACAGTGGACCAGACCGGACTCTCCAGGGTTGGGGTATGTTGCAGGGAGTAGATTTCACCGGGCAAACTAACCCAGCTGAACGTCGCTTCCGACACAGTACGGCTCACGCTCTCAAACTGGAAAACCGCATTCGGATCCAACTCAACCTGTCCTTTTGGTGTCAAATCCCGGCCCGAGAACGCGGGGTAGTCCAGTGGATACCGATCGGCCCGAAACGTGATGTTGTCCGAGAGGGTCAGCCCCTGCAGGGAGGGGCCGGCGAATCCAACCGGATTGATGTAGTGCCAGACGAGATTGCTGCTTGAAGTCACTTCGAGAAAGTGGCCGGAGCGGCCTTCGCAAATGAGGGTGTTCCCGTTTGGCAATCGATCGGCGCCGGAAAGGCCGCCGCTGAACAGGTCCTCGGGCGGGTTCGATGTGTAGGTCCAGACCGTGGATGTCGGCCCGAACGCCATCCCGGCCGGCGGGTTCGTATACATGCCGTTGATATCCACCGGGGGCGCGATTTCATCAATCGTGCTGAACACGCCTTCGGGCCTTTCACTCCCGTTGTTGTACACCAGGATATTTCCGGCTCCCGGCAGGCCGGGATCGATCCACTCCACATCATGTTGAAAGAAGAGCTTTTGATCCGTGCTGGTGCCGGCGCCATACGTTTCCGGGTTTCCCCACCGATAGAGGATGTCTCCCCCCCGGCCACTGTTCCCACCGGTGTGGCCCGCCGCCTCCGCGGTGGTGGTGCTGTGGTCGATGACCCAGAATTCGTCATAGAAGGGGCAGCTCAGGATGATTTGATCCAGCAATGCATTGTAGTCAATCGCGTTGAAGTGAAGCCAATCCTGAAAAATCGGGTCCAGGTAATTGGCGTCGATCAGCTCCGGATGATTCGCCACAACGCCGAAGTTGTCGTTCGTCGGACTGAAATCCTGAATCAAATGATCCCAGGCATGCCACGCCCAAACAATATTGCCGCTGTTCGTGCCGACGGCCTGCACTTCGATGATGTGTTCGGGCCAGATCTCCTGGTTTGGAAAAAAAGCAGCCGGGTTTATTCCGGCGGCAATGGCTTCCGCCTTGGTCTTTACCTCCCACGCAATCATGAGCACGTTTCCGTTGGGAAGGACTGCGATGTCATGATGCGCGCGGTGCGTGTTGTCTATGTAAGAGAATTCCCAAAGCAGGTTTCCATCCCAGTCGAATTCCTGGACCATCCCGGCATCGCCGCCCGCGACAATGGTGGATAGAGGGCCCGGATCCGCGGTGCGCATGAGATTCCCATTTTCGAGCAGGTAGTGGGTGTTGCCGGGCACGAACGGGGCGCGCCACAGATTCACGAGCTCTCCTTCGTTATTGATTAGGTAGGTATTCGTGTAGCGAAGCGACGAGAACAACGTGTAGCCCGGAGAGGCGTTGGTCGTATTCAGGATCAATCCGATGGTGTTGGTCGACCCGGCGTGCGCGGTCAGTGTGCCGAAACAAACTAAAAGCACAATAGCTGACCCGTGGGACTTCATAGGGATGAGATTAGCAAAAACAACTGGAAAATTCAATGAACATATCGGATGCAGCGCCAGTCCCGATGCATCGGCAGGAAATCGTAGCGCGGAGTTCACTCCGCGTCCGTGTTGCGGACTTCAGTCCGCAGTAGTGAGCTGCATAAACTAAACAGGTTGCGACACTTGGAATTATCCGCTAGTTGATTTCCCACTGCGGACTGAAGTCCGCTGCAACCGACGCGGAGTGAACTCCGCGCTACGACCGGTAATGCAAAACGGGGACGGCCCGACGGACCGTCCCCGACTGCAAAATAGCTCACGAAGAAATTCAGCGAATGCGGCGGCGCATTGCCGACAGCATCAGCACGCCGGTCCCGATCAACAGGGCGGTGGCCGGCTCGGGAATGACATGCGACTGCAGAGTCAACCCGCCAATGTTTTCATGGCCGGAGGAAAAGACGCTGTCAAAAACGCCCGACTCGTTGTCATACCGCAGAACCTTGCCGTTGCTGTATGCCTGGTAAACATAGCCATCCAGGCCGAACTCGAATTCCCGGGAGAATGCCCCGCCTATTTCTGCCCCATCGCCCGAGGTCCACTTCGTTACAGACGATAGGTCGGCGGAAAACTTGTAGATTCCGTCCTGGCCATTCACATACAGACGATCCTGCCAAAAGTCCGGTTGTCCTGAATTTTTCGGTAATTCCGATCCGTCGTGGGGGAAACCGAAAAAGCCAATATTTGTCCCGGGGCTGGCCCCTCCCGGTCCCTGGTACGTCACAATCGCCGGTGGATTCTGATGCCTGCTGACGTACAAGTTTCCGTCCGGACCGATGACTGCGCCAAGTGAGAGATCGCCCAGGTCGTCAAGGGTAAATGGAATGGTATAAGTGCCACCCGCGTCCATGCGGACGACTCTTAATCCTGAGTGCGCGTTGGCTATGTACATCGAACCATCCGGCCCGAAAGACAGGTGTGCGGGTTGATTCACGATGTTCTGGTTTTGGGTGATCGTGGCGACAAACGCCCCGTCATTCGGATTGTATTCAAGAATGCGGTGAAACGGCTCGGTGTCGGCGACAAAAAGACGGCCATCATTCATCGCCGCCGTGGAAAACCCGGTCCCGTAAATGAGCGGCGGCGTGAAATTATTGCTCCAGTCAATCGACCCGCTTGGGTCCAAGCCGATCACGTCAACCGAGCTGCCGCCTCGCTCCGCAATGATCACCCGGTCAAGCACCCAATTCGGGTCGGTGATTGTGGCTTCTGCGGGTCCGACGAGCATGCCCGCCAACGAAGCGGTTACGATTCCAAGGACGAGTGTGTTGATTCTCTTCATAATTGACTCCTGCATTCTTCGAGAGGCTTCCTTAAGCCGGGTTGCCTGTACTCCTGTCTACCATACGGCTCACTACCTCTCACAAAAGCCCTGCCGTGTCAACCCTCCATCGGGCAAAGTGTCCCGCACAGGATCGAATCCCGTTTCCTCAAAACTTTTAAATTGACATCTGAAGCGCATTTTTACGGTGGCAGGAAATCGCGACCAAGAAGGTCGCCCCTGACCGCAAATCGTAGCGCGGAATTCATTCCGCGTCCGTGTTGCGGACTTCAGTCCGCAGTCGTAGATGCACGAAAATGCAACGAGCCAAAGCGATTTCATTCCGCAACTCCAGAACGTGAAGTACCCTGCCGAAGGCAGGTCCGCCCTGGGCGGAAACTCCCCGCTACCCAACCGTTGCGCCGGCCGGCTCCCAGGCGCGGTTCCAGCGCGCAAAGAGAGTTCCAGCTTTACCGCCGTTGGTATCCATCGCAATGGCCAGTTGGTTCGTGCCATGTTTGGAGGCCACTCGAAGGGATGTGGTGTCCTGCGCGGCCGGGATGGTGCCGGGGCCGGCGAACACGTCCTTCCCGTTCCACCAGACTTTCACCGGTCCGTCATGACCGAGGTGGATGTCGACATTGTCCCACGGTCCCACTTCGACATCCTTCACGAAATAGATTACTCCTGCGCGGCCCTCGATCCGGTCGCGAACATCGAACGGGTCCTGGTGCTCCGGGGTGGTTACCGTATCCATTTTCAAGTCTCCTGACTTGGGGTCCGGCAAGGTCGCGCCTTCGATTCCCTCATCGGTTTCCACCCGCGCGCTCACAAGGAACTCATCGATGAACTCCGCCCGGTGAAGCACGTCCGCCAGGTAAACTTGCGGATGGATCCACTGGTCAATGGCCGGATCCTCCGGAGCCACCGCATTGCCGTAGAAACTGAGCGAGAGCCGGGCCGGGTTGTCCGGACGCCGGGCCACCCCCATGTAGGAATGATCGGGTTTCGGCCCGGAGGGAAGCACGCACAGGAGGTAGGTCTTCCCGTCCTTCACGCGAAAGATCGCGTGGTGGGCAACGCTGTCTTCTTCCAGGTGCATGTCCTCATGGAGCGGGTGCCAGCGGCCGCTGATGTAGACCCGGCCGTCGACGGTCCAGAGGGCAGGACCGGTCAGGGTAAGATCCGTAAGCTTCTCCATGTCCCAGGACTCGAAGGGAAACTTGCTGCGGCATATGTAAGGATGCTTGGGCACGAACCCGCCCTCACAGCGCATGATCATGGTCGCTGCGCCATCCGGAAGGATTTCGAGGAAACACTCGTTCGGTTTCTCCTCTTCCGATTCGAACACCGGGCGGACATCCTTCCAGGTGTGGCCGTCGTCGCTTTCGAACCAATGCACCCCGAATGGCCTGGGGCGTAGATACCCTGCGCAATAGTGCTTGCCGCGGTATGCGATCGGCCGCCACAGAACATAGTGCCCGCTCCCCTCGTACAGCGTCCAGGGTGTCCAGCGATCGCCATCTTCGGTCGACGCATAACCCGACACCCCGTACTCCCCGGACTCGATCTCCTCATGACCCACCGCGAAAAGACGCGTGCCGTCCGTATAGAGGTGGGCATCGCGCGTATCGCCGTCCCCGCGGAGCACCGCCACCGTATCCCAGGTGATCCCCGCATCCCGGCTGCGCTGAATGATCAACCGGCCTTGATCGCAAATATGATCATCGCCCTGGCGGTATCCGACAAACAGGTCACCCTTGAACCAGCAGGCCCCGGTAAAGGCATTGTGCCGGCGGTCGTTCGTGACACGGCGAATGCTAAGGACTTTCACAACAGACTCCCTCCCGTGGCCAGGTCAATTCTTCTCCACTTTCCAGGTACCGCACCACCTTTCGCGCGGAAAAGGCGCGCGCCTCGGCGGTCTTGTTTCGGCCGCCGCCCATGTGGGGCAGAATGATTACGTTCTCGTGTTCCATCGCGTACCGGACCAGGGCGGATTCACGCATGTCTGTTCGCCATTCATCATGGATTACGTCGGCTCCGAAAGAGTGCAACTTGCCTGAATCCAGCGCATGGATCAATGCCTCTTCGTCAACAACATCGCCACGGCTTGTGTTCACCAGCGATGCCCCATCCTTCATCCGGGAAAATACATCGGCATCGAACAGGTGGTAATTCTCCGGGGTCAGGTGAATGTGAACCGTGATTACATCTGACTCCGCAAGCAGCGTGTCGAAATCCACCTCCAATACGCCGGAAATACTGAATGGAGTCGGATCACAGGCCAGAACCCGCATCCGGAACGCCTTACCAATCTCCGCGGCCATGCGTCCCAGCCTTCCGACTCCAAGCACGCCGACGGTTTGTGGAGAGATTGCGTCTCCGCAGATCGATTCGTCGGTCCAGCCACCCGCGAGGACATTGCCCACCTGTTTTCGAAAATTGCGCCGGCAGGCGATGATCAGCATCCATGCGACTTCCGCCACGCCGGTAAACCCGTCCAGCAGGCCGTAGTCCTTCGTAATGCTCAGGATCCGGATCCCCCGCCGCGCCGCTTCTTCCTTATCGATGTGATCGGTTCCGGTGGAAGCGGTATTGATCACTTTCAGCCTCCCTGCCCGGTCCAGTACTTCCTTGTCGATCCTGAGTTCGGTGTGGCACCACACTGCATCGTATTCGTTGATGATCTCGAGCAACCGCCCGCGGTCCGAAGGAAGAACATCCACGTTTCCATACTGCTCCAAGACCGCTTCCGCCTCCGGCGAGTAAGAAAGATCAACCATGCAGAGAAGTTTTGGACTCGGTTTCTTGTTCATCTGTCATCCATCATGCTTACAAGTGTCGAAACTACAGGAAAAGACACTCCCGGGACAACCGGGATCAGCATCAATTCGAACAGCCAGTCTCAATCGTAGTCTTCGTCGTAGTCTTTACCGTAGTCTCAGGTCGGGGACTGCGGTAAAGACTACGGGAAAGACTGTGGTATAAACGCCCCATGAACCGCCATCAACTTCTCCAACTCATTCGCACACCTCGCAAAGCCGGGCGCCTCGTTCTCTCCGCGTCGTATCGCGAAGGCGATTTCGACAGCCATCTGGTTGATTGCCCATTCCTTTTCCGTCACGACGGCAGCTTCCGGATGCTGTACGTCGGCTGGGATGGCGCCGGCTACCAGACCGGGCTGGCCCGGTCGGACGACCTGAACCGGTGGGAGAAGCAGGGTATGATCGTAGGACGCGGACCGAAGGGATCCGCCACGGAAACCAACGTGGCCATGAGTTCCCTGCTTCGCGACAATGCTCTCTTCGGTCCTTCCACGTTGAAACGGGTCGACGGGAAATTTGTCGGAGCCTATCACGCCCAGCCAAAGCCCGGCTACGAGATCGGACCCGGAGTTATCGGACTTTGTTTCTCCGAAGATCTGCTGAATTGGGAAGTGGGCGATCCGATCCTCACCCCCGACCCGGACTGTCGCTGGGAAGCGGGAGGCCTGTACAAGGCATGGATCATGGAGCACGACGGCACGTACTACCTGTTTTATAACGCCAAAGATCAATCCGAGCGGCGAAACGATCGCCCCCACGCGACCGATCCGTGGCAGGAAGAAACGGGGGTGGCGACATCCAACGATCTGGTTTCGTGGAAACGATACAAGGGAAACCCCGTGCTCCGGGTCGGAAAGAATGGCGAACTCGACGACTGTTTTGTTTCGGATCCCTGCATTCTTCATCACGAAGGAAACTGGGTGATGTTCTACTTCGGGAATTGCAGCGACGGACACGCGCGGGACGGAGTCGCCTTTTCGAATGATCTGCTACATTGGGAAAAGGGCAATGAAGTCATGCTCGACGTGGGATCGGAAGGCAGCATCGATTCGATTCACGCGCACAAGCCGGGGATGATTGCCCGAGACGGCATTCTTTATCATTTCTATTGCGCCGTGGCGCCCGCGCCCGGAGGAAAAATCGGCGAGATCACCCACAACGAAGCACGCGGAATTTCCTTTGCGACCCGCGCGGATTGAACCTCGCGCATCACCCAAAATCGTAGCGCGGAATTCATTCCGCGTCCGTGTTGCGGACTTCAGTCCGCAGTAGTAGAGTCACGGGAATGCCTCGAAGCACCACCCGGATTCCAAGGCCTCCGCGACGATCTGCCGATCACCCGATACCGCCGAAGTCTCCCGCACCTGCACCAGGATGGCACCACCTATTTCGTCACCTTTCGAATGAATGATTCGTTGCCAAAGCAGGCTTTGCAGGACCTTCAGCAGATTCGGGAAGAATGGGAACGATAACACCCCCACCCAACACCGATACCGAGTTGATTGGGAAGCGCGGGGTTGGGGTTTTCAAGCGATCGACTCATTCACTGCGGACTGAAGTCCGCGACACATACGCGGAATAAATTCCGCGCCACGCAAACCCCCAAAATCGTACCGCGGAATTCATTCCGCGTCCGTGTTGCGGACTTCAGTCCGCAGTGGTAAAAGCAAGTGAATGAATTTCTCTCTCGAACCACCACCCGGATTCCAAGGCCTCCGTGACGATCTACCCGTCACCCGATACCGCCGGAGCCTCCCGCACCTGCGCCAGGATGGCGCAACCTATTTCGTCACCTTTCGATTGAACGATTCGTTGCCAAAGCAGGCTTTGCAGGACCTTCAGCAGATTCGGGAAGAATGGGTACGAAAACACCCCCCACCCAACACCGAAACCGAGTTGACTGAGAAGTCCAGGCTGCTGAGTACGCGCGAGGAGTATTGGCTCGACCAGGGGCACGGAGAATGCCCGCTCAGGAAGGCGACTCTGCGCAAACCTCTCCAACAGGCACTTCTCAGAATGAAGGAAAAATCCGGATCGCTGTACGCCTGCGTAGTCATGCCCAACCATGTCCACGCATTGGTGCATCCGAGGCAACCGGATCTCTTTCCGCTGGAAACAATTCTGAAAAACTGCAAAGGCGCGTCATCTTTCGAGATCAATACCCTGAGAAACTCAACCGGTACGATCTGGCGATCCGAGAGTTTCGATCGGATCGTTCGAGATGCAGAGCATCTCTACCGGTGCGTGCAATACATCGGGCGTAACCCGACGAAGGCGAAGCTGCCTGAAAGTCACTATGCTCGATGGGTGCTAAGTGATTGGGAAGCACTCGGGTGGGGTTTTCAAGCGAAGTGACAATCCACGGCGGACTGAAGTCCGCGCTACACAATACGCCCCAAACCGTAGCGCGGAATTCATTCCGCGTCCGTGTTGCGGACTTCAGTCCGCAGTGGTAGTAGCAAGTGAATGACTTTCTTTCTCGAAGCCCCACCCGAACTCCAAGGCCTCCACGACGATCTGCCGATCACCCGATACCGCCGAAGTCTCCCGCACCCGCGCCAGGATGGCACCACCTATTTCGTCACCTTTCGACTGAACGATTCGTTGCCAAAGCAGGCATTGGCTGAGCTTCGGAAAAGTCGGAAAGAATGGGAACGAAGACACCCCCCACCCAACACCGATACCGAGTTGATTGGGAAGCGCTGGGTTAGGGTTTTCAAGCGATCGACTAATTCACTGCGGACTGAAGTCCGCGACACATACGCGGAATGAATTCCGCGCTACACAATACGCCCCAAATCGTGTTGCGGACTTTAGTCCGCACTCATTTCGGTTCCACAAAGACCTCGATCTCGTCGATGACGATACTCTCACCTCTCGCATCCGGATCGCTCCCATTCAACGTCACCGATAGTGTGTTGCTCCCCCACGCAACTGTCTCCGGTGACAACCTGAAACAGCGGGTGGCAAATGGACGGCCGGGGTTCTCCATTGTTTCCTGCGCGTTGAGATAACTTGCCTCTGATTGGCAGGGATACCCCCGCCCGTCCTGGATCCGCTGACTGTCTACCGTATTTTCTTCGACATCCCTCGCGGCAGTCCGTCGGATCCTTTCGTCCGGAATCACCGTCCCGTTCAGGCGAACCTCCAGGTCATCTTCCGAGGTCAAACCGAAACCCCGAAATAGCAGTGTCGCCCCGTGGGCCTTGTTCAGATCCTCGTAAAGATTGAAGTTCAACTCTCCGGACGGCGACGCATCGGATCGGTCCAGTTCAATCTTGTCCGCCTTCATCAATCCCGTCACACACCGGCCCTCCTCACCAAACCCCGTGCTGCCGGCATAGGAAGGATCGAAGATGTAGTGCCGCTCGCCCTGCGCAATCCGCGCCGGATCGCCGAGATGAGTGAAGACGTGGAGGGCGTGCGGATAGAAGGGCGCCATCCAGACGCTCGGTACAAAGTGATTGTAGCTGGAGACGCCGTCGGCGCCCGCCGCGTACATCGAATGCGCGAGTGCCCGGTGGACCGACCAGCTGATGGTCTGCCTCATTTTCTGATATCTCTTACGATAGCTCATCCACGGATGGATCCCGGGATACAGCATGCAATCGGAATCCCGCGTCAACTCGGCCCAGGTGTCAAAGGGCAGATTGAACTCGTTGTACATGGAGTCCATCGGGCAAACAAAGTCGATCAGACCTTCCTTGATCCACACCGGGACTTCCAGGCCGAGATCCGCGCACTCATCGATGGTGGAGAACACGCGCGCGCCAAGGCGCAATCTCTTGCCTGCCGCTTTTCCGCGTTCGTCCAGCGTGGCGCGAATTCTCCGCAACAGGTCCGTCATGAGCCCTGCCCGCTCGCGCCCGGATCCGTAAGGGAAATATCCGATTTCCCGGAAACAAAGCTCAACCCCATCAATATCGAAACGAGTGGCGACTTCATCGATCACGCCATGGGTGAAGTCGCGCACTTCCTCGAACGAAAAGTCCAGGGCCTCAGGTTCCTGGTACAATGCCCCGGGCCGCGGATCTCTCAACCGGAGTTGCGGATTGGATTCGATGAACTCTGCAACGCCAATGCCTGCCCGCCGGTTGTGCCCGGCATGTCCGTCGTTCATGCGGAACCCGGCGATAAAAGTCATCCCTCTCTTGTGCGCCTGGTCGATGAGGATTTCGACCGGCTGCGTGCCCGAGTCGATCAGCTTGCGGAATCGTTTGTGCTGCGGGCGCTGATCGTATTCGTACTTCTCAGATTGGAAATATACGGTCCACCCCTGCGACCACACTTCCTGGGCGTAGATATCGATTCCGGCGTCGGCCATCATGTCGATCTGCTCCCGCAGATCGCGCTCCCGCACTGGATTGGGCAAAAGGATGCGAGACAGGGTCGATGGATCGCTTACGTAATATACGTGATCCTCGCCGCGAGGTGTAAAAAGTTGTCTTGCGGAATTCTGCATGCTCATCCTTTATTACTAAGAAACTGAAATGCGGGAGCAAAGGCAAGACCACATTCCGACCCGTCCGATCAGTACGCCAGTCTGAAGATTGATAGATGACAACCTGGGGGCAATCTGTGAAGCATAGCAAGAGGAACCACATACTGAACCCACGGAATTCGTTTCGAAACGCTCGAATTCTCGCACTCTACGCCGTCGCCGTTTTTTCAACTACTCCGGCGGGAGCACTCGAAATCTTTACGCCCCCCGGCGACAACATCGCCCTGCGAAAACCCTACACCATCGACCCGGAGCCCAACTACGATCTATGCACCGACCCCGGCGATGCCGAACAGTTGACGGACGGAAAAGCGGTAACGGGCGGCGAATCGTTCTGGACAGGAACCGGTTGCGTGGGCTGGCTACGGGCCGGCGTCGTGACCGTGACCATCGACCTGGGTGAAGAGATGCCGATCGGCGGCGTTTCCTTCCGTACTGCCGCGGGCGGTAGCGGCGTGGCGTGGCCGGCCGCCGTCCTGGTCCTCGTCAGCGAGGACGGCAAAACATTTCGATACGCAGGTGAACTTCGCACGATGTCCGCGAAGTTCGGCACCCCGGATTTCGAAGGGGTGCAAGTTCACGAGTTCCGCACCAACGCATTGAAAACCCGCGGGCGATTTCTGCGCCTCGGTATCGTTGCAACCGGAGCGTACGTCTTCAGTGACGAAGTGGAAGTCTACCGCGGTTCCGATGATCTGCCGGAGTCCGCGGTCGTGGGACCCGTCGTCGACGATCTCAAGGAATTCGTCTCCGGCCGCCGCACCGCGCTGGCCCTGGGATCCTGGATCTCTTCCGACATCGATCACGTGCGAAGTATCGTGGCGGCAGCAAACATCGATGAGGACAAACGCCGGGAGCTGATCGCGGCGACCGCTTCGGTGGAAAAGGCAAACGCGACGGTGCAGGACGAGCCCGCCGCCGACTATCGCGGCGTCTATCCCCTATCCGGCAACCACGGCAGGCTGGGCGAAATCCTGGCCCGATTGCGGCGCGCCGAGGGCTATCCACCTCTATTTTCCTGGCACAATGACCGGTGGGAAACGACGCGGCCGTGGGACGTGCCGCCGGCAGCGCCCCAGGAGAGCCCGGGGCTGAAGGTCCGGATGGTGGCCAACGAGAGACGGGCCGAGACACTGAACATCGCCAACTTCACCGACAGCGCCATTACCGCCACGGTCTCTTTCTCGGGACTGCCCGGCGGCAGGATGCCGGATTATATTGATCTTCGATCGGTCGAACACGTGGCCATGCAATCCGGCGGCTGGGCTCCCGACGCATTGCCGGCGGCTCCGCGGAGCGACACCGGCTGGGAAATCACCCTGCATCCCGGGGTATCCCGGCAATTGTGGCTCAGCTTTTTTCCGCGGGAGAATCCGGAACCGGGTCGCTACGAGGGAGAAGTGATTATCGAGACCGGACAATCGGCTCAAAAGCTGTCGGGCCGCCTGGAATTGATTGTTGAGCCTTTCCGGCTTCCCGACGAGCCGGCCATGGCGTTGACGATGTGGGACTATACCGCGGGCGGCGGCAGGTACGACCTGAACAAGGGAAACGTCCAGGCGGCGGTCACGCACATGCAATCCTACAACTACAATGCGCCATGGGCCGCCAATGAAGGTTTTCCCAATCCCCGGGAGGATCATTTCGATGCCGACGACAACCTGGTCAAGCCGCTTGACTTCACCATTTTCGACGACTGGGTGGCGATGTGGCCCGACGCGCGCTACTACCTGATCTATATAGAAGTGAAAGTCGGCCGGCACGAGTCGCTTCCATTCGCCGGCGCGGAGGTAGGCACGGACGCGTTCAACCGCCGTGTCGGGGCGACGATGCGCGCGTGGGCGGATCACGCGCGGGAGATCGGCGTCGACCCGGGCAAGATCGCCCTTCTCTTAATCGATGAACCGGGCGGCACGGACCAGGCGTTGCGGGTAACGGCATGGGCTCGCGCCATCAAAGCGGCGGCGCCGGAAATTCAAATCTACGAGGATCCACACATCGCTCCGGAGGAGTCCGAAGCGCTGGAGATGCTGGAACTCTGTAACATCATTTGTCCTCCCGTCGGCCGCTACCGGGAAGGCGGCGAGGCGATGGTTGCGGCACTGGAAAAACTGCGCGCCGACGGCCGGGAGTTATGGCTCTACTCCTCCCCCACCCGCCACGCCGGCGTCTATTACCGCGATCATCTATGGGAGTGCTGGAAAGCGAAGGCCACCGGCATCGGGTTCTGGTCCTACGGCGACGCGGGCGCCATTGTCAACTCCTGGAACCAGTTGGGATCCACGACCGCGATATTCTCACCGATCTACATCGACTCAAACTCGGTGACCGACAGCAAAGGCTGGCTGGCAATCATCGAAGGCATCCAGGACTACGAATACCTGCGCCTGCTGCGGAACCGGGTAGATGAGCTGGAGGCAGCCGGAATAAAATCACCTTCGATCGACGAGGCAAGCTCGTTGCTTGGCTCGCTGCCGGACAGCGTTCTCTCCGGGAATACACCCTTCGACGAGGCCCGGCTGAACATCCTGGATACACTTTTGCTCTTGCAATAGCCGCGGAAGTGAATCTATGGTGGAATTGGGATCGGTAGAGAATGGCGCTGACTTAAGCTGTCGCTCGGATATGGTCTTTTCATGACCCATCCATTCGCAATACGGCGGGGACCGCCCTCTCCAAATTCATGTCTTCGTGCATATCAAGATGTTGTCTCATTTCTGGAGACGGCGGTCCCCGCCGTTCCAGAGAATGAATTGATCATGATGAGGCATTAAGTCAGCGCCATTCAGTGTGTTCAGATGTTCAGTAGCCAGAGCCTGGTACTTACGATCGCCTCGATCGTGTGTACCGACCTGACCAGTCTGAAAGACATTTGTTCGACCTCCAAAGTGTCCAACACCTTCGAACGCGAAATTGAACATCTGAACACCCTGCTTTCCTCAGCCGGCTACCGGTGTGCCAACCAGTTGCCCGAAGAATTTTTGCCTAAATGCTTTGCCCGGAAAGCGAGAACCTGTACTTTGCCCCGCAATACAGGATCACGCATGAGCAGAGTTCACATACCACTCGTCCAATATGGAAATATGGGGAAGAGTCTCGTGCGGTTTTCGACTCAACGGAAAGATCGACGGCACTGGCGGATCCTGAAGCTTTCCATCGTTCCGGGAGGAGGATGCGACCATTGACCACGTGTAAAATCCAGCCGGGGGCTCCCTGGATTGGCAAAAGATTCTTCCCGTTCGCGCTCACCTTGCTGTCCGCGATCATCTTACGGACCCCGGTTGAGTTGCGGGCTGAATACGTACCGAAATGGCCCGTATACAACGGTGACTTTTCCACATTCTCGCTTACAGGGGATGAAGTCCATGATTACCTGGAAACGGGCGATCCTAAGAAATATGCGCAGTTTAAGGATCGGTGTCTTCCGGCCGGGTGGGCGCCGGAAACCATCAGCGGCAGGCATGCTTTCAAGAAAGCGGAAGGACAGAAATCCTACCTGCGTTTACCTTATCACAATTTCGAAAAATTCAACAGACCATCCGCAGCAGTGATTGAAACCATCGAGGCCGGCCGTGGCTGCTTTGTGCAGGCATTGACTCCATTAAAAGGAGAATACCGGTTGAAGGCGGAAGTCAGAGGCTCTCCGGAAGCAACGCCTGAAGTTACGTTTACTTCTGTTACAGGCGAAACGTCCGGCGGCACGATCGCACCCGGTGAATCCTGGGAGCAGGTGCAATTCGATGTATCCGCGCCCGGCGGTGAGGTCACGATTCGCCTCTGTTCGAAATCACCCGCCGGACAGACCGTCCAGTTTCGCAATGTCATGCTCGAAGCCAGGGTCCTGGAGTCGACCGCGGTCCCGCTCGAGGACGGCACCCAACTTGGCGGCATTGTCCTGCCGCGCGATCCGACCCCTGCCGAGCAGTTCGCCTGTTATGAGCTGCAGCAAACGATCTTCCGGATGACAGGACGGGTTCCGGGCCTGAAGGGACGCGACAAGACACATGCAGGTCATCGAATCCGAATCGGACGTGCCGCATCTTCGGCGCAGGTGCGCAAGCTCGATGACCTACCGATGGACTCATATGCCGTGAGCAAACAGGAGAGATATATCGATCTCACCGGGAGAACGGACCAGGGCACTCTCTACGCTGTTTACGATTTTCTCAAGCAGCAGGGCTGCCGATGGGTCATTCCGGGACGGGAAGGAGATGTCATTCCCCGGCGGGATTCGCTTGGCCCCGTTGAAAGTAAACTCGAGGCTCCCGATTATGATGTGCGGGGTGTCGAGGCCATGGCCCAGGATTACTTTCTGCGCCGCGACGGGGAGCGTGGTTGGGTGGCGATCAATCTGGACGACTATTTCGATTGGGCTCTCCGAAATCGACTGAACGGTATTCGGTTCCTGGGCATCAAGTCATATGACTTCGCTGCGCATCGGGGGCACGGCTACCCGCAGATTTCGAACCACTCGTACAACGATACAGTAGCGCCGCACGATATATACTTCGACGAGCATCCGGAGTGGTACCCGCTTGTAAACGGAGAGCGAGCTCCCAAGTGTCACTTGCCACCCTATTTCCCGAATCAACTTTGCGTTTCAGACCCGGGTCTTCGGGATTACACGACCAAGCTGGTACTCGATTTTTTCGCGAACGAACCGCAGGCGAAAGCCTTCCCTTTGGTCCCAATGGACGGCCCGAGTCTCTGGTGCGAGTGCGACGCCTGCAAGGCGCTGGATCCGCCGGGAATCGATTGGTCGAGACACGCGACCGAAGGGCATGTCGAGCGGATGACGGATCGATCGGTAAACTATGCCAACGACATTGCGCAACGGGTCTCTGAAGTCTACCCCGACAAGAAGATTCTTGTTCAAGCCTACGGGTACACCCTGGAGCCTCCGGCTAAAGAGAAGCTTCACAAGAATGTTCTCGTTCGCTATGCGAATTTGTCGGGAGGTCGCGGCCGAGGCCCCCTGGGCGTGAGGATGCTTGAAGAAAATCCGATCTGGGACAATTGGCGGAGGCAGTTGGATCGCTGGAAAGAGGCCGGCGCAACCATTACGTATTACAACTACATGGATTACGCGCATCCCGACACGAGCCTGTTCTGGTTCTACAGCACCAGTGACATGATTCGAACCTTGCACCGGGAATACGGATTTCGCGCGTGGTTCGGGGAAACGGAACCCAACAAGAGGGTTTCATTCATGCTTTTTCACGTGATGGCGGAGACCTTGTGGGACGTGGACGCCGACTTCAGGGATGTTGTGCGGGATCTGTGCCATCATTACTATGGATCGGCTGGTGACGAAATGTACGCATACACCATCACCATGGAAAAGGAGGTTCGCGCGAGTAAGGCTTGGAAGCAGGAGGGATGGACGCCGGTACGTCACCAGGATATCCCCGTGGATATTCTGCGGCGCGAAATGAAAACATTGGAGAAGATCGCGGAAGAGGTTCGCGAAGACCCCGTGCTCACGCGGCGTGTCGGGTATGCCAGGCTGGGCCACGCGCACATCATGTACGTGCAGTCCTTGTACGTTGAACCCAAAACCGCGGAAACAAGAGAAAACGCCCGTAAAGCTTTCGAGCGGATCAACTCGCTGCGAGCGGAACACGATCTCGTGGTAAAACGACTCTCCGCAGATCGTCTGCGCGAATTCAGCTACGCACCAATATCAGACGACTAATCTAGAGGCAGAAATGAAGAAAAGGGGTCAGCGTGGAATGGCGCCAAAATAAGGTGAATTTGGGAGAATAGCTTCGGGTTTCCCGTTGCCTCAGGAATTGGAAGTGCGACGGCGCTTTGGCTACCCCCGGAGGGGCCGGAGCAATCGAAGCCGTACAGGTGCGCGACAAATGGGAGAGAGATGCCTTCTTTCAGGCAGTTCAGGAAAAAGCGGGGTTCAACCCGAAAGCCGGGCCCCCTCTCCGGGGCTTCGGAAATGCAGCAATGAAGAACAGGAAGGCAAGCGTGAGAATTAGACAAGCAATACTGACAGCCGCCGCAGTACTCGGTATCGCGACCCTGACGCACGGCCAGGACAAACCCAACATTCTCCTGGTGTTTATGGATAATTTTGGCTGGGGCGAGCCGGGTTTTAACGGCGGAGGCATCATTCGTGGCGCCGCCACGCCGCGTCTGGATAAATTGGCAAGCGAGGGTCTCTGCCTCAAGAACTTCAACGTCGAGGTACAGTGCACGCCTTCGCGTTCGGCCATCATGACTGGACGCTATGCAATTCGGAGCGGCAACGGAACCGTGCCGCTCGGCGAAGGCAGCTACGGTCTGGTTCAGTGGGAGGTCACGATGGCGGAAATGCTTTCCGAGGCCGGATACGCCACCGGCATGTATGGAAAGTGGCACCTGGGCCGGACGGAAGGGCGGTTCCCAACGGACCAGGGCTTCGACGAATGGTACGGCATACCCAACACTACGGACGAGTCTGCTTATACGTCGCTTGAGGGCTTTGCCGAGAGTGGTCTTCCGGAACCATATGTGCTGGATGCGGTGAAGGGCAGTGCTCCGAAGCAGGCGCGGGTCTATGACGTGAACTATCGCCCGCTAATTGATCGGGATTTAACCGATCGCGCGATTAGCTTCATGAAAGAGAATGCGAAAGCCCGGAAGCCCTTTTTCATATATCTGCCCTATACCGCGACTCACTTTCCGACATTGCCTCACCCGGACTTCAAGGGGAAATCCGGGAAAGGGCGGTGGGGCGATATTCTGATGCAAATCGACTGCTATGTCGGCGAGTTGCTCGATACCATCGACGACGCAGGTATTGCGAAGAACACGATCGTTATCTTCACGGCGGACAATGGTCCGGAGTCATTGAGTACCGGCGAAACGTCACTAACCGTGGAAACAGCGGTGCACGGTTCCGCAGGGCCTTGGCGTTCCAGCCTCTTTACAGGATATGAAGGGGCTCTGCGTGTGCCCTTCGCGATTCGCTGGCCGGGCAAGATCGAAGCGGGTCGGGTGAGCGACGAGATCGTGCATGAGATGGACCTGTTTCCAACTTTGGCTCAGATCGCAGGGGGAAGGATGCCGACCGACCGAGTGATTGACGGCATCGATATTTCCAGTTTCATTCTTGGCGAGACCGACAAATCCGGTCGCGACGGCTTTGTTGTTTACATGGGGAATGACGTATTCGGCGTGAAATGGCGCGACTGGAAGATTCATATGAAGGAGCAGAGCGGTTGGAACGGCGTGTTACGTGAATACACGATGCCGAGGGTCTACAATCTCATCAACGATCCTTTCGAAAGGGATAATGTTCTGTTCCCGAATACCTGGGTGTTGCGACCTGGACTTGCCCAACTGGAAGAGCATGTGGCATCACTGAAAAAATTCCCCCCGATCCCAACCGGCGCGCCGGACCCGTACGAGCCGCCGAAATAGCAGAAAGGGGTCACAGTCGCCAATGCGGGAGAAAAGGGGTCAGGGAGGGAGAAAAGGGGTCAGTGTGTAAATTTGTTAATTTCAAGAGTTATCCGGCGACCATGAAATTGCGATAGCCTGGCCGGCTCGGGTGAAAAACGAGGCAGTTAACCAATTAACACACTGATCCCTTTTCCCTCCACGCGGACCATTTTCCTTTTCTACTCATCTCAGAGATCCCAACCGTTCTCCGGAACGGCGGCGATAAAACGGCGAGTGGCAAAGGTCCTGGTTTGC
>Ga0315336_1002097_pt1 | contig 32710 bp, 34 predicted proteins | sample ASW5metaG_FD_204512 | JGI IMG/M metagenome (GOLD analysis project Ga0315336, IMG submission 204512) | Ammonia-oxidizing marine archaeal communities from Monterey Bay, California, United States - ASW #5 | ecosystem: Environmental > Aquatic > Marine > Intertidal zone | place: USA: California...
ACCCCCCCCACCCCCTGGGGGCGGGCCACCCCCCCCCCCCCCGCGCGGGGGGGGGGGGGGGGGGGGGTAAATACCTAGGGCCTTCCCCACCGGAACCGACGGATGAGTTCGCTTTCCCGATGTCAGTACCTAGAGGGGGGGGTATCGGAGTGAAAGTGCCTAAAAAGGGGCTCAGATATGCCAAGTTCTAGCTGTGGCTGGATGCCACGGATGGGTTGGGGGCTAGTTGGCGTCTTCTAGGCCGCGTCTCAACAGGGTGGGTAGGTCTGGTGAGGTGACCCCCGGAACCTGATCCAGATATTATGGGACGGCTCGCGACGGGGGGGGACATGCGAAGCAGTCGATTTAGGGAAGAACAGATCATCGGGATCTTGGCGGAGATGGAGGCAGGGGCCTCGGGCCGGGAGGTGTGTCGACGTCACGGGATCAGCGAGAACACGCTGTACCGGTGGAAGCGCAAGTACGGCGGGCTGGACGTAAATGAGGTGAGGCGCCTGAAGGGCCTGGAGGACGAGAACCGTCGGTTGAAACGGATCGTGGCGGACCAGGCTTTGAACCTGCAGGTGTTGAAGGATCTACTGGGAAACAGGTTGTGACGGCTCGTGAGCGGCCTCGTACCTCAGTCGGACAACGATCCAAGAATCGAGCAAAAGTCGGTGAAGCCGCTCAACGGGCTTGTGAAATCCGCGCCTAGTGATCCCAACACCGCCTCATCCCAAGAGGAGCCAATGAAGTCATCAGCCTCCTCTACATTCAAGAGCACGTGAATGCTCTCGCCGCCCTGCAAGTTCGGCCTCCCCATGTCTCGTAGATCGTCGGTAGTCACGAGCTTCGCGGCGCTGGCCGTGACACGCAGGATACCCTCGGCCTCACGATGCTCACGGTCCAGCAACAGTACGTACCCTGAGTTGAGTAGGTCTTTCGGAATTAGCATCCCTGCCAATTCAACGTCGACGTTGTGCTGTTCGAGTATCCAGGTCTTGTGAGCTGACCCATCACACAGAACCATCGCAACGACCTCCTCTGCCGGCGGTCGTCCTCGCTCGCCATAGATGTCTGTCTCTGGATATGCCACACGCACCGAGTGGGTGGGTCCTCCACGCATCGCTTGGCGTCTGTGGTACGTGACTCTCTCGCGGGCCGTAGCCCGATCGCTAACGTGTTCGACAAGACCGCAAAGGAACTTCTCGATCGCATCGCAACCCCTCGGTCCCTCTGCAGTCGGAGCGAGGGCGAATGCACCCAAACCCGGCACGAGTTCCCGAAACTCCTGCCACACATGATGCTCGTGCCCGGGGTAAATCACATACGCCCCCTCTGACCGGCGAATCGCATCCTTATAGGCATGCATCTTGAGCAAATCTACCCTCTTGACGTTGCCCTTCTTCTCTTGTCGTCGATCGGCATCGAGGTTGGGAGCTGGTGTACCGAACAGCTCATTGACTGAAACGATGCGGTATTTGGCGTCGAAATGGACGTGGACCGCCAGCTCTTGTGTTTCGGCCACCGGAAGTGTCATCGATGCCGGCCAGAAAGTGAGAGAGAAGTCCGGACGCATCGGCCGAGTCCAGGAACCTGCGTGAGGATAGTTCTGAGACTTGTCGTCTCCAGGACGGGAAAACGACCGATTGTAGCTAAAGCGGACCTTAACCGGCCTCCCGCCACCTCGGCACGTACCAGATACACTCCTGTGCATGCCTGCACGAACCTTGAGATACAAGCCGTCGGCCGATCGCTCAATCATCCAATCCTCTAGCGGCTGTTCAAGCTCGAACACCCGATCCACAATCTCCGCCAGCACAAAGAAGACCCAATACTCGTAGAGCTGGGCAACGTCCTTTTTCGCGCCACCGTATACTTCCTTGCCTCCGCGCCAAGTGAGTTGCGCCGCCAGGTGAAAGCGGACCCAGGCCTTGAGCACCTCGCGGTATCCCTCCTTTCGTTGAAGTACGGGACTAGCCAGCGGCATCAAGCCGAGTGGGGACAACCCACTAAAGAATCCGTCTCTGAGAAAGCCCGAGAGCAATGTCCGCAGTGGCCTTATTTCCGACTTGACGAAACTCACTTTCTTGTAAGGTCTCGCCAACAGCAGCTGTTCTAACCGGTGCAGCAGCGACTCAAACGTCACGAGCGTGTGCTTTACGAACCGGTTTTCCGGTGTGTCGTTCGTTTCCTCGTGAGTGATACTTCGGACCCTAAGGGGAATTGTGGGTTCGGTGTCACCTTGCTTTAGGAGTGCGTGCAGCGGGTGCAGTTGGGGAATACGGGCACGCGGTCTCCGTGATGCCAGCTCCCTTACCAGACGCCGGCTAGGACGCGTCGACCTGCCGAGTGGCTGCTCGGTGTACGTAGGCGTGAGTCGTACGTGGGGTCGATTGAGGATAAGACGTATGGCGTCCTGAAACTCCCTCGAAGCCAGAACGCTCTTCACAAACATGAATTGCTGTTGGAGGCTCTCCGCCAATGCGTGGGCGCTTACTTCAAGACGCAATTCAGCGGGGGCACCCATGCGAAGCAGTAGGTCCGTACTCCTCTTCGCGATGTCATCCAACATCCGACGATACTCTGCGCGATACCCCAACTTTGTGGATCTTACTTCAAGATAGCCTACGGCGACCTCGCGCCCGTTGTTGTCGAGGTGCAATGCCAAACGTCCGGTGTGCAGCCCTGGCGTGATTGTTCCATGGTCGCCCGTATTCTTGCTGATCGCTGACGGACGTACTACGCTCGGCACAGCCCGCACGTGTAGCTCGGCAGCATCGACGACGTGGTAGTCATAGGTGCCGCCCTCCAGGAGCTGAACCAGCTCCTCTCCGAAGTATTCCGCCTCCGCCTCCGTGATCATCCGGAGCAAACCTTCAGCAGAATCCCTCCGACTCGCCGCAACGCGTACCGATGCTACGAACTGGCCGCGACGGTCATGACAACGGACGTCAAACAAGTCGGGACATCCTTACGCCTCAGCGAAGTTGACGAACCCCTCCTCCACCTGACGTAGCATTCGCAGCACTTTAGCGAACGTCGCAGAGTAGTGGGCATCCGCCGGATCGAAAACCGGCGTGTCAGCATCGTCGCGGGCATTCAGCGGATGCGAGGATCTCTCCATTTTCGACGCCTTGGCGACAGCCCCTAGGATTTGATCGCGGTTCTCGAGGGTCCACTGCGAACCATCTTGCTGCCAGACTCGTTCATGATGGCAGAACACGCCAAGTTTGACCAATGCTCGCTCAACGCGGGATCGCGAACCACTAAGACGAGGCAGGATCTTCTGAAGTAACTGGGCATCGAACACAGTTTGAAGATCCGAGCCGCCTCCGTCGATTTGGCCGTGGAGGCCAACGAAACGCTCAATCTCATTCATGGTGCGAAATCCAAACTCACGGCCCTCATCAGCCAACAGGTCAAATAGCATCAGCAACTCTTGAACCAGCTTGCCTCTGACGTCGGGGGAGAGGTCCACCTTCATCTGTGCAACCCGTGCGAACGCCGTGCCGAACCGTTGTCCACGGCCGGCCAAGAACTCAAGGTCGATCGGACCGACCCCTTCGGTGAACTTCGCCAAGTCCTCCCCAGTCACTCGAAACTCCAGAGTATTAGCGCGATCAAGGACCTTGGGTGAGAATCCATAGGTCGTTTCATCAACATTCACGGTCCCGACGATGAAGAGATTGGGTGGAAGTTCTAGTGCCGGCGGTACTCCATCGCGCTCCACCGGAGCCCCACCTGCGTCACGATCCAGGTGAAGCGTGATCTCCTCAGCGGATTCGATTGCGGATAGTACGTCGGCAAAATATCGCTCGACGTGGGACAGGTTCATCTCATCCAGGATTAGAAAGTGCGGCACCGACTCACCCGCATCGCGAGCGTTCAGAATGAGCTGCAACGCCTGAGTCTTCACGTAGCGCGTCGGATCAATCGCGTCAGCATACCCGAGCACGTGATCGGTGCTCGTCCAGTCTGGGCCGACAGGCACTATTTCATATCGTGAGGGACCGTCTCTTCCGCATAGCCAGAGAGCGAAGAGCTGTGCGAGCTTCGTCTTGCCTGAGCCGGAGAGGCCGGTGAGGATCACAAAGCGCTTGCTAAGTAGACTGGCAACGTAGCGAGCCAGGAAGCCGTCGGAAAGAAGGAACCGGGCGGCGTCAAAATCCGCACCGGCAGCAGTCAGCAACTCGTCTAGCCCTTCGACGGGAGTCGTTTCGACTTCATCAATTGCCCGATGGGCCTCGACAGGGAATGGAGGGCTACCGAGTTCACTCACATAGGCATGCCAATCTTGTGTCACGATGATTATTCTCCCTCCCAGCTAGGCGGAAAATCCAACATGAATCGCCATCGCCGTTGAAGGATCTCATCCATGTCATCGGACAAGGCAATGCCTACCGGCTTGTTACCGTTCGTCGTGTATTGAAAGAGTCCGGTTTGACGGAAGGTCTTGTTTAGAAGGCCGTTGAAGTTGTCTCTGGGAATGGAAAAATCATCCTCCAGGTCCTCCAGCAGGGCTCGTCTATCCGTCGAGTCGACGAGAGTACCCGACCCTCCCCGGTTGTCACATATTTTTGTGAAGAACGCCTCCCCCTGGTTGGACCAATTGGCGTCATCCGCAAGTAATGCGCACAGCTCGTCGTAGTATAGAAAGCGCGAAGACCGTGAGAGGGCCGACAAATGTGTCAGAGCAGCCAACATCAGGTGAAAGAAGTTGAATCGAATACCCGATGCCGTAGCAACCTCGTTTGCTCTGCACGCCGTCCCATTGGGGACGACATACATGTACAAGGCGCGAGTGAGCAACCATTGCCACGCTCCCTCAGGGTCCTGCTTGTGAAGTGACAGGAAAGCGTCCCCGACTGGAGCCACAGCAAACCCGCCTTCTCCCTTGGTGAAAACCCCCATGTACGTGGTAAGTGCTCCAACGATGTTACTTTGCGTCTTATCTGGCATCGTACCCGCCTGCACCAAATCGATGTGTTCCTTGACGGATTCTGCAGAAGTACCTGAGTCACGCTTGATCGCGTTCCTATCGAACGTGAAGACCTCGATGAGCTTGGCCATCCTATTTCAAACCGCCTTTGGCGAGCGCCCTGCCAATGCCCTTGGCAACAGCGTACGCCATCGGAGGAGGAACTGCGTTACCGATTTGCCGTCTGACCGCGGCGCGGTTACCAGAGAAACCGAACCAGTCGGGAAACCCCTGTATGCGGGCTGCCTCACGGGGTGTGATGGAACGGTGATGGAACGGATGCGCATACTCCCCTCGGGTGAAGCTATCAAACCCGCCGGTGATAGTTCTCGCTGGGCCGAACCAATCGAGCCGGCCGTACACATCAAGATGTCCCCCGTACTTCGTGTGGCAATCCAGCTGTAGTTCTGGGGGAATCGCCATGCGACCCTTTCCCATGTCGACATATGCAATGCGCCGTTTGTTCAAAGGTCCCTCTCGACTGGCGTCGTGATTGGGAAGGAGTGCCAATTCTTGTGGGCTATTCGGTTCCGGCAAGCCACCTAGAACCTCGCCCACGGTCAGCCACCGGCCCGCTGTAATGCGCCTGGGGCCTCCGTAGTGCACGGCATAACGAGTCCGCAGCGCGACAATCACTATCCGCTTGCGCAACTGCGGTACACCATAGTCGGCGCAGTGCAAATCGTGTCTGAAGACCTTGTATCCGATTCGCTCCATCTCGGCGACGAAGGCCTTTAGGACCACTCTCCCGCGGGGCGCGTCGAGATATGTAACGTTCTCGAGGACAACCGCTATTGGTTTCCTTGCCAAAGCGCCAATTAAATTCCCAAACTCGGTGACGAGGTTGTTACGCGGATCGCTGTCCTGACCCCGCCGCTGCTGAGAGAATCCCTGACAAGGCGGCCCGCCAATCACGACGTAGGGAGACCCGCCAACGCTCTTGCTCATCAGTCTCAATAACGTTGGATCTGTGACGCTGATCCTCTCGACAGAGCAACCAAGGTTGGCCTGGAACGTGCTCGCCGCATCTTGGTCAATGTCGAACCCGAGCGCTGTTGGAAACCCCGCGGCTTTGAAGCCCAACGCCATGCCCCCGGCTCCACAAAAGCTGTCGACGACCTGTACCCGTCCCGAAGGGCTCGGGTTGGCGCTGCCGTGGTGTGTGTCGATGCGCTTGTGGACCTGAGCTCCGCGACGACTACGACGCGAGAAATGGTCAAGGATCTGCCACGCAACGAACCTGGCGAAGGAAGGCGGGACCGCCTCACCAATCTGCCTATACTTGTGCACCAAAGACCCGGCGAGCTCAAAGAACTGAGGAAATCCCTGCAGAATTGCCGCTTCGCGAACAGATATATTCCGATGTTGGTCTGGATGGACAAACCGGCCGCACGAAGGCGTACTACTCTTGGCGGTAATGGTCACGCTCGGCGTATCCCACCTGAGTCTTCCGTACACATCGGTAAACCCCGGCGTCGCGCCATTGTCGATAGCAGCATGGCAATCGAGCTGTTCGTCCACCGACAACGCACGCCGGTCACCGCCGTCCTGGGGTGTTGCTCGGATCCTCTCTAGGATGCGCTCAGTGTGGTTCGGGGCAACATGATCCGTATCCCAGGTATCGGTTTCACCGGATAGAATGGGGCGAAGGTGAGAAATCGCCTGCCGAACAGTGGGTGCGTTGTCCTTGGTGAAGACGGGGGGGGGCAAGGCTATGGCACCCTCTCTCGCTCCGAGAACGACCGCTCTCCTCCGTCTCTGCGGCACCCCGTACAGACTGAGATCAAGAACGTCAAAGGTTAGAGAGTATCCAAGTGTCTCGAGGCGGTGGGCGGCCTGTTCGAAGTACTGGCGGTGCTTGCCGGTGAGGATCTCTGGTACGTTTTCCATCACGATGACATCGGGCGTGTACCTTTCGCAGACGTCAGCGAACGTTAGTAGCAGGTTGTTTCTCGAATCATCGCGCGGGTCCTTCCGACGGTGAGCGCTAAATCCCTGACATGGAGCGCATCCGATGAAGACGAGCGGTCGCGATTCTGGGTCGAACGACGGCAACAGTTGCTCGAGGGAAACGGAGCCGTCCGCGATGTCTCTGATGTCTGCCTTGGCTGTGGGCGCACGCACATTCCGCTCATACGTATCGAGCGCACATTGATCAATGTCGATGCCACCAACGACGTCAAACGCAAGGTGGCTCTGGCGCGTATTGCTGAAGCCCAAGGACATCCCGCCGCAGCCGCAGAAAAGGTCGACGACGTGGACTCGACGGGCTTCTGGGAGTCGCTTGTCGTACGCAAGGCTCTTGCCGTTCTGCGGCGGCGAGACGACCCTCTTACTGTTTGCCAAGCTCTTCGCCTAGTCGCGCCACCACCCTCGAAGGGCTACGACTGACCTCACACTCCCAAACGGTGATCACCTTCCAACCTTCCTTCTGAAGTTGGACGCAAACCTCGCGATCACGTTCGACATTGCGCTTGAGCTTCCTCTCCCAGAACAGTCTGTTTTGCTTCGGATACCGATTCTTGTCGCACCGTGAATGTTGATGCCAAAAACAACCGTGCACAAACACGATAGTGCGATGCCGGGGTAGAACGATGTCTGGGCAACCCGGTAAGTCGTTTCGGTGAAGTCTGAATCGAAATCCCATCGAATGGAGCAGCGACCGAACTTTGATCTCAGGCTTGGTGTTGGTCGACCTTACAGCCGACATAATCGCACTACGTTTCGACTTCGAATAAATGTCCAACGCACGACCCGAAGATCGGTCGGAGCATGAACGAATAGTCCCGACTGAGGAACGGCTAACGCACCACTTCATAATAGCCGGAACGCAGGGACGAACAACTGGCATTGGATACTCTTACGCCCCTGCACTCCTTTCAGGAGCGAGGCGGCCGTCACAGGCCCCTTCTCCTGCAGACTTCGAATGCGGCCGACGACATACCACAGGTCCCTGTGAGCGCCTAAAGAACCCGTCACGTGCACTACGTGGCTAGCGATGGCCGTCAGAACACGTATAGCGCATTCAACCGACCAGCCAGGGATGGAGTCTCGAAAGGGATCCTGGCCACTACTGGCTCGAAGACCTTGCCCTTACCCAGTTGGCCCTTGGTAGCCATCCGGTCGAGTTCGGCGAGGATCGTCTTCATGCCCTGATCCTGCTCCGCCCCACTCAGCCCCGCAACTCAGGACGCGCAGAACACTGTTTAGTAGTTCTGGGTCAGTGGAGGTGGAATAGGGGGGGTGCCCGGTACTGGGGTCTAGCCTGTCGGCAAAAGGGACCCGCCCGAGCTACCAAATATTTTTCGGGGAACGCCGTTGCAGTGGCGGCGATGTGCCAATAAGGGGGACATCAGGCGGCGACGGCGGACGTTGTGCGTGAGTAGAGAGACCCGACTATACAGTCGCCTTCCGTGCCCTATATGTGCCCTATACGCGAAAACAGCCACCCACTACCGTGGACAGCTGTCTCCGTAAACCCTTGTGCTACAACGAGTGCCCCGCCAGGGACTCGAACCCCGAACCTACTGATTAAGAGTCAGTTGCTCTAGCCAGTTGAGCTAGCAGGGCGGTTCTCCTGAGGAAGAGCGTTAAAAAGCTACCCGGCCCCGAGAGGCGGTCAAGAGTCAGGTGCCGTCAGTAATGATGGGAGTACACACGCTCCACCGGTAACTTGGGTACACGAGTACTCGGCAAGCCCACCATGGAACGGACCACCGCATCGTCTGGTGGTTCAGCCTCGGCTGGACCGTGGTGCTTGCCATCACGCTGTGGTATGTAGCCTTCACCAGATGCTCAGAGAAAGCGATGCCTTTCGATCGGCGCTCCTCGACTTGCTGCCTGCCGCGAGGAGCCGGTTGTGAAGTCCGCCCCTCCCGACCCTCCTCCCTGCGGATAGCTCTCCCTCAGTACGCCGCGATCCCGGTCACCGCCTGCCCCAGAATCAGCCCGTGAATATCGTGCGTGCCCTCGTACGTGTAGACCGATTCCAGATTGGCCATGTGCCGCATCGAGTTGTACTCGACCAGGATTCCGTTAGCCCCTAGAAGCCGCCGGGCCTCGCGGGCGATGTCGCACGCCATGTTGACGTTGGCGCGCTTGGCCAGGGACACCTGTTGGGGCGTCATCGTTCCGGCGTCCTTGAGCCGGCCGAGCTGGATGCACAGAAGCTGGGCCTGCGTGATGTTGGTCAACATGTCCGCCAGCCTTATCTGCTGGATCTGCTTGCCCCCGATGGGACCGTCAAACATCACCCGTTCCTTCGCGTAGCTCCTGGCCTCGTCGAAGCAGGCCATCGCTGCACCCACCGCACCGAAAGTGATGCCGAAGCGGGCCTGGGTGAGGCACTTCAGCGGGCTATTCAGACCACCACTCACGGGCAGAACGGCGTTGTCGGGCAGGTGGATGTCCTCGAAATGCAACTCGCTCGTGTCCGACGCCAGCAGCGACAGTTTTCCCTTCTGGTCGCGGGCGGAGAAGCCATCCACGTCCGTGGGGACGACGAATCCGCGAATCCCCTTGGTGTCGCCAATCTCCCCGGTCTGGGCCCAGATGATGGCAACGTCCGCCATGGAGCCGTTGGTGATCCACATCTTGGTACCGTTCAGCACCCACCCGTCGCCGACCTTCTTGGCGGTGGTGATCATGCCCGCCGGGTTCGACCCGTAGTCAGGCTCGCTGAGCCCAAAACAGCCGATCTTCTCAGCCGAGGCCAGCTTGGGCAGCCACTCCTGCTTCTGTTCGTCGCTTCCGAAGGCAAAGATCGGGTACATGACCAGGGCCCCCTGCACCGAGACGAAGGAACGAACACCCGAATCGCCGCGCTCGAGCTCCTGGGCAATGAGCCCGTACGCCATGTTGTTGAGGCCAGCGCAGCCGTACTCCTCCGGGAGATTCGCGCCCAGCATGCCCATTTCACCCAGCTCGGGAATGAGCTCCTTGGGGAAGCGCCGCTCGATGTACGCCTGGCCGATGAGGGGCATGACGCGCTCCTCGACCCACTCGCGGATCGTGTCACGAATCATGCGCTCCTCTTCACTCAGGAGCGAGTCGACGTCGTAGAAATCCGTCCCCTGGAATTTGCCGGCCATGCGTGTGCCCCACTGTGGATTCGAGCGCCCGAAATCGGAAGAGAAACAGAAACCTAGTACATCCCCTACTTCGGCCCTACTCCGGAGGGAGCGCCTCCACGGCGGGTCCGCTACACAGGCGCGCAGCTGCATAGAGCAACTCGCGCACCACCCGGGCGCTCACGTAAAAAGCGCCCACAACGGTCCCGATCCACCCGCCGATCACGAGGCTCGAGGGTTGGATGTACAGCCAAATCCACAGCGCCAGCACTACGGCGACGGCCAGGCCGACATACCAGCTCTGAGTAACGGCGCGGGCTTGGGCTTTCGTCACGCAGGCATCGCACCAGAGCAGCCGGTCGAGGTCCTGCCGGGGTTTGGTCTGAAGGCAACGCTGGCACGTGCCCTCAAGGGAGTCAATATCCTTACGAATCACGTCAGCGCCTCTGTCACGAGGCTACCCGATGAACTCCTCGGTGTACCCGAACTCCGTGTGTTCTTGACCCCACTCGACGAGCTCCTCCAACCGCACGGGCCGCCGGGTCCCCTCCGCCCGGGCCTTTCCCGCGATGTTCTTCGCCCGTCTCCAGGTGAGATCGTTCAACGAATCCCTGTGGAGAAAAGCACGCGCCACTTCCTTCTTGTCGAGGTCCGTGCGCGTGATGACCCGAACACCGGAGAGCCCTGGATACCGCCGTAGCAGAGTCTCCGTCTCTTCCGTGAAGAGATAGACGTAGGGTCCGACCTTGGCCCAAAGAGAGCCACCTCTGCTCACCTGCCGCAGCGGTTGATCGACCGTAATCTCTACGATGTTGCCGCTCACGCGGATGTCTAGCTTGGAGGAACCCGCGTAGTGCGCCCCCACCTCGCTCTCGGAGGGCAAGGTAAGATTGGCCTCGCCGCATCCTAAAGGAAAAAGGATGAGGCCCATGGCCAGCACCTTCATGATCGGACTGCTGTTCATCGAAACATCCTGTCAATGTATCCCGTCACTACTGCATTATGATCTCGTGACACTGTTCTAATCTGTGTCCCTTTCTACCGTACGTACCACAACAACGTTTCGACCAGCGACTCTACCGCTGAAGCCGCCGATGCACCTCCGCGCTGAGAAAGATGCCAACCGGCAGTCCTCTCACCGTGCTGTCGACCGCTAGCGCGCGCGCCAGAAGGGCCTCGAGCTCGTCCGAAAAATCCAATCGATCTCCGTGCCTCTGGCCCGAAGCGCGAAAACAATCTCGGGACTCGCGTCTCCGGGAACACCATCACCTGCCTGCCACGTAGATCCGGGATGAATCCTTCCGAACTTTCCGCGACCGGGGCGGCAGCGGTACCACCGCGTCCGAACGTCCAAACTGTAGCAAGAAGCGTGCTCGTCGTTCTCAGATCAGTCCTCATCGGGGTCTTCATCGGGGTCGAGCGCCAGCGCCGCCGAATTGATGCAGTACCGGAGTCCCGTGGGCGCCGGACCATCGGGGAAGACATGCCCAAGATGACCGTCGCAATTGGCGCACAGGGCCTCGACACGTCGCATCCCGAGGGTGTGATCTTCCTCGGTGTGGACCCGTCCGTCTTCGAGCGCCTCGTAGAAGCTCGGCCAGCCGCTACCCGAGTCGAACTTGGAGGCCGAGCTGAACAAGGCTTCGCCACACCCTGCGCATCGATAGGTTCCGGGATCCTTGGCGTCGCAGTAGGTGCCGGTGAAGGCCCGCTCAGTGCCTTTTTCCCTCAACACCGCGAACTGCTCGGGCGTGAGAAGCTCTCGCCAGCGGGCCTCAGAGATGTTGGATTTGTCGGACACGTTCTTCTCCTCGATTCCACCAACCCGTTGAAATCAAGGATCGCACAACCCGCCGCGACGGGCCAGGGAACCGAGGGCTGTTCCAGCCACGACCCCCGCGTACCATCTTGCTCGCACGAAACCGGGGCAGTCTATTTAACTGCCGATTCAGGACCACAACCCTCCAAAAACCTCTACCGGATCCCAACATGAGTGATTCCCCCGTTCGACACGTTTCGTGGGAGAACCTCCCCAAGGAGGAGATGAAGCCAGGCCTGAGCCGGAACTGGGTGAACGGGGAGAAGGGCATGCTCGCCCAGATATACTTTGAAAAGGGAATCGTCGTACCCAAGCACAGCCACGAAAACGAGCAATTCGCTTACGTTCTCGAGGGGGCCCTGCTCTTCCGGATCGGAGACGATCAAACGGAGGAGGTGGTCGTGCGCGCAGGAGAGGTGCTACATATTCCCTCCAACGTTCCCCACAGCGCTGAAGCGCTCGAGGACACGCTAGATCTGGACGTGTTCGTTCCTCCTAGGCAGGACTGGCTGACGGGTGCGGACGACTATCTGCGGGGCTAGACGGACAATTACCGAGCTACACCGACTTACTGAGCTACAGGACAGGGAGTTAAAGACAAATGGAATTAGGTCTCGAAGGTAAAACAGCGTTGGTTGCGGCCTCGAGCCGCGGTCTCGGCCGGGCGGTCGCCGATGAACTGGCCAGGGAGGGTGCCAACCTTCTCATCTGTGCCCGTACGGTGGCTCCACTCGAAGAGGCCGGCCTGGCGATCCACGACGCGACAGGAGCGGAAGTGGTTGCCGTCCCGGCGGATCTGACCGACCCGGCCGATATCGACCGTCTCATGGAGACGGCGGCGTCCGATTTCAAGAAGATCGATATTCTGATCACCAACACGGGCGGACCGCCGCCGGGACCCTTCGAAAGCCACACCGTCGAAGCATGGAGTACCGCCGTCGAGCAGAATCTCAACAGCGTCTTGAACCTGACCCGGGCCGTGCTTCCGGGAATGAAGAAGGACGGTTGGGGCCGGATCATCAACATCACTTCGGTGGCCGTGAAGCAGCCCATCGACGGACTCATCCTGTCGAACGCAGTACGCGCTGCCGTGACGGGTTTCGCGAAAACACTCGCCAATGAGGTCGCCCCCGACGGAATTACGGTGAACAACGTGATGCCGGGCTTCACGAGGACCGAGCGGTTGGACGGACTGGCCGCGAACATCTCCGAGACCCAGGGGATCACGGTGGAGGAGGCCTTCGCGCGCTGGGAGGGGCAAATCCCAATGGGACGCATCGGCGATCCTAAGGAATTCGCGGCGCTCGTCGCGTTTCTCGCATCCGAGCGTGCCAGCTACATCACCGGAACGTCGATCCCGGTGGATGGGGGATTCATCCGGACGCTTCTCTAGGGGGCCGTTGAAGAGCCTTCCAGGTCACCCGCGACAGATCATCCAAGTTCGGCCACGAAGGTCACCCGAACTCAGCCACGAAGCCCTCGGCGAGAGCGGGGCCGGCACCAGCGTCTTCGTGTTTGAAGAAGACGAAGACGTCCTCCCAATCCTGATCCGAAACGACGCGGGCCCAGCGGGCGACGTCGCCGGGCTCATAGCCCTCTCGACGCAAGCGCAGGTACCCGTATGGCGCCGTGGCGACCACTTCCGCCGGCTCATCCGTCCCCGCGTCCGCAGTGACCAAGGCTGCCCCCGCGTCGCCGAGCACGGTGTACGTCTCGTCCGTGAACCAGGAATCGTGCCGGAACTCGAACGCGGCCCGGAGCCCGTCCGGAAAGAGGGACACGAAATCCTTTAGGCGGTCCACGTCGACCTTCAAGTTGGGCGGCAGCTGGAAGAGAACGGGGCCCAGACGGGCGCCGAGCTCACTCGACACATCCAAGAGATAACCCAACTCGTCCTGCGTGTCCTTGAGCCTCTTGAAATGCGTGATCTTGCGGGACGCCTTGAGCACGAACAAGAAGTCGGCCGGAACCTTGCCCGCCCAATCGGCGAGCGTGGTCCGTTTGGGCATTCGATAGAAGGTGTTATTGATCTCGACGGCGTTCAGGCGCTCTCCGTAATAGGCGAGCATCCCATCATTGGAGAGATCCTCCGGATAAAACGAGCCTTTCCACTCCTTGTACGAAAAGCCACTCGTGCCGACCCAGCATTTCATCGCCTACTCCGCGCGATCGCCGCCTCCATGATCAGGGGAGTTCAAGATACAGGAGTTTGACGGAGCAGGAACCGGCCCCGAGCTTTGCTTGATGTTGCCCTACACGATGCTGTCCGTCAGCCAGTTGCTGGAGCAAGGGGACGTCCGATTGGCGAACGACAACATCCTCGCCACGGACGACCAGACGCTCGCCCACCAGATCGGTCTCACCGAGATCCCGGCCCCGCCGTTCGGCGAGGAGACCCGAGGGCGGCGTATGGTGGAGCTCCTCGGTGAGGCGGGCTTGACCGATGTCGACCAGGACTCCGTGGGTAACGTTTTCGCGCTCCGTCCCGGCGTGGAGGATCGAGAGCCGCTGGTGCTGTCGGCCCACCTGGACACCGTTTTCCCGGCCGGCACCGACTTGACGGTGCACGACGACGGCAACGTGCTGCGGGCACCGGGCATCTCGGACGATGCACGGGGCCTCGCCGCTCTGGTGGCGGTCGCTCGGGCCCTTTCGCAGGCGAGCATCACGACCCGCCATCCGATCCTGTTCGCGGCCACCGTGGGGGAAGAGGGGAGCGGAGATCTGCGCGGGGTGCGCCACCTGTTCCGCACCGGCGGGTTGGCGGCGGCGGCCGCCGGCTTCATCTCTCTGGATGGAGCGGGACTCAACTACGTGGTGACGACAGGCCTGGGGGCCCGGCGCTTTCGGGTGACCCTCCGGGGCCCAGGGGGACACTCGTGGATCGACCGGGGGGCGCCCAATCCGATTCACGCGATCGGGCGTGCGGTGGGCGCCTTGGCGTCGTGGCCGACCCCGACCGATCCCCCGCTGAGTCTGACCGTGGCTCGGTGGGAAGGAGGCACCAGCGTCAACGCGATCCCGGCCGAGGCCTGGGCCGAATTGGATTTTCGGAGCGAATCGAGTCGTCATCTCGACGATGGCGAGGAGCGGCTACGGGCGGTGCTGGATCGGTCCGTGGCCGAGGAGAACTCCGGCGTGACCGAACGGGATCGCTGGCTCACGCTCGAAGTGACGGTGGTGGGCCATCGGCCGACCGGCTCCACAAACCTGGATGCCCCGCTCGTCGAGGCCGCGCTCGCGGCCACGCGAGCGGCGGGCGGCGAGCCACAGGTCATGGCCGCCTCGACCGACGCAAACCTGCCGATGTCGTTGGGGATCCCGGCGATCACTCTCGGAGCCGGCGGTTCGGCGGGAGAAGTCCACACGATGAACGAGTGGTATCGCAACGAACACGGTCCTGTGGGCATCCAGCGGGCGCTTCAAACCGTACTGCTGGTGTCCGGGCTGGCCTGACGGGACTCCCCTAGCGCTCCCCCTCCACCTCCGAGTGGTCGCCCAGGCTAAGCCGTCCTCGGTACGCTGTGACCCTCGACGCCGCGCCCACGAGAGAGTCGTGGAGGGTGCAGCCGATGATCGTGGAGTCAACGCCCAGAATCGTGTCGGCCACCGTTGAGTCTTCGACCCGGGCTCCGGCTTCAACGGTCACGTTGGGCCCGATCGCCGAATTGAGCACCACGGCTCCGTCCTCCACGCGAACGGGATCGGTCACGGTTGAACTCTCCAGAGTGGCGGAGTCCGCGATGCCGCTCCGCCCCGTGAGCAGCAAATGCCGATTCGTGTCCAGCAGGGTCTCCGGCTTGCCGCAGTCGTACCAACCCGCGACCGGCGCGACTTGGATCTTCGAGCCGTGGTCGACCATGTATTGGAAGGCGTCGGTGAGATAGAACTCCCCGGACGGTCCGGGGTCGACCTCGAGTACCTGGCGGATTCCCTCGAACAGGAGCCGCCAGTCCTTGATGTAATAGAGGCCGATGTTGGCGAGCTTGGAGATCGGCTCCGAGGGTTTCTCGACGATTCGAACCATGTGGTCCTCGTCGTCGGTGAGGATCACGCCGTACCGCTGGTAGTCCTCGACCTCCTTCGCCCAGATGACTCCCCCCGCGGTCTCGGGAACGGCGTGAACCAGCCCGAGATCCGCATCGAATAGGGTGTCGACGAAGAGGATGAGCACATCTTCATCCACGAACGGCTCCGCCAGCCCTACGGCGCCGGCGGTCCCATCCTGAATTTCCTGGACAACGTAGTGGGCTGAGATGTCCGGATACGCCTCGGCGACGTAGCTCTCGATGGCCCCTCGCATGTAACCGACCACGAAGACGATTTCGCTCACTCCGAGCTCGGCCAGGTCGTCGAGGATGTAGCTCATGACCGGCCGTCCCGCGACACAAATCAGCGGTTTAGGCGTGACATGAGTGTGAGGGCGAAGACGAATACCCTTTCCAGCGAGAGGAATAATAGCTTTCATAAAATAGGGCTATGTGTTCAACGAACGAGGACCGTCGAGACATATGGAACACTTGCGGCTAGTCCGGGTCAAGAGATCGACCCCCAATCGTTATCGCCTTGGAGGGTAACCGTCTGTTTACATCCCGCCTCGCCAGTGCTCTGACGAAGTATCGAGCCGAGACCAACCCCTGGTCTGAGGACCCGCGCTTGATCGGCCGGACCTATGCCATCCCGTTCGAGAAAGTCTGGCGCGCGTGCATGAAGTTCGTTGCGGAACGCAGCCGCTGGAGGCTGCTCCAAGCCGATGATCTGGCGGGCTCTATTCGGATCCGGTGTACCAGCTTCGTCTTCCGCCGTGAAGACAACCTCGAAATACGTGTCGCGCTGGACGAGAACGCGTTGACGCGCGTCGACGTGCGGGCCGGTTCCCAGAAGGGTCGCACGGACCTAGGCGTGAACGTCCGCCGCGTCGGGCGATTCTTCACGAAGCTCGATGGGTTGCTCGACGCCGGGCAGGGCAAGATCCTTGATCCGCGGGAAACCGTACGCTTGACCCAGCAGGCCTGAGGCTGGACGGCCGGCATGGAGCTTCGAGCGTAGGGTGGAGAGGGGCCGATCCTTCCGGTCAATGGTCTTTACCAAGTGACAGGGTCCGTCGTCTTGGCCGGAGACTCACTCGAAGTGCGGGGGCTCGTGCGCCACGTCCAGCGTTGACGAAGGCGCTGGCGCGTCCCGAGGAAATCGCGGCGTGCTCAGAGAGGTAGTGGCATGTCGGACGAGTTGATCCGAGCCTTGGTTACGATCCTATTCGGCTCCATGGCGGGCGGACTCACCAATTCGGTCGCCATTTGGATGCTCTTTCACCCCTACGAATCCCCCCGCCTCGGGAAGCGGCCATTAAAGATCCTCCAGGGGGCGATTCCCAAGAACCAAGAGCGCCTGGCGGCGGCGATCGGGCGAACGGTCGGCACCCGCCTGCTTACGCCCGAGGACTTAGGGAGGACCTTCAGCGACGAGTCCGTCCGGTTGGCGTTCAACGAACACCTTTCGGGATTTCTGGACGCAGTTCTGCACACGGAACGCGGATCCTTGCGGGATCTCATCCCGGAGCGGATGCACGACCAGACCGATGAAATCCTCCAAGAGGTCGCCGAATTCGGCCTAGCTCGCCTACGTGAGTACCTCGACTCGGATCGCTTCGTCGGGACGCTCACGGAACGCGCCCAGGAGATCGTCCAGTCTCTCGCCGATGAGCCGGTGGCCGGGATTCTGACGCCGGCCCGTGAAAGCGCCATATCCGAGGCGGTCGAGGAGTGGCTCACCGGTACGGTGGAGAGCGACGACTTCGGCGGGGCCATCGACGATTATCTGGGCCGCGCAGCTCACAGGCTCCTCGAGCCGACCCGCACGTTCGAGGACGTGCTGCCGCTCGGGCTCGTCGGAGCAGTGGAGAAGGGCATCGCGGCCTACCTCCCCATAGCCATTGGCCGGGTGGGATCGACTCTGGAGGACGACGAAGCGCGAGCGAGATTCAAAACTTTCATTCACGAGCTCCTGCACCGCTTCCTCGGCGACCTCAAGTTCCACCAACGTGTGGTCGCCAAGCTCATCATCACCGAGTCGTCAGTCGACAAAGTCCTCGGCACGATCGAAGAAGAGGGTACCGAGCGACTGGCCGAAGTACTCCGGGACCCGACCATGCAGGACGCGATGGCTAGGGGGATCAACGACGCGATCGTGGATTTTCTGCGGAGGCCTGTGGCGTCCGTATTGGGAGGAGAGGGGGACGAAAGCGTCGTGGACGCTCGTCACACGGTCTCGGCGTGGATCGTCGATATCGCTCAGGATCCGACCTCACGGGAGTTTCTAGTAGAGAAGCTGGCGGTGGCGCTGGAGGGTGTGGGCGCCCGGACCTGGGGCCAAGTGCTCGAAAAAATGCCGCCGGATCGGGTGGCGGAGTGGCTCGTCAGTGGGGCGCGCAGCGAGGCGGCGGGGACGCTGTGCCGCCAGGTGGCCACACGCCTGGCATCGAGCTTGCCGGATCGACCCATCGGCACGCCGGCGAATTGGCTCCCCGAGGAATCAGCGAGAAAGCTGGAAGAGGCGATGAGCGACCCGGTGTGGGAGTGGCTCCAGACCCAGGTACCCTCGGTCATTGAGCAAATCGACATCGCGGGCCGCGTCGAGCAGAAGGTCCTCGACTTTCCTCCGGCGAAGATGGAGGAGTTGGTGCGGAAAGTCACCCATAAGGAACTCCGCATTATCGTCCGGCTGGGTTACGTACTGGGCGCCATGATCGGGACAGCCCTCGTGATAATGAACACCATACTGGGCTGAACGTTATCTGGCCTGATCGGCCGTGGAGGGGCTTCAGTCCTGCTCGTCCTTGTCACGGGCCACAGCCGTCTTGAAGTGCTCCCTGGAGCGCCGGCGATCGGAACCCCGCTCCTTCGCTTTGAGAAAATCGAGCCACATGAAGTGCTGCTTGGCCCGCCGCGGTCTTCCGGCTCCAAGGCGCGCCTCGATCTCATCTTGGGTCTGCTCGTAACGGCCGCCCCCGAGGAAGATACCGAGGGCGACGGCGCCAAGACCACCGAGGATCTTGAGAAAGAGGATCACCGAAAAACCGTCAGGCCCTTCCCGCCGACTCCAAGAACAGCAAGACCAACCCGGTTGCGAGAATGATCGCCACGGCGTTGGTGCCCACCGCGACCAGCCCCACGACGCTCCAGAACACGACGTGGATGAAGTTGTAGCCACCCGGAAGAAGATGCATAGCCCTGCCTTAGAAGTCCTTAAACGGAAGCTTTTTCGTGAGCGCACGCTCAATATGCACCGCTCCCGATGGCTCTACAATGGGTGGTCTATTCATCTTTTTCGTCCTCCACCTTTTTTCGAGCTTGGGAGAGGTACCCCGGCGCGAGGTCGAGGAGATGGCACACTCTGCGCATCAGCGATTCCTCATGACTCGAAAGCTCGCCGTCCGAATACACGAGTCCCCACATTACCTCGACCAGCACCATCTTCTGGCCAAGCGAGTAGCTCTGCTTTATTAGCTTCGTGAACTGCCACAGATCGATGGCGCTCGCGCGTTCGCTCTCGGCCAGCTCGAGTAGTCGCTCGGCCTCCGTGGCGTCGAGCCCATACTGACGGCGTACAGCCGACAGAAGATGCTGGACCTCGTCGTCCGTGAACTCGTCGTCGGCGTGCGCGATTTCGATGAGTAAGGCGCACGCCGCCAGGCGCACGTCCGGCTCCGCCACCTCCTCCTCGAGCGACACGGGCTCCATGGTATCACTGAAAAAGGATTTGATCGTATCGAGCATGAACCGCTCCTTGGCTGGACCCGAGAAGTAGGCAAGCCACCGAGAGTGGTGACGCGCCTGAGCTCTAGGCCAATCTGCGGGGCAGGCCTCACTGAAGCGAGCAGACTCTCCGTATCCCCGCTTTGAGCGGAACGATCACGCAGGCCAGCGTGATCAACAGTGCGGCGCCCGGCTCGAAGACGTCGGCCGGAGCGCCCTCCAGCCCCGTGCCGGCACTCGTGTTCTCGGACAAGTCACCCGGTTCCTCGAACTGATCCTGCTCCGGACTATGTTCGGCCATCAAGCGACTCCATCGACGTGCATTCACCAATCCAATCAAGGTACGGTCCGTAGCCGTTTTCGACACCAAGCGACAAGACCTCAGGGACCTCGTACGGATGAAGCTCCGCGACCCGGGCGATCAGCGCAGCGCTTCTCGCGGCACTAGTTTTCAAGATAAGCAGAACTTCGTCCTCCTCTGTCACTTTTTTCTTCCAGCGGAAGACCGACGTGACGTTCGGTACCACGTTTCCGCAAGCGGCGAGTGACTCCTCAACGACCTGGCGAGCCAGCGCGAGCGCCGACTCCTTTCCCGGCGCCGTCACGAAAACGGTGACCACGTCCGTGCCCGCCATCACATGACCACGCCGGTGCCTGCCATCTCCACGAAGACGGTTTGGTCGAAGTTCGCTTTGTCGTAGAAGGCGTCGATGAGTTCCCGATGCTGGGCCTTCACCACGTTCCGCTTGACCTTTTGAGTGGGTGTGAGCGTTCCGCCGTCGACCGTGAACGGGGCGAGCATGAGGCCGATCTTCTTGGGCCTCTCGTAGTTGGCCAAATTCTCGAGGAGAGCCGTGACCCTGGCCTCCATGTGCTCCTGAACCGGCTTCGACGACAGCAACGCCCTCAAGTTCGAAGCGGGGATCCCGCTCTTGCGCCCCCATGCTTCGAGGTTTGGGAAGCTCGGCACGACCAGGAGAACACAATAACTCTGGCGATCACCGAGCATGACCGCCTGGTCGATGAAGTCGTCAGCCTTCAATCGGTTCTCGATCGGTTGCGGCGCCACATTCTTGCCGCCCGCCGTAACGATGATGTCCTTGATGCGATCGGTGATCGTGAGAAATCCATCCTCATCGATGGCCCCTACGTCCCCGGTGGAGAACCAGCCCTCCGTGTCGATGGCCTCAGCGGTCGCCTCAGGCAACTCGTAATAGCCTTTCATCACCTGGGGCCCGCGGACCAAGACTTCTCCACCGTCGCTGATGCGGACCTCGGTGCCGGGGGTCGGCTTACCGACCGTCCCGATCCTGAAGTGCTCGGGCGTATTGATATTCGTGCCGGCGCTCGTCTCTGTGAGCCCGTACCCCTCGAAGATCTGAATCCCCGCTGAAAAGAAGAACCGGTTGATCTCGACAGAGAGAGGGGCCCCGCCACTGACGAAATATCGAATCCGGCCGCCCATCGCGGATCGGATCTTCCGGAACACCAAAGCGTCGGCGATCGCGTACGTGAACTTGAGGAAGCCGCTCGGTTCCCGCCCTGCCAATTTCTCGTCCGCCCAAGCCCCGCCCATCTCGCGAGCCCACTGAACGAGCATCTTCTTGATGCCCCGCGCCTCCATGACCGTGTTGTACACCTTCTCGTACAGGCGTGGGACCGAGACGGCAATATTGGGACAGACGATCTTGAGGTCCTCCGCCACCGTGTCCGTGGAATGGGCGAACGCCTGGGTCACGCCAGCGGAGAAGTGGAAGATGGAGACCATCCGCTGCAGTACGTGAGACAGGGGGAGGAATACGAGCGACGTATCGTCTGAAAAGGGCGGTAGCGCCAGCTCTACCGACTTCACGTTGCTGGAGAGGTTGTTGTGGGTCAGCATCACTCCCTTCGGATCGCCGGTGGTACCAGACGTATACAGGATCGTCGCCAAGTCTTCCGGCCGGGCCTCGAGGGCCCCGGCCCGAAAGCGCTGATCACTGTCCGCCGCGGCGTGCCGCCCATGTTGGAGGAAGTCTCGCCACACCAACACGTCCTCCAGCGGCGGATCGGGAGGATCGAACACGACCACCCTGAAGTCGCGCGCGATCTGACGGCACGCCTCCATTGCCTTCTCGGCCTGCTCGGAGTCCGACACGAAGACCATCTTCGCCCCGGAGTTCTGCAGGATGTACGCGACCTGGGAAGCCGTCAGCGTGCTGTAGATTGGCACGTCTAGGACTCCGGTACACAGACAGGCAAAATCAGCAATTGCCCACTCCAGGCGATTCTCCGATAAAATCGCCACCTTCTCTCCACGAGCCAGTCCTAACTCCTGGAGGCCTGCCGCCGCCGCGCGCACGAGGGTGTAGACTTCCTCGAAGGTGACGTCTTCCTGGTCGCTGCCTTGGTTCGGAAAGTACTGGTACGCCACGGAGTTGCTGTGCTTCTCGACGGCCGTAAGGAAGAGTTCCGCCAGGGTTCCTACGGGTATGACGGCTGGGTTAGAAACGCCGCCGTTCATGCCATCACACGCCCTCGACGGCCGTCTCGAGCTCTAGATCCGGTCGAAGGGAGTGGAGCACGCTGCAGTACTTCTCGCGGGAAAGCTTGATGGCCCGGTCCACTTTCGGGCGATCTTGAGGAGAGGGGCCGTCCAACACGAACGTGAGGCGCACTCGTGTAAAGTACTGCGGCGGATCGGGAGCCCGCTCCGCCTCTACACGGGTCTCGAGCGAGTTCAGCGTAACCCGTCCCTTCTCAAGGACCACCAGGAGGTCGATGCTCATGCATCCCATGAGACCCAGAAGCAGGGAGTCCGTCGACGACGGGCCCACCTTCGAAGCACTGTCGATCGTGACCGTGGGTCCGGATCCGACCTGGCCGGAAAACACCCGACCCTCTCCGGTCCAGCGGAGGAACCCTTCCTTAGGAGGGTTCATCCGGCCCCGGGTCGAGGCTCTCAGATCGCTCCACCTGCCCCACCTCTCCGGTCAGACCGGCAAGCGTCTCGCGGGCATGCGAGACGTGTTCCGAGGCCTCCTGTCCCGCCGGAGCGTTTTCCAGGAATGCGCGCAAGTGGGGAATCGCCTCGGATTCACGGCTGCTCCGGACGAGCAGGAACGCCAACCCATAGTGGGCGCCCGCCGCTTGTGGGTCCTTTTGGAGAACGTGCCGATACGTCTTTTCGGCCTCGTCCGTCATCCCGATTCGCGTGTAGGCGATCGCGATTTGCTGGAGTACCACGACATCACCGGGCGACGCCTTAAGCGCGAGGCGAAAAGATGTGAGGGCTTCGTGGACCTTGTCCTCGGCGATGAGCGCAAGGCCTTCGTCGTAGTATGCGACTAGTCCGTCAGTTTGACCGGAGGCGCCGAAAAACTTGTTCCACCACGCCATGGAGAGAAAGCTCGGCCACGAGTAAATAGTGCGGCGAAACGGGACATTTGTCGGTCCCGAAACACATGTATCGATCGTGCCGAAGTTAGAGGGGCCGGAAATTCGGCGCAACGACACCCTTGGGCTCTAGGAACCCGTTAGCGGGCCGCCCGCGTAACCACCAAGGCGGACTCCTCTGAGGCAAGCACCTCCAGCCCCTCGGATGTCAGCGCCCTCTCCCACTCCTCCATTTCACCCCACACCGCGATCCGCCCGGCGGTCGCCACCACGCGAGACAGTTCCCCGGCCATAGATGGGCTACCGACCGTGGACGCGCCGCCAACCTCGGACGCCGGTCCTGCCGTGGCAGCTTCACCGACCGTGTAGGGTCCGCCGCCCGCAAGGAGGCCAATTCCACGCAAGCTCCCGCTGCTGAACGGGAGTGTGGCTCCCGCTGTCATCCGGCTCACGCCCTCCCCCTCCTCCCATCCACGAAGACCCGCAGCGATTCCAATGAACTCGACGCCCGGAACCAACCCGGCGAGTTCAGCCGCGTGCCCCGCCATGTCGCCGATCAGAGCCACATTCCCCGACCCTTCGGTGAGGCCCAGGAGGGCGGCGACCTCCATCGCCGGCGGAGAGGCGGGGGGCTCGATGTGGGGAGCGCCGTCGCCGGTGCTTCGAGGCGGGGGCCGCAGATCGCCGAAGCCCTTCTCAATCGGGAAGCGGTCACGACAGTTCGGACAACCCAGCGAGCCCTCGATCACCCGGCGGCTCTCCAGGCGGTCGGCCAGAAGGATCAGTCCGAATCCCGGCCCACAGCGGGGACAGATCAGCCGGTCCGTAAGCAGGAGATACAAGTGGGTCGCTCACTCTGAAGGAAGCCTGCTAATTACTAGAGACGCCTACTGTGAGAGGGGATTGTGGTCGGTCATGCAGAGGCGCAGAAACTCGTCGCGCGTCATCTGGTCATCGAGAAACGACCCCCGCATGGCCGACGTGATCGTCTTCGAGTTTTGCTTCTGCACGCCCCGCATCATCATGCACAGGTGGTAGGCCTCCACCACCACGCCCACGCCCTCTGGCTCGACCCGCTCCCAGACCGCTTGGGCGATCTGCTCCGTCATGCGCTCCTGCACCTGAAGACGACGGGCGTAGACCTCTACCAGGCGAGCGGTTTTGGACAGACCCACGATCTTGCCGTTCGGGATGTAAGCGACGTGCACTTTCCCGAAAAAGGGAAGCATGTGGTGCTCGCACAGCGAGTACATCTCGATGTCCTTCACCAGAATCATGTTCTGGTGGCCTTCCTCGAACAGGGCGCCATTGATGACGTCTTCGGACTTCATGCCGTAGCCCTGCGTGAGGAACGCCAGGGATTTCGCCACCCGCTCAGGTGTCTGCTTGAGCCCTTCGCGGTCGGGGTCGTCGCCGATCCGCCGGATGATCTCGGAGACGAGCTCCTCGAACGCGGCACCCGAAAGATCGCTACTCACCGGAGTACTCCACATAATGGCGGGGCGTCTCCCAGAGCGTGAGCTTCACGAGTTTCACACCGTCGGGCAAGCGGTCAGCGAGCCGGTCCCAGATCGCGACGACGATGTTTTCGGCGGAGGCAATGATCCCTTCCATCCACGGCACGTCGAGGTTCACGTTCTTGTGGTCCATGTCATCCACAACGCGGGAGTCCACAACCGACTTCAAATCCTTGAAGTCCATCACGAAGCCCGTGTCCCGGTCCAGTTCGCCCTCGACTGCCACGTACAGCACGTAGTTGTGTCCGTGCCAATTGGAATTGGCGCACGCCCCGAACACTTCGGAGTTGCGCTCGTCGCTCCACTCGGGATTGAACACGCGGTGCGCCGTGCTGAAGTGGACCTCTCTTGTGATGCTCACCCGGGGCATGGACTCCTCGGTTCAAAGGGTTGGGCATGGGCTACTAAACTACATCGGAGTTGCCCATTTCCTCAACGGAGGACATCCTGAAGCACATTACGAAATGTGCAGGGTCCAGGAGGATCGATGACATGGTTGCGCGCGAGTGTGGGCGGGATGAGCCTGACACTCATTCTTACCGCCTCCGTTGGGGCACAAGTGACCCCTTTTTCAGAGCGGGCCTTCAATGAACAGGTTCTCCGACCCGCAGGGCAGCCCGTCATTCCGATCTACGAGGGGTACTATCCGAACCCCGACGGCACCTACGAAATCTGCTTCGGATATTTCAACCTCAACACCGACGAGGACGTCGACATCCCCCTCGGTCCGAACAATGTGATCGAGCCGGCGGAGTTCGACGGAATGCAGCCAACCCATTTCGATCGCGTACCTGCGGCGATGTACCGGCGGCGTTTCTGCGTCTTTACCGTGAACGTGCCCGCGGACTTCGGGCAACGAGAGGTTCTGTGGACCCTCAATACCACGGGGGAGGCGATTACGACGCCAGGCAAGGTGCTGCCGAGCTACGTTCTCGATGAACCCGACTCCGGTGGCAGAGGCATCATCGCGCCCGTGCTCAGCTTCGAAGAGGGCGGACCCGAGTTCAAAGGCCGCACTGGATTCACGGGAGCGAGGCTCACGGTGGCGGTCGGAGACCCCCTCACTCTGTCGGTCTTGGTCGACCACCCCGATGACCGGAGTTGGGTCGCGTGGACGCTACATCAGGGCCCCGGCGAGGTCGACATCCGCGAGCCCGAGATGTCGGTGCCAAGAGCGGAGGGCGTCGCGACGACGACCGCCATGTTCAGTGAGCCTGGAGAGTACTTGATGCGCGTGCAAGCGATCGACAGCCCGACCAGTTCATTCGAGTTCCACTGTTGTTGGACGAACGGATACATACCCGTTACGGTTGTGCAATAAGCCGAACCCAGAAGGAGCAAGATCATGAGAGGAGCCCGTTCACTCCGATGCCCACACTCCCACCGTTTCCGGCGAGGCCTCGGTTTCGTCGTGGTGATGTGGGCGATCTCGATGGCACTCCCCGCGGCGTCTGCCGGAGCTCAGGAGGTCACGTTCACCAGGGACGTGGCGCCCATCCTCTACGAAAATTGTGTCGAATGCCACCGGACTGGTTCGTTCGCGCCGATGTCCTTGCTCAACTATGAGAGCGCACGCCGGTACGCGACGCGGATAAAGTTCAGGGTGGAGACGCGCCAGATGCCGCCTTGGCATGTGGATCGGACCGTGGGCATTCAGGATTACGAAAACGACGCCTCTCTGACCGATGCCGAGATCGAAACCATCGTCCAGTGGGTAGACGGGGGGGCGCTCAGGGGCGACGACAGGGACATGCCCCAGCCTCCGGATCTCCCAGAGGGAGGCGCTTGGCAACTCGAAGAGCAGTTGGGTCGTCCGCCGGACATGATCGTCAGCTCCTCCGAGTACGATGTGATCGCCAACGGTCAGGACCAGTGGTGGGGACCGAGCGTCGAGTTCGCTGCGTTGGACGAGCCGCGATGGATTCAGAGCTACGAGTTCAAGCCAGCCTATCCAATGGGACTCAAGGTCGTCCATCACGGTCACGCCAGCCTCCGGTTCGCGGATCAGACGGTCGCGATAGCGCACTACGGAGTCGGCAAGCGTTATGAGACGTTCCCGGAGGGTGTCGGGATGCTCGTGCCAGCCGGACAGGCTCAGGTGGTTTGGAACCTTCACTACTTCCCAGCCGGTGAACAGGTTGAGAGTGACGTGGTCGACGTCGGGCTCTGGTTTTACCCGAAGGGTGAGGAGCCCGGGATCGAAACCCGTGGAGAGGTCCTCATGAGGGTGGACCGGACCAACGGTATGCCCCGGGGCGGTGACATTCTCATCCCGCCATATGGAAAGCAGGTGTTGCAGGGTGTGCATACGCTCCGACGGCCTACCCTGATCAACAGCTACCGGCCCCACATGCACATGCGTGGCAAAGAGATGTCCATGGAGGCCATCTACCCGGACGGCCGCAGAGAGATGCTCGGCAAGGTCTCCGATTATCGGCACATCTGGCAACTTTCGTATCAGTACGCAGAGGACGCCAAGCCCCTGCTTCCCGCCGGCACCGTGCTCTTGTTCACGTCCGTTTTCGACAACAGCGCGGAAAACCCCCTCAATCCCGATCCCAACCAATGGGTGGTCTTCGGTCGGCGAGGCGTCGACGAGATGTCCCACATGTGGGTCGGCCTCACCAACCTGGAACAAGAGGTCTACGAACGGATGATGGTGGAAAGGCAGGAGCGCGAGCAGCGGATCGCGAGCCGGGATGACGGCGGTTAAGACGACGGCGGTCCAAGCTGTGGGTGCGTGGCTTCACGCCACCCTCGCGCGGTTCGCCTCCGAATCGAAGCAATGGCTCTCCACGGGAGCCGCCCCAGTGACCGCCCGATGTCAGGCCACTAGGAAAGCCTCCTAAGGCAGCCGGAGCGCGACCAGCGAGCCCGGAAGGTTGGGCCCCGAAATCGCCATGACGACGTACTGCCGGCCCTCGTGCAAGAACGTCATGGGCGCGGTGTCAGTGGTAGCGGGAAGCTCGACGGTTCCCACTCGTTCCCCCGTGCGCTTGTCCACGGCGTGGACGCGGGGCTGCCCACCACGCCCCTCTCCATACATGAGCAGGCTCTGTGTGACCAGGGCCGTCGCGTGGGACGGCTGCCCCGTGTTCGGCAGATCGACCCCCCGCAAGCTGGGATGGTTTCTGATCCGCTCCGGGGTGTCCCCGTTGGGAATCCACCAGAGGTGCTCCCCCGTGTTCATATCGATCGCGGTGATGCGCCCGTATGGCGGTTTGAACATCGGAAGGCCCCTGGGTCCCCCGAAACCTCCCGGGACCGGAGAGTGGTGCCAGTTCACCACGTTGATGCCGGACTGTCCGGTCATGACGGCATCCCGGTCGATGCCCGGAACGAGCACGAACGCGGCGCACGACTTCACGGACGCCACGTACATGATCCCTGTCTCGGGGTCCATGGCCCCACCGCCCGGAATGTTCGCACCTCCGCCCGCCGCAGGGCAGAAGACCGCGCCCTTCTTGCCCTCTGCGTTTCCGGAGTGAAGGGGAGGGTTCCACATGGGACCTAGGCGCCACTCGCTGGCGATCTCGAGTGCGAGCGAGCGGAGCGCCGGCGTGAAGTCGATGAGATCGTCCTCCGTCAGTCCCTGCATCTCGAACGCGGCCGGTAGGGTAGGGTAGGGCTGCGTCGGGGACGTCTGCTCGGTGGGCACGTCGGACTGTGGAACAGCCCGCTCCTCAATCGGCCAGATGGGCTCACCTGTCACGCGGTTGAAGGCATAGGTGAACGCTTGCTTCGAGTTCTGCACCAGCGCCGGGATCTGTTCCCCGTCCACCGTGAGATCCACGAGCGCGGGCGGTAGCGGAAAGTCGCGGTCCCACACGTCGTGATGCACGCCCTGGAAGTGCCAGAGGCGCTCACCCGTCCGTATGTCGAGCGCGATGATGCTGTTGCCGAACAGGTTGTCCCCGGGCCGGAACCCGCCGAAGTAGTCGTTCGTGGGCGCGTCGGTCGTGACGTAGACGATCCCCCGCTCCGCGTCGGCGGACATGGGCGCCCACGCGTTGACGTTGCCGCTCCACTGCCAGGCGTCACTTTCCCAGGTCTCATGGCCGAACTCGCCGGGCTGGGGGATCACGTTGAACTTCCAGAGGTGTTCCCCCGTGCGCGCGTCGTACGCCAGGATGTCGCCCGGTACGTTCTCCTGCCGGGTGTCGAGCCGCCCCGTGAGGTTCGAGTTTCCGACCACCACCACCCCGTTCACGACCATTGGGGGGGACGTGTTCGTGATGTAGCCGATCGTGTCCGGGATCCCGTAGTCGGGGTCGTACGGGTGCCCCAGGGCCTCGAGAAGATCGACCGTTCCCGTCTCGTCGAAGCCGTCGAGCGGCACGGGCGCGCCGAATCCTTCCAACGGCAGGCCCGTCTCGGCGTCCAACGCGTGCAGGAAGAAGGCGGGCGTCACCAAGTAGATCACGCCCCGTCCGTCGATCTCGTAGTACGTCACTCCCTTCCCGTGGCTCTTTCGCGAAGAGCGCTCCCAGCGGGTCGTGCGTGGCTCCCGGAACAGCCAGAGCACTTCTCCGGTGGCTGGGTCGAGGGCCGAGACCGTACGACTCTGTCCGGCAACGGTGAAGAGCCTACCATCCGCATAGATCGGAGTCGAGCGCAGAATGTAGTCAGGCGACGGCCCGAAGTTATCGCCGCGCCAGAGCCAGGCCTGTTCGAGGTCGCCAAAGTTGTCTGCGTCGATCTGGTCCAGGGGCGAGTAGCGTGTACTCCAGGAATCGGCGCCCCAATAATGCCACTCGCCGAAGGGAGTGCCGCGGTCCTGGGCTTGGACTGGAAGCGCGAACGCAACGCAAAAAAACAGGGCGATCGCACCTCCGAGAAGGTATTTTAGTCGGAGTAACACGTCGGTCATAACCGACAACATGTGCTTCGGGTGGGTAGGGCCACAAGGACATGTGTAACCGACCTTGGCAAGGACGCCGCGACCCCGGTAAAGACGCCCCGCCCCTGTTTGCCGGGAAGCGCTCCGGTAGTTAATTCCCATCTTGCGGTGAGCTGAGGGCCCATCGCTGTGTCCCCGGCCTCCGGCGTCGCGCTCTTTCGACGACGTGGCGCGTCGGCGTCAACCCTGGTCCAGGAGCCCCGCAGCCATGAGCGCAGTTGAGCGAGTCAAAGTCGCGAACTTGAGCGTCGCGAAACCCTTATACGACCTGGTGCGATCGGAAGTCGCACCCGGCACGGGTCTCGATCCCGACGAGGTCTGGACTTCCTTCGGAAACATCGTCACCGCACTCAGCCCGGAAAACCGCCGTCTCCTAGACATGCGCGCCAATTACGAGAAGAGGCTTGATGCTTGGCACCGGGAACGGGCCAACCAACCGCTCGACCAGAACGAATACAAGAGCTTTCTCCAGGAGACAGGCTACGTGCTCCCGGAGAAGGGCTCGCTCAAGATCGCCACTGAAAATGTGGATCCGGAGATCTCGTCGATCGCGGGACCGCAGCTCGTGGTGCCGGTGGACAACGCCCGGTACGCCCTGAACGCGGCCAACGCGCGCTGGGGCAGCCTCTACGACGCCGTCTACGGCACCGACGTCGTCGGCGAGGAGGGCGGGGCGGAACGAGGGACCGCCTACAACCCGGTGAGGGGAGCCCGCGTTGTCGAGTGGACTGAGCGCTTTCTCGACGATGTCGTTCCCTTGAACGAAGGTCTCTACTCGGAGGTCACCGACTTCATTGTCGAGCATCACGACGGTCGGAACCGCCTCGTGTGTGTGCTGACCGGCGACCGGCGGACGGCGCTGGACGGCCCATCCCATTTCGCTGGCTTCCAGCTCAGGAACGGGCGGCTCGCCAGCGTTCTCCTCCGCAACCATGGCCTCCACATCGACATCCGGATCGATCGGGATCACCCGGTCGGCGAGGCGCATCCTGCCGGTGTCTGCGACGTCGTGATGGAGAGCGCAGTCACGACCATCCAAGACTGCGAGGATTCTGTTTCGGCGGTCGATGCGGACGACAAAGTCCTCGTTTATCGCAACTGGCTGGGGATCATGAAGGGGACCCTCACGGCCACCCTCGAGAAGGATGGCCAGGCGCTGACGCGTGCGCTCAATGAGGATCGAACGTATCAAGACGCGAGCGGTAAGGCGCTCAAACTTCCGGGGCGCAGCCTCCTCCTCGTGCGCAATGTCGGGATTCACATGTACACCGACGCCGTCACCACTGCGGCTGGCGAGCCAATCCCGGAGGGGTTCCTGGACGCCCTGATTACGTCGTGGGGCGCCCTCCACGACCTCAACGGAGACGGCCCCGTACAGAACAGCCGCACGGGCAGCGTCTATATAGTGAAGCCGAAAATGCACGGTCCCGAAGAGGTCGCCGCCACCGTGGAGCTGTTCGGCCGGATCGAGCAAGCTCTGGGAATGCCGAAGCGGACCCTGAAGATCGGTATCATGGACGAAGAGCGCCGGACGACCGTCAACCTGAAGCAGTGCATACGCGCCGCGGTGGATCGGCTGATCTTCATCAACACGGGGTTTCTCGACCGCACCGGGGACGAGATCCACACGAGCATGGCCGCCGGGGCCATGATGCCCAAGCCTGAGATCAAGAGCTGCCCCTGGATGCTCGCGTACGAGGACTGGAACGTGGACGTGGGCATCGAGTGCGGCCTGCCCGGTGTTGCACAGATCGGAAAGGGCATGTGGGCCGCACCGGAGATCATGCGTGCGATGGTGGAAGCGAAAATTGGCCACCCCCTTGCCGGCGCCAACACCGCCTGGGTGCCCTCACCTACCGCGGCCACGTTGCACGCCACGCACTACCATCGCATCAACGTCCGGGACGTTCAGTCCAATCTGGCCAACCGGGCGCGCGCCGACTTGGACGCCATCCTGACGCCCCCTCTGCTCGGGGATCGCCGATTGACCGATGAGGAGATCCAGAACGAGTTGGGGAACAACGCGCAGGGCATCCTCGGCTACGTCGTCCGGTGGGTCGGCCAGGGGATCGGCTGCTCCAAAGTCCCGGACATCAACGACGTTGCCTTGATGGAGGACCGCGCGACGCTACGCATCTCGAGCCAGCACATCGCGAACTGGCTCCGTCACGACCTCGTCAGCGCGGACCAGGTGACGAGCACATTCGAATCCATGGCGGCCGTGGTCGATGGGCAGAACGAAGGCGACCCGAAATACCGGCCCATGTCCACCGATCTTTCATCCAGCGCCGAGTTCCAGGCCGCTCTGGAGTTGGTGTTCAATGGCCGTGAGGAGACCAACGGCTATACCGAGACCGTCCTGCATGCGCGCCGCCGCGAGGTGAAGGCCCGGCTGGCGGAGGAGGCCCAGGCCCCCCCGAAGACGAAAGCCACGCAGGAGACCCCGGCCTCCTAGGAGGCCAGAGCGCCGTAGCAATCTGTCGTGTCTGCAATCGGTCGTGTCTAGACCGAGCAGGTCATGTCCTGCGCACAGCACAAGGGGGACTTGATCATGCCGTGTCCGTCGGGGCACTTGGATACCGCAACGGTACTGCCGTCGTCCGTGGTGATCGAATCGTGGACGAGCTCCAGCCCACACTGCCCACACGTCATGTTCACGCTCATCCCGCATTCGTCGCAAGTGTATGCCGCCATGGGAAACTCCCTTAGTAGTTGATCGAGGCTTGACTACCGCACCGGCACTCTAGGGTATTTCGCGGTCACCGCAAGAAGACGCACACACGTCTCTTAGTATGCCGGAGGATTCGCAGTCCGAAATAATGGTGTTTGCGCTCCCGCGCTGAACCGCGGGCGGGGCGGGAACGTGACCTAACGCATCGGGTACTCCTTCAAATCACGCAAAACGCCCCCGAAGAAATCATAAAACGAAAGACTTGCACCATCGACGAGGTGTTCGTATATCAACTCGTCACCAGAGCTTACTAGGGCGCGTGCTTGGTGCTCGTCTGTTAGTACATCAGCTAGTACATCAGGGGCTCGCGAAGTCACGTGACAGTGCGTACATTGCGCTTTACTCTAATTTGAAGGTAAATTTGGAGGAACGTGTGTCTCCAGAGAGTTACCCTGGTGCCGTCAGATATTTACAGGTAGTAGTTCACCCGTTTGAGGGAGAGGACCATCATGGAATTGCAGAAACGGTCTTGGATCGGAGCCGCCACTCTAGCGTTCGTCGCGGTTTTCGCTTTCCAGAGCACAGCACAAGCCCAGGCTAGCTTCGCGTCGTCGTCGAATGACGCGCCGCTGACCTACTCCGCGG
>Ga0315336_1002098_pt1 | contig 32708 bp, 47 predicted proteins | sample ASW5metaG_FD_204512 | JGI IMG/M metagenome (GOLD analysis project Ga0315336, IMG submission 204512) | Ammonia-oxidizing marine archaeal communities from Monterey Bay, California, United States - ASW #5 | ecosystem: Environmental > Aquatic > Marine > Intertidal zone | place: USA: California...
TGGTGACCGTGTTGAGATGAACGTTGAATTGATCGTACCGATCGCGATGGAAGAGCAACTTCGCTTTGCTATTCGTGAAGGTGGCCGTACCGTAGGTGCCGGCGTCGTTTCAAAAATCATCGAGTAGATTTAACAGCGCATAGACGGCTGGTTCTAAACTAGCCGTCGACGCGTAATTTTAGGAAGCATCGACATGAATGGTCAAAACATTCGTATCCGGCTTAAAGCGTTCGACCATCGAGTACTCGATAGTTCAACGAGTGAGATCGTAAATACTGCTAAGCGCACAGGCGCCCAAGTACGTGGCCCGATTCCATTGCCAACACGAATTGACAAATACACTGTCAACCGTTCGCCGCACATCGATAAGAAGAGCCGCGAACAATTCGAAATTCGGACTCACAAGCGTCTTTTGGACATTGTAGAGCCTACTCCACAGACAGTGGATGCACTCATGAAGTTAGACTTGGCGGCCGGTGTGGACGTCGAGATCAAACTTTAAGATAAAAGAAAAAGGTGTAAACCGATGCGTTCAGGTGTGATCGCACAGAAGCTGGGCATGACCCGGATCTTTACAGAAGATGGACAAGACATCCCTGTAACGGTTCTCGGTCTTCAGAACTGCCAAGTTGTCGCTCAGCGGACGGCGGACAAAGATGGTTATACAGCGCTCCAATTGGGTGCTGGTACGGCCAAAGTAAAGAATGTAACCAGAGCTGGCCGTGGCCACTTTGCTGTTGCTAAAGTTGAACCTAAAAGAAAACTGGCTGAATTCCGGGTTTCTGAAGGTAACTTGATTGAAGTGGGCGCCCAAATGTTGGCTGACCATTTCAACACCGGCCAACTGGTCGATGTGTCAGGTACTTCAATCGGTAAAGGTTTTGCCGGTGCTATGAAGCGTCACAACTTTAGTGGTATGCGTGCTACTCACGGTGTTTCGATCTCTCACCGTGCGCACGGTTCGACAGGTCAGTGTCAAGATCCAGGTAAAGTCTTCAAAGGTAAGAAGATGGCTGGTCATATGGGTGCTGTTCGGTCAACTACGCAAAACTTGAAAGTTGTGAAAACCGACGTAGAACGCGGTTTGATCATGGTTCAAGGTGCGGTTCCTGGTTCTAAAGGTGGTTGGATTATGGTTCGTGATGCAGTTAAGAAAGCTGTTCCTGCGGATGCCCCAACTCCTGGTTCATTCAAAGCATTGGAAGCAGCAGCTGCTCCAGCACAAGCTCAAGAAGGGGGTGCTGAATAATGGAATTTTCAGTTTCTACTCTTGAAGGCAAATCTGCTGGTAAAGTTGAACTTGCTGAAGACGTGTTTGGTCTAGAGCCACGTGCAGACATCCTGCACCGTATGGTTCGTTACCAACAGTTGAAGAAAATGGCCGGTACACATGCTACCAAAGGTCGTTCAGACATTCGCGGCACAACAAAGAAATTTGTTCGCCAAAAAGGTTCTGGCGGCGCTCGGCACGGTAACCGTAAGGTTCCTCAGTTCCGTGGTGGTGGTCGTGCTTTTGGTCCAGTGGTTCGTTCACACGCAATCACATTGCCAAAGAAAGTTCGCGCTCTTGCGTTGAAACATGCTTTGTCTACTAAAGTTAAGTCTGGTGATCTGATCATCTTGGATAAGGCTGAATCAAAGGAACCTAAGACTGCTGCTTTGAAAGCATCATTCGGTTCACTTGGTTTCGACAATGCATTGATCATCGGTGGTGCTGAGCTTGATCAAAACTTCGCAAATGCTGCGCGTAACTTGATGCACATCGACGTACTACCTGTTCAAGGTATCAACGTTTATGACATCCTTCGTCGCACTAAATTGGTCTTGACCAAAGCGGCATTGGAAAGCTTGGAGGCTCGTTTCGCATGAGTACCGAACGCGCATACGACATCATTCGCAACCCAGTTGTGACAGAGAAATCAACCCTTGCTTCAGAGCATAACCAAGTTGTTTTCGACGTTGCGATCGACGCGACAAAGCCTGAAATTAAAAAGGCTGTTGAAGGTTTGTTCTCTGTAAAGGTTCAAGCAGTCAATACGTTGATCCGCAAAGGCAAAGAAAAACGTTTTAAGGGCCGTGTTGGTCAGCGTAAAGACGTTAAGAAGGCCATCGTAACTTTGGTAGAAGGTCAATCTATTGACCTTTCAACCGGACTTTAGGGTAGGGAGATTACAAAATGGCTTTAAAACATTATAATCCGACTACACCTTCCCAACGTGCTTTGGTCGGTATCGACCGTTCAGAGCTACATAAGGGCGGTCCAGTCAAGAAATTGACTAAAGGTCTGACTAATAAAGGTGGCCGTAACAATTCCGGTCGCATCACCATGCGTCGTCAAGGCGGTGGTGTTAAGCGGGCATACCGTTTGGTTGACTTCAAACGTCGCAAGTATGACGTTGTAGGTACTGTTGAGCGTTTGGAATACGATCCAAACCGTACAGCCTTCATCGCACTTGTGAATTATGAAGACGGCGAGCAAGCATACATCTTGGCTCCACAGCGCATCGGTGCAGGTGATAAAGTTATCGCCTCACAAAATGCAGTGGACATTAAGCCAGGTAATGCGATGCCTCTTGAGCGCATGCCTGTTGGTACTATCGTGCACAACGTCGAAATGAAGCCTCTTAAAGGCGGTCAGATCGCACGTTCAGCTGGTACATATGTTCAATATGTTGGCCGTGACCAAGGAATGGCGATCCTTCGCCTTAATTCAGGCGAAACTCGTTTGGTACCTGGTTCATGTATGGCAACTGTTGGCGCTGTTTCAAACGCAGACCACTCAAACACTAACCTTGGTAAAGCCGGTCGTAATCGCTGGTTGGGCAAGCGTCCAAGTGTTCGTGGTGTTGCAATGAACCCGATTGATCACCCACACGGTGGTGGTGAAGGTCGTACTTCAGGTGGTCGTCATCCAGTGACGCCTTGGGGTAAACCTACTAAGGGCAAGCGTACCCGCTCTAACAAATCAACGGACAAGTTTATCGTTCGTTCACGTCATCAGAAGAAGGGCAGGTAGGTCACATGACACGTTCTGTTTGGAAAGGTCCGTTTGTAGACGGATATCTGATCAAGAAAGCCGAAAAGGTCCGCGAAAGCGGCCGCAACGAGGTAATCAAAATTTGGAGCCGTCGCTCTACAATTTTACCTCAGTTTGTTGGATTGACCTTTGGTGTTTACAATGGCCAGAAACACGTTCCTGTAAATGTGAGTGAAGAAATGATCGGACATAAGTTCGGTGAGTTTTCTCCTACTCGTACATATTACGGTCACGGCGCCGATAAGAAGGCGAAGAGGAAGTAATAATGGGTAAGCAAAAGCGAGAGCGTACGCTTAAAGACAACGAGGCGCGGGCAGTATTGCGTCAAGTACGTACAAGCCCACAGAAGTTGAACCTTGTTGCAACTGCTATTCGCGGTAAGAAAGTTGAAAAAGCCTTGGCTGATTTGGCATTCTCACCGAAGCGGATTGCTAAGGATGTTAAGAAGACGTTGGAAAGCGCGATTGCCAATGCTGAAAACAACCACGGTCTGGATACAGATTCATTGGTTGTTGCTGAAGCTTATGTTGGTAAGTCGCTTGTCATGAAACGTTTTCGTCCCCGTGCACGTGGTCGTGTAGGAAAGATTTTGAAACCTTTCTCACACTTGACGATCATTGTACGTGAAAAAGAGGAAGCAGCATAATGGGCCATAAGATCAATCCAATCGGTTTCCGCCTCGGCATTAACCGCACTTGGGACAGCCGCTGGTACGCCAACAAAGGCGAATTCGGTACGTTGCTTCAAGAAGATCTAAAGATCCGCAAAATGCTTGAGACTACTCTTAAGCAAGCTGCTGTTTCGAAGATTGTTATCGAACGCCCACACCGGAAGTGTCGTGTGTCTATTCACACAGCTCGTCCTGGTATCGTGATCGGTAAAAAAGGTGCAGATATCGAAAAACTTCGCGCGAAAGTCCGTAAGTTTACAGATTCAGAAGTGCACTTGAACATTATTGAAGTTCGCAAGCCTGAAACAGATGCAACTTTGGTTGCTCAAGGTATTGCCCAACAACTAGAACGTCGGGTTTCATTCCGTCGTGCTATGAAGCGTTCAGTGCAAACTGCGATGCGTATGGGTGCTCTTGGTATTCGGGTAAATGTTGCTGGTCGTTTGGGTGGAGCAGATATTGCTCGTACTGAATGGTACCGTGAGGGTCGTGTACCTTTGCATACATTGCGTGCTGATATCGACTATGGCACTGCTGAAGGTGTAACTACATTTGGTATCATTGGTATCAAAGTGTGGATCTTCAAGGGTGAGATTTTGGAACATGATCCTATGGCGCACGAACGTCGTGCTACCGAAGGTTCAGGGGACAAAAAACCTCAGCGTCAACAGCGCCGCCAACATAACGCCGGTTAAGGAGCATATTGAAAAATGTTGCAACCTAAACGCACCAAATTCCGCAAAGCGCATAAAGGCCGTATCCACGGTGTTGCAAAAGGCGGGTCTGCTCTTAACTTTGGATCTCACGGTCTAAAGGCGCAGGAACCTGAGCGTGTTACTTCACGTCAAATTGAGGCGGCTCGTCGTGCTATGACCCGTCACATGAAGCGTGCAGGTCGTGTTTGGATTAGAATTTTTCCTGACGTGCCAGTAAGTAAGAAGCCTACTGAAGTACGTATGGGTAAAGGTAAAGGTACGCCAGAATTTTGGGCCGCACGGGTCAAACCTGGTCGTGTCATGTTTGAGATCGACGGTGTATCGGACGAAGTTGCACGTGAGGCACTACGCCTTGCAGCAATGAAACTGCCGATCAAGACACGTGTTGTTACACGTATCGCCGACTAAGGGATCGTTAAGATGAATGCTAGTGATGTGCGGACTAAAACCGCAGACGAGCTAAAGCAACAGTTGCTAAACCTAAAGAAAGAGCAGTTCAACCTGCGCTTTCAAGGGGCTACACAGCAACTTGAAAACACCGCGCATGTTCGGCGAGTTCGCCGCGATATCGCACGGGTGAAAACAATCCTGCGCGAAAAAAGCGTAGCAGGCGAGTAGGAGCGGCTTCATGCCAAAGCGTATATTGCAGGGAACAGTAGTTTCCGACAAGAACGAGAAAACGGTTGTTGTGCGCGTTGAGCGTCGCTTTACACACCCACTGTTGAAAAAAGTTGTTCGTCGTTCGAAAAAATATCAGGCCCATGACGAAGCGAATGTGGCCAAAACCGGCGATATCGTGAGCATTCAAGAATGTGCTCCGATTTCAAAGAACAAAAAGTGGGCTGTTATTCAGACTTCGTAAACACGAATAATGAATACCAGACTTGATTTAGTTAATGGTCGGATACTCTGACCGAAAAGAAGAAGGCTACCAGTCATGATTCAGATGCAGACGAATCTCGATGTCGCGGATAATTCCGGTGCACGTCGTGTTATGTGCATCAAGGTGCTGGGCGGCTCTAAGCGCAAGTATGCTTCTGTTGGAGACACAATTGTTGTGTCTGTTAAAGAAGCTATCCCGCGCGGCCGTGTTAAAAAGGGACAAGTTATGCGTGCAATCGTTGTACGTACAGCTAAAGACATTCGTCGTCCTGATGGTACCACGATCCGTTTTGACCGCAACGCAGCGGTTTTGGTGAACACTAGTGAAGAACCAGTCGGCACACGTATCTTTGGACCAGTTCCTCGTGAACTGCGTACAAAGAATCACATGAAGATTGTTTCGCTTGCGCCGGAGGTGCTCTAGCTATGGCCGCTAAGATTAAAAAGGGCGACAAGGTTATTGTCCTCACAGGTCGCGATAAGGGTAAAACCGGCGATGTGTTGAGTGTGAACCCAACTGATAAGCGTGCGATTGTTCAGGGTGTGAACCTTGTTAAGCGTCACACGCGTGCGACACAGACATCTGAAGGTGGCATCTTGTCAAAAGAAGCTACAATTCACCTGTCAAACATTGCGCTTGTTGATCCGAAAGAAAACAAAGCTACCCGCGTTGGTTTCGTTGTCAAAGACGGCGAAAAGAAGCGTGTTGCCAAACGTTCCGGAGAAGTGATCGATGGCTGAACTTAGTGCTCCACGTTTGCGCACCCACTACGATGAAGTCGTACGTGCAGCGTTGAACGAAGAATTTAACTACAAGAATCCGATGCAGATTCCTAAGCTGGACAAAGTTGTCTTGAATATGGGCGTTGGTGAAGCAGTTAATGACAGCAAAAAAGTCAAATCAGCAGCTGCTGATTTGGAAGCAATCGCTGGTCAAAAAGTGATCGTTACACACGCTAAGAAATCGATTGCGGGCTTTAAAGTTCGTGAAGAGATGGCTTTGGGTTGTAAAGTTACACTTCGCAAGGCGCAAATGTATGAATTCGTCGACCGTTTGGTAAACATTGCTTTGCCTCGCGTTCGTGACTTTCGTGGGCTGAATGTTAAAAGCTTTGACGGCCGTGGCAACTTTGCTATGGGTATCAAGGAACATATCATTTTCCCTGAAATCAATTATGATCAAGTCGACCAAATTTGGGGTCTTGATGTGATTGTTTGTACAACAGCGACAACAAACGAAGAAGCGTTGGCGCTTCTTAAGGGCTTTAACTTCCCGTTTGGGCAAACAGCTTAAGACGGCAGTCGGATAAGGACTAGAGAAGAATGGCAAAGAAAAGCGCCGTAGAGAACAATGAGAAAAAACGCCGTATGGTTGCACGTGATGCAGACAAACGCGCTGCTCTCAAAGCGATCGTAAAAGACCAAACAATTCCATTGGAAGAGCGTTTTCAGGCTCAGATGAAACTTGCAGCACTGCCACGTAATGGCGCTGCGACACGTGTTCGTAATCGGTGTGAAGTCACCGGTCGTCCACGCGGTTTCTATCGTAAGCTTAAACTCTCACGTATTGCATTGCGCGATCTTGGCAACAAGGGGAAAATCCCCGGCCTTGTTAAGTCGAGCTGGTAAGGAGATTAGGCGATGAGTTTTACTGATCCGCTTGGTGATATGCTGACACGTATTCGGAACGCGCAAATGCGCAGCCGAAATACTGTCAAAACGCCTGCATCTAAGCTGCGGGCACGAGTTTTGGACGTTTTGAAGTCTGAAGGTTTTATTCGTGGTTATACCGTTAGCGAGTTCGAAAACGGTACATCAGAGTATGATGTTGAGTTGAAATATCTCGACGATCAACCTGTAATCCGCGAAATCCAACGTGTTTCAAAACCTGGCCGTCGCGTTTACGCATCTGTGAAAAATATTCCACAGGTTGCAAACGGGCTAGGCGTTTCGATCGTTTCTACACCTAAGGGTGTGATGGCTGATCACGAAGCACGTGCAAATAATGTTGGTGGGGAAGTGTTGTGCCGCGTCTTCTAAGGCGTTAAACAACTTTTCTCTAAACTACGGTTTGATCCGAGAAGGCAAGAAAAAATGTCTCGTATTGGCAAGAAACCAGTCGCTCCGCTAGATGGTGTGACGGTCACAATCGAAGGCCAGACAATTAAGGCAAAGGGACCTAAGTCCGAGTTGTCTGTTGATCTGGTAGATCTAGTGACTGTTGAAATGACTGACGAGGGCGTCAAGGTCGCTCCTGTTAACGACAGCAAAGCTGCTCGTTCTGCATGGGGTATGTCACGAACACTGGTACAGAACATCGTTACTGGCGTTAAAGACGGCTTCGAAAAAAAGTTACTTATCACTGGTGTTGGTTACCGTGCGACTATGCAAGGTACCGACCTTAAGTTGGCACTTGGATTTTCACACGACGTGATCTTTAAGGCACCTGAAGGTATTCAACTTCAAGCGCCACAAACAACAGAGATTATCGTCTCTGGTGCTAATAAACAGGTTGTTGGGCAAGTTGCCGCAAACATCCGTGAATTCCGTCCGCCTGAGCCTTACAAAGGTAAGGGTATCCGTTACGAAGATGAGTACATCTTCCGTAAAGAAGGCAAGAAGAAGTAGGGACGCATAAAATGGCAAACCGCAGTCAATCAAAAGACCGCCGCAAGGCCAGGGTCCGTCGCGCAGTAAAAAACCGCGCTAATGGTCGTCCTCGCTTGTCGGTCTTCCGCTCTGAAAAGAACATTTACGCTCAGGTCATCGATGATGCATCTGGTCGGACAGTAGCTGCTGCTTCTACTCTTGATAGTGATGTCAAAGTAGACAAGGGCTCTGATCAAGGTGCAGCTACCGCTGTTGGCAAATTGCTTGCTGAACGCGCTACAAAAGCTGGCATCGAAGATGTTGTGTTCGATCGTGGCGCATATCTATATCATGGCCGTGTTAAAGCTTTGGCTGAAGCTGCACGCGAAGGTGGTTTGCGCTTCTAGTTGAAGGGCAAACTTTGTTTGAATTGAATTTGAAAAGAACTGGTTGAAACGATGAGAGACAATCAAGAGCGCGATAGCGAATTCGTTGATCGCCTGGTCCACATCAATCGCGTAGCGAAAGTGGTTAAGGGCGGCCGTCGTTTCGGCTTTGCTGCACTTGTTGTGGTTGGTGATCAAAAAGGCCGTGTTGGCTTTGGTCATGGTAAAGCTCGCGAAGTGCCTGAGGCAATTCGCAAGGCAACTGAACAAGCTAAACGCCAAATGATCCGTGTTCCACTACGTGAAGCACGTACTTTGCACCACGACGCCAAAGGCCGTCACGGTGCTGGTAAAGTATTGTTGCGTGCGGCACCTGCAGGTACTGGTATTATCGCCGGTGGTCCTATGCGTGCTGTTTTTGAAACATTGGGTATTTCCGACATCGTTGCGAAATCTCAAGGTTCTGCAAACCCATACAACATGGTTCGCGCTACATTCGACGCTTTGAAGAATCTTGAAAGCCCACGTTCAGTTGCTGCACGTCGTGGTTTGAAAGTTTCAGAGATCCAAGGTCGTCGTCGTGAATCAGACGTTGGCGAATCTGCAAACGCATAAGCGTCGACGAATAATTGGAGTTGAGACATGGCTGATAAAACAGTTACTGTAGAGCAGATTGGTAGCCCAATCCGCCGCACACAAGACCAGCGCGCAACACTTGTTGGCCTTGGTTTGAACAAGATGCATCGCCGTAAAACACTGGAAGATACTCCAGCTGTTCGCGGGATGATCCGAAAAGTTTCCCACCTCGTTCGCGTTGTCGACGAGCAATAATCAAAGGATTTGTCATGCGACTTAATGAGTTAGCCGACAATCAAGGCTCTTCCAAAAACCGTACACGCATTGGTCGTGGTATTGGTTCTGGCAAAGGCAAAACTGGTGGACGCGGCGTTAAAGGTCAAAAGTCACGCTCAGGTGTGTCTGTAAATGGCTTCCGCGGCGAACAAACGAACCTTATTCAGCAAATGCCTAAGCGTGGATTTAACAATCCGTTCGCGAAGAAGTTCAATGCTGTACGTTTGGACCGTATTCAATCTGCTATTGACGCAGGTCGTTTGGATGCAAAAGGCGTGATTGATGTTACTGCACTTATAGGTGCTGGCGTTATCCGTCGTGCAAAAGATGGCGTTCGTCTTATTGCTGGTGGTGAGTTCACTTCTAATAAAGTTACTTTGAAAGCAGATCACGCTTCTAAAGGTGCTTTGGCAGCAGTGGAAGCAGCGGGTGGTAAAGTAGACCTTCCTGCAGCCGCAGAAAAAGCAGAATAATCTTATAATTTCCTTGGATTGAGGACAAATATATATGGCTTCGGCAGCAGAGCAACTTGCCCGGAACTTGAATTTTTCGACCTTTGCCAAGGCAAAAGATCTTCAACAGCGCATCTGGTTTACCCTAGGTGCGCTTTTGGTGTATCGGCTTGGCACTTATATTCCTATTCCAGGAATTAATGGCGAAGCATTTGCGGTTACCTTTGACCGTGCGCAAACTGGTATCTTCGGCATGTTCAACATGTTTGCAGGTGGTGCAGTTCAGCGTATGGCGATTTTCGCGCTGAACTTGATACCTTACATTACGGCATCTATCGTAATTCAGGTTTTGACTACAGCGTCTCCGCAGCTTGAAGCTCTCAAAAAAGAGGGCGAGCAGGGGCGTCGCAAGATCAACCAATATACCCGCTACTTAGCTGTAGTATTCTGCTCATTGCAAGCTTATGGCATTGCGGTGGGTCTCGAAGGCAGTCAAGGCGTGGTTGCTGATCCAGGTTGGATGTTCCGTTTCTCAACTGTAATCACTCTAGTTGGTGGTACAATGTTCTTGATGTGGCTTGGTGAACAAGTGACAGCACGTGGCGTTGGTAACGGTATCTCACTAATCATTTTCGCGGGCATTGTTGCGACATTGCCTTCAGCGATCGCTCAAACGCTAGAACTAAGCCGTACTGGCGCTCTACCAGCAATTGCTGTGATTGGCCTCTTGGTACTGGCTGTGGTGGTGATTGCAGTGATTGTGTTCTTTGAACGTGCGCAACGTAAGTTGTTGGTTCAGTATCCTAAGCGCCAAGTTGGCAGCAAGATGTTCCAAGGCGATACATCTCACCTGCCTTTGAAGTTGAACACTGCGGGTGTTATCCCAGTGATCTTTGCTTCTTCGCTTTTGCTACTTCCAGCAACGATGACGTCATTTGCTGCACAGGGTAACGCGCCAGGTTGGCTGACAACAATGTCAGCTCTATTGGGCCGTGGCCAACCGCTATATTTGGCATTGTTCGCAGGGCTAATCCTTTTCTTCGCGTTCTACTATACCTCAATCGTGTTCAATCCGACTGAGACAGCAGATAACTTGAAGAAGTCAGGTGGCTTTATTCCGGGTATTCGTCCGGGTGAACGTACTGCGCAGCATATCGATTTCGTTTTAACGCGAATTACGATTGTTGGTGCTGCCTATTTGACTTTGGTTGCTTTGATCCCAGAGGTTCTTGTTTCGCAATTGAACGTGTCTGCGTTCTTGGGCGGTACATCACTCCTGATTATGGTTACAGTGACGCTGGATACGATTTCGCAAATTCAATCCCATCTTATTGCTCAGCAATATGAGGGCTTGGTGAAGAAATCACGTTTGGGAGGACGTCGTAAAAAATGAGGCTGATTCTTTTAGGACCGCCAGGTGCGGGCAAAGGAACACAAGCTCAATTTCTTATTGAGAAATTTGGCATTCCACAATTGTCTACAGGTGACATGCTTCGCGCTGCCATCGCTGAAAAAACCCCTTTGGGTTTAGAAGCGCAAGACATCATGGCACGCGGGGATCTTGTTTCTGACGAGATCGTCGTCGGAATTATATCCGAGCGCCTTGATACTGAGGAATGCGCAAATGGCTTCATTCTCGACGGTTTCCCACGTACGACAGGTCAGGCAGAGGCTCTTGAGGCTCTGCTAGAAGACAAGGGCGTTGCTCTTGATGCTGTTGTGGAAATTCAAGCTGACGCTGATACTTTGGTTGGACGCATTATCAAGCGTGCACAAGAATCCGGTGGCGCACGTGCTGACGACAACGAAGAAGTTCTTCGCAAGCGTTTAGACGTGTATGACGAACTTACTGCACCACTAGTAACGTTTTATTCTGCAAAAGGTCTCGTCAAAAGCGTTGACGGCATGGCAGGAATCGACGATGTGACTGCATCAATAATGACGGCATTGAATGCCAACTAGTAAATGGGTGTCCTGTTAAGTCGACTGAGTGTTGACTTTATGCAGGGAACTCGGTTATGAACCGCGCTTAGTTATACGCAACTGTATAGACTGGCTCGGTATCTTGAGAAATTGCAAGAGACCGGTAAGCCGGTCTTATGCTGTTGTTTGGACGCAGGTCATAATGAACTGCAATGAATTAAGGAGATCAGCAACGTGGCTCGTATTGCTGGCGTAAACATCCCAACGAATAAACGTGTAGAAATTGCACTTCAGTATATTCACGGGATCGGTGCTAAACACGCATCTGAAATTTGCGAAAAAGTAGGTATTCCTGCAGAACGTCGTGTGATGGAATTGTCTGACGCAGAAGTCATTCAAGTTCGTGAAACAATCGACCGTGACTACATCGTTGAAGGTGACCTTCGTCGTTCAGTTGCTATGAACATCAAACGTTTGATGGACATGGGTAACTACCGTGGTCTTCGTCATCGTCGTGGTTTGCCTGTGCGTGGTCAAAATACGCACAACAACGCTCGTACTCGTAAGGGTCCAGCGAAGGCAATCGCAGGTAAGAAGAAATAAGTTTTTGGCGCCCTTTTTGGGGGCGTCATTGTTTTTCGGTGGAGCTACCGTCAGAGACGGTGGTTATGAGATCGTATAAGGAAGAAACATGGCTAAAGAAGTACGCACCAAGCGTCGCGAGCGTAAGAACATCACATCTGGTGTGGCGCACGTAAATTCTACATTTAACAACACAATGATCACAATTACTGATCTCCAAGGCAATGCTATTGCTTGGTCATCAGCTGGTACTATGGGTTTCAAAGGCTCTCGTAAGTCTACTCCATATGCTGCTCAAATGGCTGCAGAAGATGCTGCGAAGAAAGCACAAGATCACAACATGAAGACTTTGGAAGTTGAAGTCTCTGGACCAGGTTCTGGTCGTGAATCTGCTTTGCGCGCATTGCAAGCTGCTGGATTTACAGTCACTAGCATCCGCGATGTGACCTCAATTCCACATAACGGATGTCGTCCACGCAAACGTCGTCGCGTTTAATCATATCTCACCCGTTTGGCCGAACGGGTAGTGTGGAATTTTACATTATATGCGGCTGTTGGCGGATGGCACGCATTTTTGAAAGGGTGTAAACTATAATGATCCAGAAAAACTGGCAGGAACTGATTAAGCCGACGAAACTGGACATTGTACCGGGGAACGAACCGGCACGAGTTGCTACTGTTGTCGCTGAGCCACTAGAACGTGGTTATGGTTTGACACTTGGTAACGCGTTGCGTCGTGTTCTGTTGTCTTCACTTCAAGGCGCTGCTGTTACAGCAATCCAAATTGATGGCGTGCTGCACGAGTTTTCCTCTGTGCCGGGCGTACGTGAAGATGTTACCGATATAGTGCTCAACGTTAAAGAGATTGCTATCCGTTATGACGAAGAAGGCCCTAAGCGTCTTACTTTGTCTAAGAAGGGCCCTGGCGCCGTTCTTGCGGGTGATATCGAAGTTAGCGGTGATATCGAAATTTTGAACCCTGAGTTGGTTCTTTGTCACCTTGATGATGGTGCTGAAGTCAACATGGAGTTCACGGTTGAGACTGGTAAGGGCTATGTTCCTGCTGATCGTAACCGTCCAGAAGATGCACCAATTGGCTTTGTGTCAGTTGATGCGTTGTTCTCTCCAATCAAGCGCGTTTCTTATAAAGTGGAGAATACCCGTGAGGGCCAAGTTCTTGACTATGATAAGTTGCACTTGACTGTTGAAACAAATGGTTCAATTTCTCCTGAAGATGCAGTGGCATTTGCTGCTCGTATTCTTCAAGATCAACTGAACGTATTTGTGAACTTCGAAGAGCCTGAGAAAGAGGTTGTTGAAGATGCTGCTCCTGAGCTTGCATTCAACCCAGCCCTTCTTAAGAAAGTTGACGAACTTGAATTGTCAGTTCGTTCAGCTAACTGCTTGAAGAATGACAACATCGTATATATCGGTGATTTGATCCAAAAATCGGAAGCAGAAATGCTACGTACTCCGAACTTTGGCCGTAAATCACTAAATGAAATCAAAGAAGTTCTGGCGCAAATGGGCCTACATCTTGGTATGGATGTAGCAAACTGGCCGCCTGAAAACATTGAAGATCTCGCGAAGCGCTTTGAAGATCATTATTGATCTCTTAGCTAATCGTATTGAGTTGACAGGAGAATAGAATGCGCCACCGTAAATCCGGTCGCAAGTTGAACCGAACAGCAAGCCATCGTAAAGCGATGTTTGCTAACATGTGTGCTTCACTAATCAAGCACGAACAGATCGTTACAACTTTGCCTAAGGCCAAAGACCTACGTCCAATCTTGGAAAAATTGATTACGCTTGCGAAGAAGGGTGACCTTCACTCTCGCCGTATCGCTGCTTCACGCATCGGTGACGAGACACAAGCTAAGAAACTTTTCGATGTTTTGGGTCCTCGCTATCAAGATCGCCAAGGCGGTTACACTCGTGTGCTTAAAGCTGGTTTCCGTTATGGCGACAATGCACCGATCGCTGTTATTGAATTGGTTGATCGTGACGTAGCTGCAAAAGGCAAAGATTCAGGCCCAGTAGCAGAACGTGTTGAAGACGACGAAGCAGCGTAAGCAGCTTAGTTCTTCAGTTGAATTAAGGCGTCCTTTGGGGCGCCTTTTTTCGTTTGGGCCGCCGATTATGGTTTGGGTGTTCACTTCAAGTGAATGATTAGAATCTGCAAGGTATTCTAAGTTGTTGTTTTTGAATCTTATTCGGTTCGTTGGTTTAGTGGTTGCAAAAAGTCTGCAAAACTCGTGAGTTTGTTGGCGGGCGCCACCTAGCGTGATAATTAGTTTATAACGTCACTTTAGGCAGACCCAATGACCGACCTATTCGTCACAGAACAACCTGATACCCCCAATGAAGACCGACCCTTGGCGGATCGTTTGCGTCCACAGACTTTGGCCGATGTCGTGGGACAGGATCATCTGTTGGGAGAGGAAGGTATTCTTACCCGGATGATTGATTCTGGTCGGCTGGGGTCTTTGATATTCTGGGGGCCGCCGGGGTCTGGGAAGACAACCGTCGCTCGTTTGTTGGCTCAGAATGTAGATTATCACTTTCAACAGACCTCTGCGATATTTTCGGGCGTGGCGGAATTAAAGAAGATTTTTGAGCAAGCTAAGGATTTACGCCGGTCTGGCAAACGCACCCTTTTGTTTGTTGATGAGATTCATCGTTTCAATCGTGCTCAGCAGGATAGTTTTTTACCTGTAATGGAAGATGGAACAATTGTGCTGGTTGGGGCGACAACTGAGAATCCATCTTTTGAGTTGAATTCTGCTTTGCTGTCTCGTGCACAAGTGCTGAACTTCAAAGCCCATGACTCTGATGCTGCCGAGCAGCTTCTAAGCCGTGCGGAAGGGCATATGGATCAGAAACTGCCATTGTCCGAGGAAGCTCGTCTTTCACTCTCTGAGATGTCGGACGGGGACGGCAGAGCACTTCTCGGTTTAGTTGAAGAGATTTTTGTTGCGACGTCACCAGAGCAAGAGCTTGACCGTGAAGGGTTGGAGCGAATTGTACAACGTCGCGCGCCCGTGTATGACAAAGGGCAGGACGGGCACTACAATCTGATATCAGCTCTGCATAAGACCGTTCGCGGTTCCGATCCAGATGCAGCTTTGTATTATCTGACGCGGATGCTGGTTTCGGGTGAAGACCCAATGTTTATTGCACGCCGTCTAATTCGTATGGCGGTTGAAGATATTGGATTGGCGGATCCCAATGCATTAAACCAGTGTGTTGCAGCGCGTGATGCATTTCAGATGCTTGGTTCTCCCGAAGGAGAGCTCGCGCTTGCACAGGCTTGTGTTTATTTGGCAACTGCACCCAAATCCAATGCTGTTTATAATGCATACAACACGGCGACGGCTTTCGCGAAGCAAACCGGCTCGCCTATGCCACCGAAGAATATACTGAATGCGCCGACCAAATTGATGAAAAACTCGGGGTATGGCGACGGCTATGTTTATGATCATGACACGCCTGAAGGGTTTTCTGGCCAAGAGTATTTCCCCGAAGATTTGGGCCGTCGGGAATTCTACAGCCCAGTTGAACGTGGCTTTGAACGGGATATCTCAAAGCGGATGGATTATTTCAAACGCTTGCGTTCCAGTAAAACAACGGGCAAAAGCTAAAGCTAATCGCTTTTAAAGAGAGAAGTTTGCATGTCTTATCTGCTTGTCGGCTTAGGTGGAGCTCTTGGTGCCATGGGTCGGCACGGAATAGGTCAACTCATCATGCGGATGGGCATGGTTGGTTTTCCATACGCTACATTGTTTGTGAATGTTGTTGGGTCGTTTGTAATTGGCATCATTGTCGGCTATTTGGCTAAAAACACGCCAGAATGGGGCCAATCTGCGCGACTTTTGCTCGCAACTGGCTTTTGTGGCGGTTTTACAACATTTTCTGCTTTCTCTTTGGACGCAATTACGCTTTATGAGCGCGGGCAGCTTATGCTTGCCGCTGGATATGTGAGCATATCCGTTATTCTATCGATTGCAGCATTGTTGGGCGCATTGGCGCTCATGAGAGGTTTGGCCCTATGAGTGGCGTTCAGCACATTACAGTTAAACGTGAAGAAGACGATATGCGGTTAGACCGCTGGTTTTCTGTTCACTTTCCTGACCTACCGTTTTCACGCTTGCAACGCATTATTCGCAAAGGCGAAGTTCGCCTCGACAAAGGGCGAGTAAAAGCCAATGCACGATTGCGCACCGGTCAGATTATTCGAGTGCCGCCGATCGGCGATGCACCGGACACACATCGTGAGTACACGCCACGCGTGAACGAAAAAGACCTGCAGCTTCTGCGCGACATCACGATCTACGAAGACGACACGATCATGGTGCTAAATAAACCTCACGGTTTGGCTGTGCAGGGTGGCACGAACACTAAGAAGCATGTCGATAAGTTGCTAGACAGCTTGATGGACAAACGTGGTGAGAAACCGCGGCTAGTGCACCGCTTGGACCGCGACACTTCAGGTTGCCTGTTGATCGCTAAAACGCGTGCTGCTGCATCACACTTCGGTAAAGTCTTCCGCTCGCGCTCTGCTCGAAAGATCTATTGGGCTGTAACCGCTTACACACCACACCCAAAGCAAGGCAAAATTTCTTGCTTTGTGGCCCGCCAGTCTACAGAAAATGGTGAGCAGATGCGTGTTGTAGGTAAGGGAGGTGGTGCTCAGCACTCGCTGACACATTACTCTGTTACTGATGATGCTGCTGGCAAGTTCTCTTGGGTTACGCTTAAACCAGTAACTGGTCGTACACACCAATTGCGTGTGCACATGGCTGAACTTGGAAATCCGATTATCAACGACCCTCGCTATTTCAATATTGAAAACTGGGAGAAGCCGGAAGACTTGGGCGAAGGTTTGCATCTACATGCGCGCCGCCTTGCTTTGCCATTGCCAAATGGCAAAATGTTAGACATCACAGCGCCGCTTCCGCCTCATATGCAAAAGACATTCGACTTGCTTGGCTTCAATACGAAATACTATGATCCCAGCGACGAAGATACGCTAGACGAGGAATAGAATTTGCCTGACCTGAGCTACTTTGAAAAACTGAACATTCCAATGAGCATGTTGGCTTTGGACGTTTATGAATTGGTGGCTTCGGTTCAGTCAGATTTAGCCCGGATGAAACGCTGGGCCTTTCCTGGTTTTGTTGGTAACTCAACAATTGTGACCGTGTGTGGACATGAGAACCACGTGAATTTGCAGTTCTTTTACGGTGCGCATTTGCCGAACCCTGATGGATTGCTTGAAGGTACTGGCAACGATTTGCGACACATGAAATTCCATTCAATGTCAGATGTTGGCAGGGATGGTGTGAAGGAAGTTATTCTTGCAGCCATTGCTTATGATGCAACGTTGCCGGATGAAGGCTTACGGGCAAGGGCGGAAGACTAATGCGCTTAGTAATATTTGATGTCGACGGTACCATTGTCGATAGCGCTGCACACATCGTCGATACAGCACAGCACATCTTTCGTGAAAATGGATTGCCTGTTCCATCAGACCCAGACATTCGTTCGGGTATCGGTCTCAACCTATACATCATCATGCAACAATTGATGGATAAAGAAGATCATGAACTGGCATTGAAGCTGGAGCAAGATTACCGTGACCACTTCAATCATAAAATTGAGAACGGATTGATTGACGAAATGCTCTACGAAGGCGCTGAGGCAGTAATCTCGACTCTAGGCAGCCAAGAACAGACTTTTTTGGGAATAGCTACTGGTAAGCGCCTTAAGGGCGTGGAGCGGCTGTTTGATACCTATAAATTTGGCCATCATTTCCATACGTTGCAAACACCAGACAATAATCCTTCGAAGCCCAATCCCGGCATGGTGCTAACAGCAATGTCTGAAACGGGCGTTGATGCGAGCAAAACCGTGATGATTGGCGACACCAGTTATGATATGGAAATGGCCAAGGCAGCTGGTGCACACGCAATTGGTGTGAATTGGGGCTACCATGATCATTCGACATTGCGAGCAAGCGGTGCGGACGTTGTTTTGGATCACTATCATCAACTCATTGATGCAATAGACGAATTGACGGAGTAACGCGATGCGAGAAATTTTGGAAGACGCTGAAGCTCACATTCAAGACGGCTATGGCCGTGCGCAAGAGCATCAAAAACAAAAGCTGCCGCAGCGTTTCTATAAAGAAGTAAGTGTTGGCGAAGTTGATGGTAAGTTCTCAGTTCTTCTTGATGGCCGCACAATCAAAACTCCGGGCAAAGTCTCGGTAACAGTGCCGAATGTTGAGCTTGCCGAACTTGTTGCAACTGAGTGGCGCGCTGTCGATAAAGACATCGATCCTGCAAAAATGCCGTTTACCCGTCTAGTCAACACAACGGTTGAAAAGGGCGAAGAGACATTGGAGGCCGTTAAAGCCGAAATCGTGAGTTTTGCTGGATCTGACCTGTTGGTTTACCGTGCTGACACACCGCGTGAGTTGGTTGAGTTGCAAACTAAGCACTGGGGCGGTGCGCTCGATGCATTCGCGACCCGTTACGATGTTTCGTTCAATGTTGTTGAAGGTGTAATGCATCAGGATCAACCAGCTGAGCTTCAGCCACGAGTGAGCGACATCTTAGCGTCATACGGTGTGTTTAGCACCTTTGCGACAATGTCGATTACGTCGATTACTGGATCGGCGATTCTGGCGATTGGATTGTGTGAAGGCCTGTTTTCAGCGGATCAAGTTCTAACAACTGCGTATGTGGACGAAGATTTCCAGGCCAGACAATGGGGCGAAGATGCGGAAGCAATTCGCATGCGCGCTTTTAAACGTGAAGATTTTGACACGGCGGTAAAGGTTCTAGAGCTTTTGGAACAGTCTAACTAGGCTTCTTCGGCTAGCTTTTTGATCCATGTCGCAACCGATGGCGCGATTTCTTCAAGTGGATCTAAGACGAAACTACGTTCATGCGCATGAGGGTGAGGAATAGTCAGCTTTTCGCTGACCATTTTTGTCATGCCAAAAGCAATGACATCGATGTCGATTAGGCGAGGCCCCCATTTCTCGGCGCGAACGCGGCCCATAGCTTCTTCGATCATCAGTCCAGCGTCGAGCAAGTCTGTTGGACCAAGCGCAGTCTCTACTTCAATAGCCATGTTGAGAAATGGGTCTTGGTCTGTTTTACCCCAAGGGTCAGTCTCAATGATACGCGACTTGCGAGTAATGTGAATGTCTGGGTGAGCATCAAGTCGCCGTAGCGCTTCAAGCAGCTGTGCACGAGGACGACCCATATTTGCACCAAGTGCTAACCAAGCGCGACCCATTATGCACTCTCCCGTTCACGGTACATTTCAATCGCGAATTCGCCCGAAACTGTTGCTATGGGTGCTTCTGGTTTGCGAACTCGGATGCGAACCCACTCGATGGCTACGAACTTCTCGAATAACTGATCAATCACGTGTTGGCCTAGCGCTTCAATCAGCTTGAAACGTGTGGTGGTCACTCGTTCGTTGACCAAGTCAAAGATGTCGGCATAGGAGATTGTGTCATCGACGTTGTCACTTTTGCCGGCCTTTTTCAGATCAGCGCCACATTCTAAATCAATGCGAAAGCGTTGCCCGAGAGCGTTCTCTTCTTTCATCACACCGTGGTAGCCATAAAAGGCAAGGTCGGAGAGAATAATTTTGTCTAAAGGGCGGTCTGATTTTGACATCGGCTAAATTTCCATAGCAGGCGGTGGGCCATATTGTGTGGCATGAGCCACCTGTAGCGCATCATAGTTTTCACGTACATCGTGTACCCTAAATATATGTGCGCCCTGACCATATGCTAGTACTGTAGTTGCACTTGTTGCAGCAACCCGTTCTTTAGGCTGATTGCCCAAAAGTTTGCCAAGTGAAGATTTGCGAGAAAAGCCAACAAGAATTGGGTAGCCCATGTCCGCAAGTTCGTCGATACGGCTCAGAAGTTCGAAGTTTTCCTCGTATGTTTTAGCAAAACCAAAGCCGGGATCTAACGCGATTTGAGATTCGCTTAGCCCTGCATTTTCAGTAATTTCTAGGCTTTTCTCAAAGTAACGCTTCATTTCTGTTACGATGTCTTTGGCTGTATCTCGATCCGGATCCCAATGCATCAGAATGGAGGGAGTATTGTATTGCGCTGCAACGTCGGCGAGTTCCGGATCTCGTTGGAATCCCCACACATCATTTATAAGTGATGCACCTGCTTGAATCGCTTGATGGCCGACCACGGCCTTATACGTATCAATTGAAACGGGTTTGCTGATTCTTGCATCTTTAAGGGCATCAAGTACCGGCATGACGCGGTCTAGTTCTGCTTGTGCGCCAACTTCGTCAGCACCTGGGCGTGTACTTTCGCCTCCGACGTCGATGATATCCGCGCCATCGTTGATCATGGAGATTGCTGATGTTACCGCAATGCCCGTATCAATGTGATCTCCACCATCAGAAAAACTGTCAGGTGTGACGTTCAAGATGCCCATAACCAGCGGTTTAGGACCTAGTTCCAAGGTTGTTTCGCCCAACGAGAGGGAGAAAACTTTATGCATCTGGGCTTGCTTGTTTGTCTGCATCGGTTGGTTCGCCGTAAAGATCATACTCATCAGAATCGTTGATTTTGACTTGTACCATGTCACCGGGTTTGATGTTCTTCGCGTTATCAAGGAACACTTGGCCGTCGATTTCTGGCGCATCCCATTGACTGCGACCCAATGCACGGTTGTCTTCAGGAGCAACGTCGTCGATCAGCACATCAATTGTGCGGCCAACTTTTTGACCTAGCCGCTCGATTGAAATGGCTTGAGCCTTTTCCATCAGGCGGCCATAACGCTCTTGCTTCACTTCGTCAGGCACCACGCCCTCAAGCTCGTTTGCAGGCGCGCCAGTTACCGGTTCATAGGTGAACGCACCAACACGATCAATTTGGGTCTCGTCTAGCCAGTCCAGCAATTGCTGGAAGTCGTCTTCGGTTTCACCCGGGAAACCGACGATGAAAGTTGAGCGAATTGCCAAGTCTGGGCAGATTTCGCGCCAAGACTTGATGCGGTCAGCGGTCTTAACTTGGTTTGCCGGTCGACGCATGGCTTTAAGCACGTTTGGTGCCGCGTGTTGGAATGGAATGTCCAAATACGGAAGGATTTTACCTTCAGCCATCAGATGGATCGATTTATCTACGTGCGGGTAGGGGTAAACATAGTGCATGCGGATCCATGCATCCATATCACCCAATTCGCGGGCCAAATCGTGAAAACGTGCATCAACATCGCGCTTATGAAAACGCGAAGAGGCATATTTGATATCTTGACCGTAGGCACTGGTGTCTTGTGAGATCACCATGATTTCTTTTACGCCAGCTTTAACCAGACGTTCTGCCTCATAAAGCACGCTGGCAATTGGGCGTGATTGTAGATCGCCACGGATTGCTGGAATGATGCAGAATGTGCAGCGGTTCGAGCAACCCTCAGAGATTTTTAAATAGGCATAATGGCGTGGTGTGAGACGAAGGCCGTCTTCAGGCACCAAATCTTCGAAGGGCTTATGAACTGGCGGCACATTTTCGTGCACAGCGCTTACAACTGCCTCATACTGGTGAGGGCCTGAAACAGCCAAAACTTTTGGATGCGTGTCGCGGATGAGTTGCTCTTCGGTTCCCAAGCAGCCCGTTACGATAACCTTACCGTTTTCCTTGATTGCTTCGCCGATTGCCTCAAGGCTTTCAGCTTTGGCACTATCCAAGAACCCGCAAGTGTTTACGATCACAAGGTCAGCGCCCTGGTAATCATGAGAGAAGTTGTAACCTTGCGCACGCAAAGTGGTCAAAATCCGCTCTGAATCAACGAGTGCTTTTGGGCAGCCGAGGCTGACGAGTCCGATATTTGGGTTCTGGTTCATCCAAAATGCCTTTTTGAAGGATCAAAGCGCTTTCTAACGCTTTCATCCCGTACGTCAAGCAAAGTCAGCAAACACCTTATCCATAGTATCACACAAGAAGTCCGCATTATCTTTCGAAAATACCATTGGTGGCTTGAATTTAATGACATTTTCTAGGGGACCGTCGGTCGACAACAGTATCGCGCGTTGACGCATTTCATTGACGATTAGGCTTGTCAGCTCGGTAGCTGGTTCCAATGTCTCGCGATCTTTGACGAGCTCAATGCCGAGAAACAAGCCATGCCCGCGCACATCGCCGACAAATTCATATTTGTCTTTTAGTTCGCTCCAACGTTGCAGAATGTATTCTCCAAGTTCTTTTGCGTGTGCCTGCATGCCTTCATTTTCGATAACATCCAAAACAGATATGCCCACGGCCATGGATACGGGGTTGCCGCCAAACGAATTGAAATACTCCATGCCATTTGCAAAACCTTCGGCCAGTTCGCGTGTGGTGACCACCGCGGCAAGTGGATGTCCGTTGCCGATCGGTTTGCCCATCACAACGATATCAGGGACCGCATCTTGCAGCTCAAATCCCCAGAAATGGTCACCTACGCGGCCAAAGCCACATTGAACTTCATCGGCAATGCAAATGCCGCCTTCGGCTCTGATGGCCGCGTAAGCCGCTTTTAGATAGCCTTCTGGATACGGAATTTGACCGCCTACACCTGAAATGGACTCAGCTATGTAAGTCGCAGCGCCATTACCAGTCTTCGCTTTGATGGTTTTTACGCATTCCACTACTGATTGCGCATAGGCATCGCCTGACGTTTCAGAATAGCCTTTATGTGGTCCGCGATAAGGATCTGGGAATTCAGCAATTTCTACAAATTTAGGTTGAGGAAATCCGCCACCACGTTTGAATTTGTATGGGCTAATGTCCACGGCGCCTTGTGAGTTGCCGTGATAAGCCCAATCCAGAACGACTGTGTTCTTTTGACCTGTGGCTTGGCGTGCGATGCGCAGCGCCAGCTCATTGGCTTCAGTGCCTGAATTCACAAAGTATGCGACTTCAAGGCCTTCCGGCAGTTTTGATGTAAGGCGGTCTGCATAGTCCAACGCTAGTTCACTCAAATACCGCATGTTCGTGTTGAGCACGGCTGCTTGTGTTGAAATGGCATCGACCAATTGCGGGTGACAATGCCCGATGTGCGTAATGTTGTTGACGCAATCCAAATAGGCACGGCCATTTTCATCAAACAGGTGAACGCCTTCACCACGAACAATTTTTAGTTTCTTATCGTAAGAAACGCTAAGCGAAGGGCCAATCAATTGTTTGCGGCGGGCAAGCACTGTGTCTGCATCGTTATTGTCAATTGTATATGTTTCAGGTGCCTGACCAAGCATCAAGTCCGGGTCTATGCAGATTTGCTGCCAAATATGCCAAAGGCTTTTGTGGCCTACACCATAAAAATTCTCTTTGTGTCCAAACATGTCAGTCATAATTTGGAAGTGCAGATGTGGCGACCAACCGCCATTTACGTCCCAATCTCCAATATGAGCGATCAGCTGACCGGCATCGATCTTGTCGCCTTCTTTGTGTAACTCAAAGATTGATGGAGATAAGTGACCATAGAGCGAGTAAAACGGCACACCGTCAGGTGTTTCATGTTTGAGGATTAGCGTTGGTCCATAGTCCAAATGAAACGCATTGTTGTGCAGGGTATGAACAGTGCCTGCAATCGGGGCGTAAAGTGCCTCGTCAGCGTCTACAAACACATCCAGACCCATATGGTAAGTTCTGCGTTCATTTGATGCTGCCGATGCAAAGGAAGCGGATTGATAGACTGTTCTGTCTTCGCCATAACGCCCGATTCCGTAACGGGTATTCTGATCTTCCCGTTTTTTATTGAACCAAACGTCAAAAGCGTCTGACGAAATGTCGGGAACTGAAGGATCACTGCCGTCGGCAGGGATCACGAAGCGATTTTGATATTTGAAGTCCGGTAAAAACATCGGTGCGAGCGTTGAGCGTTGAGATTGAAGGAATTCAACGACGTTATTGCCACCTCGGATAGCATCAAATCCGGCTGCATCTCTGAACAAAGCTGTCATAAAGCCGACGTCGACTGTTTCGAGTCGCTCCAGCAATTCGAACGCGGGTTGTTGTGAAACGACCAAATACTTGTTGTCAGGGTATTTCTTTGCTTGTTGGGACGACATGCAAACGCTGGCAACTAAGCGCATGCGAAGAAGGTCAAAGAGAACTTCTAGTTCGTCCTCTTGTAATGCAAATTCACTGGTGTAGCCTTTGACTAAAGCTTGGCTGGCATTGTAGACATCTTCTTGGCCTAGCAGTGCATACGCCATGCAGATGGCAAGCTCGTTGATTTGCCGACCAAAACACATGTCACCAAAGTCAAACACCCCAGAAATTTGCGTCTGGTCAGCAGAGCTGACGATGATGTTGTTGTCGTTTGCATCGTGATAGAGCACAGCTTGGCGCAAATTTTGGAGCTTCGGCGCCACCTGTGTTTCATACCTGTCAAATAGGTCAGCAACACGTGATTTGTTGTGCTCGTCATCGATGCAATCGGTGAGTGGCTCGAGTGCGAAAACGTTATCTAGGTTCCACTCAAACTCTGGTCGGTTCGCTGCCTGATGCGTGAATCCTTGCATTGATCTTGAAAGTGCACCGATTGAACGCCCCAAGTTTTCTAATGTGGCAAGACTGGGGCTCTGAGAGCTCAACAACGGACCCGATATGAATGAGATCAAGCGAATAGCGAGGGTGTCTTCGCCCATATGTACGTTGAATACTAATTCACCATTTTTGTTTGCAATCTGTTGGGGCGCTAGCGCAAATCCGTTTATGGCCATATGGGCCATAGCCTTGGATTGTAATTCGAGAAATTCAAAGTCCTCAGCGGCGTTTGCAATCTTCAGAACGAATTTTTCATCACCAGTATCGACCATGACGTTTTGGTCGCGCTCGCTCTCCAAGACTTTGAGCGAACCACTCATGCCATATTGGTGTTGCAATAGCTGATTGATTTGATCTGTAGTGAAAGCTGGGGGGGATTGATCGAACGCTGACATAGTAGTCCCTAATCAGAGATTGTATCCAATAGGTGTACTTTAATGCAGTTCGATTGAGTTCAACAGCTCAAAGCGAAGCTATTGGATTGAATTCTAATAATGGGTTGATGCGATTTGCGCATCAACCTAAACGTTTGTACGTTATTTCGCTTTAGGTTTCGCAGCAGCGCGTGTTGTGCGCTTTCGAACTGGTGCGCGTTTAGCAGCTGGTTTTTTCGCGGGCGCCTTTTTCGGAGCTGGTTCGATAGTTTTTTGCTCGACGAAGTCTACTTCATCATCGTCAGCTAGCTCTTCCAATGCATCTTTAACATCATCAAAAATGCTCATGGCAGGGCGTGTGCTTGAAGCTAGTGTTATGTGCTCTTCGTTTTTCTTGAAAAATACAAGTAGGGCTTCGCAGATAACGCGTAGTAAAACAAAGCTGCCGATGCCTACGATGCCGATTTCTAAGACACCCCAAAGCCCTGCACCAAATGACTCTGCAAATGAGCCAAACAAATGACGGATTGACCAAAGGCCGATGCCGCCTAGGCCAAATAGATAGAGCATCTTGATAATTTTTGGCGCGATCATGCGGTCCAAATTGAAGACGGTGCCGCTTGTTGCAAGTTTCTTGATGTCGTCGAGTGTCATGTCTTAGTTTCCGTAAAGTGGGGTCTGTGAAGTTTTTAGCAGACCAAAGTGTCATTTTCTATAATTATGAAGTCTATGTTTTGACAGGACCGAAGTGACGCTCAAATGCAAGTTTCAAAGCGCTGTCAAGTTCTGGCATTTGCACTAATTGGCCAAGGTCTTCAAAGCTAGTCACCCCTTGATCGGTAATGCCGCAAGGCACAATCCCCTTATAGTCGCCAAGTTCAGGATTTAAGTTGATCGAAATGCCATGAAAGCTCACCCACCGTGATACACGCACGCCGATAGCGGCGATTTTGTCTTCTCGGCCAAAGCCTTTGTCTGGACGCTTTACCCACACACCCACTCGGCCATCAACTTGTTCACCTTCGATGTTGAATTGTCCCAAAGTGTCAATCACGAGTGATTCCATCGTTCGCACGAAGGCACGCACGTCTCTACCGCGTTTCCTAAGGTCCAGCATGAAGTAAACCACACGTTGGCCCGGGCCGTGATAGGTATACTGTCCGCCACGACCAGCATCGAATACCGGCAAGAAATCTGGATCAGTCAAATCTTCAGCTTTTGCTGACGTGCCAGCTGTGTAGAGTGCTGGGTGCTCCAACAACCAAACTTTTTCTTCTGCATTGCCCGCAACTAGCTGCTCCACATGGTGTTTCATTTGTGCAAGCGCGTCAGGGTAGGGAACCAGTTGATCATCGATCTTCCAGTTGACTGGTTTGTTGTCATCGCGAAATAGAGTTGCATTTGACATAGGGTTGGTGCTCTAAGCTGTTCAAAATGATGCAATTGATTTGCTGGCGTTAAGAGTTCGCTAACCAACATCTCGCATATTGCGAATTGTAGTGCCCATGTAGGGCAAATGTATCGGCGATTCAATCGTCGAAGGTCTAGATTAGGTGTTGAGCAGTATAAATGAATACGCTTGAAGCGATTGAAGTAGATATTACAGTAGAGCTTGGCGCCACAGAAATGCCTATTCATCACTTGCTACGCATGGGTCGTGGTGCTGTGATCGAGTTAGATGCAACTGAGCACGATCCTCTAAAGATATACGCGAATAACACCTTGGTCGCCATCGGCGAAATCAAGATTGATGACGGCCAACTTTCAGTTGGCGTGACAGAAAAAATCATTCGTCAGTCATAAACATCAGCTATTTGAGAAAAAACCAATCAATTCGCTTGTGCGGACAAATTGGTTTTGCTAAACGGTGGCGCGCTCACTAATGTTGAGAGCATACTACCATTGGAATGCGGTCGTGGCGGAATTGGTAGACGCGCAGCGTTGAGGTCGCTGTCCGGTAACACGGGTGGAAGTTCGAGTCTTCTCGACCGCACCAAACAAAAGCCCTGGTGAGCAACAGCTCCCGGGGCTTTGTTTTGTTTGTACAAACGATCACATGGCAGTCAGCAAAGAAGAAACGTAGCTACACTTCTAGATTTGAGAAGGGCCATGTGCTTCGATAATTGAGTAGATGTGAATTGGCTCGGGTCGTGCAGACACAATACAAACTGCACGACCCGAATCTTGCCTCGTTGGTTGAGGCATTTGCTTGGTTATTTTGGGTGAGCCGGTTCATGGGGTGAACGGTGGCGCTAACCAAAGCATACCAATATATAACCAAATTGGTTTTACCAATTCGTTAAAGCTGGCTATTTAATTTCTAATGGAGATTAAATGGGTGTGTGCAGGGGATAGTGTTGGGCTATGTCCGGCGACTTTGGAGTTGATCGCATTCTGGAAGTTCAGAAAATTTGCGTTCACTTTCCTCAATTCCATTACTCCCTCGAAATCGAAGGAAGTTTAGAAAACGAGCAATGTCAGAGGTAGGCCAATAAGTATTCTTCGCATGAGTATTATCCCTATTTTGAACTTCTTTACACAGCGATTGTTTCATCGGGGCAATGTGAGTTGCTAGTTGGGACGACTACTTGCGTGTTAATAGACTGATCCACTGCTGGTAGTGTGGCTAAAGGACGACGACAAAAAGAAACCCCAGAAGCATAAGTCTCTGGGGTCGATTCATCTCACAGTTCATTAGCAACTTAGGCAAAAGAACTACTGAGTTTTAGACTGGAAATCAGCCCAAAGCGCTTTAAGTGCGTCTTGGTTATCGCCAGCAGCTGTAACAGCGGCTTTCAACAAGTTCTTTTCGATGTCGTCAAGTGCAGAGCCGTCAATTGCTGTGTTGATTGATTCAACTGTCAGCGCGTCTTCAACAGTCTCTACAACCTTCGCTGCTTCTTCAGCCGCTTTTGCTGCTGCTTCTTCTGCAGCTTTGGCTGCGTCATCCGCTGCTTTTTTTACTGCTTCTTCTGCGGCTTTGGCGGCATCAGCAGCTGCTTTAGCTGCATCTTCAGCAACTTTGGCTGCCATTTCAGCGGCTTTTGCAGCTTCTGCTTCTGCTAGCGCTTTGGCTTCTGCTTCCATTTTTGCTTTTTCTTCAGCGGCCTTTGCTTCGGCTGCTGCTTGTTCAGCTGCCACTTTGTCAGCTTCAGCCTGAGCTGCTGCTTCGATACGAGCAACTTCAGCATTTTGATTGCTATCGTAAACGTAATAGCCAACTGCGATAATGCCAACTGCAGCGATAAGTCCAATAAGTGTTCTGTTCATTTGCCTGCCCCAAGGGTTTGATTGGTGTTGGGCACTCGATGGGCCCAATTAAGGGCGCAAATGTGGCAGAGTTAGCCTTTCACACAAAAATGGGCCATTCCAAAGGAACAGCCCAAATTCAGATTACTGTGTTTGCCGGCTAAATCTTCAACAGTTTTCGTACGCCCGCATCTGCTGAAAACAGTCCAGGTCCTACAAAGACAATGCAAAGGGCTGCTAGCGCCCAGCTTCCATGGATCATCCATGCGCCCGGGTAAACAAGTTGGATAACAAGGGTCATGCCAAGCAATCCGAGAGCGGCGAAACGTGAGAATAAGCCAAACATTAGGAAAACTGGAAGAATGACTTCACCTAGGCCAGCAAAATAGGCGAGCAGCTCAGGTGCTGGAAATGGAATCTCGGCTCCGAAAATGTGCAAACGGTATTCTTCGGTGAACAGGTATTTGGCTGACGAGTTGATTTTCACAGGAAACTGAGACCATTTAGTCCAACCAGATGCCCAATAGGGAGCCGCAAGGAAATAACGTACCCATAGGAGAACTGCTGAAGCCGCAATCATTCCTGGAAGTCCATACATATTTAGGCGATCAAAACGACCGAAGATTGTAGCGAGCATTATTCTGTTCCCTCGTTGTTTATTTTAATGTCAGCCATGGAGCCGGTTTGCATCAAGAAACCGAAGAATGCGGAAAAGTCGAATTCATCTGAAGTTTCAGTGCCGGCCGCTGCAGCTTCATTTAGTGTTGCGCCTTGTAGGAGAAGTTTTAATGGTGCAGCGAATAGCGCAGCTACTTCGCCAACCATCACGTCATACCCAGGGCGAACGATCAGTGATGTTTGGGCCTGGTGCGGTTCAATGCCATCCAATGGTTGCATATTTAGAGCTGCATTCCACAATGAGAATGCTGCGAACTTTGATTGAACCAAATCAACAGACGGGAGAAACTCTATTGTTGCGTCACCCAATTGCTCTGCAGGAAATGCGCCGACCTGTTCTGGCGTGATCGGGTGAATGTCTTCGCTGTGATAAGCAATCCGCCATGCTCTCTCTATTCTGGCTACATCGGGCAAGAATGGAATTTGTTGAGCGTATTCATATGACTGCACGAAGTCTGCAAAACCATCTCCGAAAAGAATCATAAGCTGCGAGCTTGGTGGGCTCTCTTTCAAATAGGCACGACCTACCGCTTTGAAGAACTCTTCACCCACTAGGTTTTTGCAGGCGGGGTAGGCGCTTTCCAGGGCGTCGAGATAACTGACCACCACGTTGTTTTTATAGACGCTGAAGCGCTTTGGGGCGGGGTTGCCATTGGGGTCGACAACGCCATCTGGGGCAATTGCCTCAGCGTCAAAAAGGTTCTGAGCGAATTCGGTTTGAGAGAAAGGTGCGCTATTGAGCGGCATCAAGCTTTCCTCCCATTTGGGTCATCAATTCGCGTGCGCTTTGCGCTTCACCGAATAGAGTTTGCCAATCTGGTACATCATTATCCCATTCAATTAGCGTCGTGATTTTATCGGTTTTCTCGATAACGTGTCTGTAAAGGTCCCACACGTCTGGGGCGACATTTCTGTCATGAGCATCAATTAGAAGGCGTTCACCGCTGTCGTCAGTGTCCTCTGCGTGTCCCGCCAAGTGGATTTCACCAACAGCGTGCGTTGGAAATGCATCCAAATACTCAAATGCATCCATTTTTTGGTTGTTCGCTGAGATATAAACGTTGTTGACGTCGAGAATTAGTCCACATCCAGCACGTTTTTGCATCTGTGTGATGAAATCAATCTCACTCATCTGAGTTTGCGAGAATGCCACATACGTTGACGGATTTTCGACGAGGATTTGACGGCCAAGAGTGTTTTGTGTGTGATCTATGTGTTCAACAACACGATCGAGCGTCTCTTGAGTATAAGGAAGTGGCAACAAATCATTCAAGAAGAGCAGATTTCTAGATTCGCTATGGCTAGACCACGCGAGGTGTTCGGACACTAATGCCGGCTGATAGCGATCTACTACCTTTTTGAGGCGCTCAAGGTGGTTTTGATCCAAATCGCCAAGTGTGCCGAGAGACAACCCTACGCCGTGAACACTAAGTTCGTATTTCTGACGAAGTGCAGTAAGAATTTGGTGCGGCATGCCGCCGTCGCCCATATAATTCTCTGCATGAACTTCGAAAAAACCAAGGTCAGGTTCGCTTGATTGGATATCTGCGAAATGTTCCGGTTTAAAACCAACACCGACGCCGTGATATTTACCGATCATAACTTCCCCCCAACATTTGGTCTTAAAGTAGCGGGTAGGCGGCATCAGCCGCCCACCACCTAATCCAATATGTGGATTATACCATATCGCGCTTAACTTCAGTCAAAGAACCTTCACGATCGCCCGGAAGAACTTTTGCCCAGAAGTCAGTGTTTTCGCAAAGACCTGCAGGAACCAATGTCCATGCGTTGCCTTGGTAATCTACTTTTGAAGTGCCTGCACATGTTGTACCTGGACCAGCTGCACAGTCGTTTTTACCTGCAACAGAAACACCGAAGCACTTCTCCATTGCGCCTTCTGCGTGGGCCGGAGCCACTGATGAAGCTGTTGAAATTGCAGCAGCAACTGCTGTTGCGATTACTAGGCCAGTGGCGGTTTTAGCTTTAGACATTTGATCCTCCAAAAGGAATTCGGTTTTAAACTTTTTGAGCAGCTCGTTTCGACTGCCTGTTTGTTTTGGCTGAAAACTTGAGGAAGATAAAATAACGCCTGCTCAAATCGGAGTGATGATCGCGTGAGGCGTTGGGAAACTGTTGGCATTTCATTTTAACGCAAATCAGCCAAAAGAAGGCTGGTCAGGGTTTTGCGAATTAGTTACACCCAATCTAGGCATCGATAATCTGGTTCGAACGCAGAGGCTTTTATGGCTCACAGCAACGATTTTCATCACCATTTGTCTTATGATCACGACGATATTCCACCACTTCGCGACATCGCTGACCAGATAAACCGTGACTGGATCGATCAACTGATCGATTTGATCGCAACTGATGATGCTGAAGAAGTTCGGATTTTTCTTTCTGATTTGCATGCTGCGGATGTCGGTGATGTTCTAGAAGCGCTTTCTTCCAAGGATAGAATGGGCTTGATATCGCTTGCTGGCGATCATTTTGACTATTCAGCTCTAACAGAAGTCGATGACGCTATTCGTTTGGAGCTCATGGAGGAGCTGCCAAACGCTGATATCGCGCGCGGTGTTCAAGAACTAGATAGTGATGACGCTGTTTACATTCTTGAGGATATCGAAGGGGCTGACCAAGCGGACATCTTGGCGAAATTGCCAACGTTTGAACGTTTGGCTCTGAGACGAAGTCTTGATTTCCCCGACGACACCGCTGGTCGTCGGATGCAAACTGAGTTCATCGCGATTCCACCATTTTGGACCATTGGGCAAACGATTGATTATATGCGTGAGGCTGATGATCTGCCTGATGACTTCTATCAAATCTATGTGGTTGACCCGAGTTATAATCTACTCGGTACACTAGCATTGGATCGCATGCTTCGGGCCAAACGTCCCGAGAGCATCGGTTCAATCATGAACGCTAATGTGATTACTGTTCCCGCAGAAGAAGACCAAGAAGAAGCCGCGCACCTGTTTGAACGTTACGATTTGGTCGAGTTGGCAGTTGTTGATGACAATCAACGTATGGTCGGCGTTCTAACAATTGATGATATCGTTGACGTGATCCAAGAAGAAGCTGCCGAGGATATCAAACGTTTGGCGGGTGTTGGTGCCGAAGAAATCTCAGACAATGTATGGGGTACAATGCGCAGCCGTGTGACTTGGCTAGGCGTAAACCTCATTACGGCTGTGTTGGCATCTATGGTTATAAGCATGTTTGATGCAACGATTTCGCAGATGGTGGCTTTGGCCGTTTTGATGCCGATTGTTGCCTCGATGGGCGGAAATGCTGGCACGCAAACCATGACCGTTACCGTGCGCGCGCTCTCCACCAAGGAATTGGATAAGTTCAATATCCGTCGTTTGATAACGAGGGAAGTCTTAGTCGGTGGGCTCAATGGCTTGGTATTTGCGGTGATTATCGGCGTTGTTGCGGCAATCTGGTTTGGCAACATAATGTTGGCAGGCGTAATTGGAATTGCCATGATTGTGAACATGTTCGCTGCTGGTCTGTCAGGAATTCTGGTGCCGTTGGCGCTCAATCGGGTCAATATAGACCCCGCTATTGCATCAAGCGCGTTTGTGACTACAGTAACGGATATCGTTGGTTTCTTTGCGTTTTTGGGCCTTGCAGCATTGGCGTTTGGATTAGTTTAGGCCGGTATTTACAACCTTTATCAACAGGTCAAAGATGTGTCGTTTTTTGCTTGCAGTCTTTGAGATAGTTAAGTAA
>Ga0315336_1002099_pt1 | contig 32702 bp, 25 predicted proteins | sample ASW5metaG_FD_204512 | JGI IMG/M metagenome (GOLD analysis project Ga0315336, IMG submission 204512) | Ammonia-oxidizing marine archaeal communities from Monterey Bay, California, United States - ASW #5 | ecosystem: Environmental > Aquatic > Marine > Intertidal zone | place: USA: California...
GCCGCAGCATAAGAATCACGTCTGGAGCTACGACTTTGTTCAGACGCGGACCATGGAGGGGCGTGCAGTGCGTCTACTGACGATGATGGACGAATACACCAGGGAATGTCTGGCGATCCGAGTGGAGCGCCGGTTGAGTAGCGAGGAAGTGATCGAAACGCTCTCAGATCTATTCGTCCAGCGAGGTGTGCCGGAGTATCTGCGTTCGGACAACGGGCCGGAGTTCGTGGTCCAAACACTACGGGATTGGCTGGCGCGATTGCGGGTACAGACGCTGTACATCGAGCCGGGCAGTCCGTGGGAGAACGGCTACATCGAATCATTCAATGGCAAGCTGCGCGACGAGCTGCTCAACCTGGAGATCTTCAACACGCTCTACGAGGCTCAGGTGCTGATCGAGCGTTGGCGAATGCAGTACAACACGCCACGGCCGCATAGTTCCTTGGGCTATCGGCCACCGACACCGGAGGCATTCGAGCCGTTTTCAGTGAGCTACGGGTCTCCGCCCTGCGCCCGCCGAAAACGGCCCAGATCCTAACTTAGAAAGTGGTACAACTTGTGGGGGCAGGTCACTTGTCCCAGCATTCTTCGACCGAGGATGCCGGACCGGGTTCGACAGCCGCGTACTTCCCTGCCCGCATGGCCGCGATCGCCATGGGAATATGCCACCGCCACGGCGTCGCGATCAGTACGCCGTCCAGGTCGTCGCGCGCAACCATGTCGAGGAATGACTCCTCGTGCGCGGCGTAGCCTTCCGGCCGCTTGCGCCCGGATTTCTCGACGGCATCGAGAGCCCGGTCGAGATTGCGCTCGGTGATATCGCAGATCGCTGGAGCTTCGACGTGATCGAACCGCAGCACATGGTGGACGTGACTGGTGCCGTGTCCGCCGACGCCAATGAACCCCAGGCGCACTTTGTCCTTCGCGGGAGCCCCTGCTAGCGCAGCGGCGGAGACGAGTCCACCCGCGGCTGTTCTCACAAAACGGCGACGATTGATCTCAGTAAACATCCGGCCCTCGTGCTCCAACTGTAGCTAAAGTGACCTGCCCGAGCCAGGTGTCGCGCAAGGGCTGCAACCCTCATTGATACATTGAGGATTTCCCACGCCAGAACTAAAACCGTCGTGACTCTCCCTCCCAGCCCTACAATCCAACGGCAAGCTCTCTCCACGGCCTGGGAGCGACGAGTCACCCGTACCGCAATCCTGTTCGCCGGCCTCGCACTCCTCATCTGCCTTGGCTTCGCCGTCACGATGCTCGCGGACGATACGTCCCCATGGGTCTGGATACCCGTATCCGCCCTAGTCGCGTATCTGGTCTACGCCGGCATGACGCGCAAGCTGCGCCGCCGCCGCCGGATTCTCTCCGAGCCGTTCCCCGCCGAGTGGGAAGCGGTCCTACAGCGCGATGTCCTGTTCTTCCGTGCTCTTGAGCCTGACGAGCAGCAGCGCTTCCGCCGCGAACTGCAGGTCTTCATCGGCGAGAAACTGATCACCGGCATCAAGATGGACCTCGACACCGAGACCGTGGTGCTCACGGCCGCCAGCGCCATCATCCCGATCTTCGGATTCCCCGAGTGGGAGTGGGACCAGATCAGCGAGGTCCTCGTCTACCCCGATCGCTTCGACCACAACTACGAGTTTGCCAATGGATCCGGGAAGAACACTCTCGGGATGGTCGGGACCGGGGCTATGAACGGCCTGATGATCCTCTCGAAGCCCGACCTGCTGGGCGGCTTCCGCAACTTCGGGGACAAGCGCAACGTCGGCCTGCACGAGTTCGCTCATCTGGTCGACAAGTCCGACGGCACGATCAACGGACTGCCCGGCATCGGGCTCGACCACGCCGCAATCGGCCCCTGGGTCAACCTCGTCCGCCGCAAGATGGAGGAGATGCGCCGTGGCGATTCAGACATCAACGAATACGGGCTGACCAACGAGGCCGAATTCTTCGCCGTCGCCAGCGAATATTTCTTCGAACGTCCCGGTGTTATGGAGCGCAAGCACCCCGAACTGTACGCGATGCTGTCGGAGGTCTTCAACCAAGACCTCGCCGAGCGCGCCACCACGATGGCCCGCGAACGGGCGCGCGGCCGCCCCCGCTTCGGACGCAACTCACCCTGCCCCTGCGGCAGCGGCGCGAAGTACAAGAAGTGCTGCCTGCGCCGTTCCTGGCGCAAGTCGACCGCGTGATTCGGCCAACTTGGGTGAGAAGGCAGAGCTACCGCGTTAACACGAGAGGGCCTATTCGGTGCCCTGGACGCGCCCGCAAAGGGCCATGTATCATCACAGCAATACGCTCACTACGAAGCCGGGAATGTGCCTGAGCCGTCCGCGACCCCATTTCCAAGAACGAGGAATAAGATGCGATTGAAGCGAACGATGTTGAGTATTGTCCTGGCCCTAGCGGTCGCCCCTGCGCTTTTCGGGCAGAAGCCGGAAGACGAAATCATGAACTTGGAAGAGGCCTGGGCGGCAGCGGTCGTGGCCCAAGATTTCGCCAAACTCGACAAGATGTACGACAACGATCTCATCTACGCTCATTCCACGGGCACGGTCGAAACAAAGATGGCGTACATGGAGAAGCTCAAGAGCGGCAAGCAGAAGTACACGGCCATCGACTATATCCAGTCGACGTACCGCGTCCATGAAAACGCGGCCGTGGCGCATTCGATTGTCGTCATGAAGGGGACGAGCGCCACCGGCCCTTTCGACAATAAGTTACTCATGACGCACACTTGGTTCAAGACCGACGGCGGCTGGCGGCTGATCACTCACCAGACGACGCAGATCAACAAGTAGCTGCCGCGACCGGCCTTGGGTTTTGACATGCGCTCTCGGGCCCTCACCCTCAAAATCAGCTCTGACCTTCAGGGTCAGATCTAGGTAGTTCGTCCGAAATACAACTTCAGGGCGGTTTTACCCAGTATCCATTCCTTGTCTTCGGTCGTAAGCCAGGGGATCACGTCTTTGAAGATGAGCAACTCGTGGAAGTTGGTGAAGACCATCCGTTGGGGTCCAAACCGGTCGTACACCTTTCGCAGGTACGGCCACATGTCACGGCAGGGAACGCGCTGTTTCGACGTATTACTCAGGTAGGTCCGGATGTAGACGTTTGGGAATTTCTCGAGCGCCAGTATGGGGTCGATGCCTTCGCTGTCCGGCCGTGTGATGTCCATCATCGCGAAATGATCGACAACCAGGTTCACTCCCGGGAACCGCTCAGCCATGTCGGCGAGCTGGGATAGCTGTGCCGGCGCAAGAAAGATATTGAAGACCGCGCCCAGCTCCTCCGCCTTCTTCCACAGCGGATAGCAAACCGGGTCGTTCAACCAGACCACATCACGGTCGTAGATGGGGCTAAGCCGCATCCCCACCAAGTGTTCCTCCTTGATGGCCCGCTCGAGGCGCGATGGGTTTTCAGGGTCGTTCGGCGCATGCAGGCGATGTCCAACGAGCAACCCTACGGCGGCAAACTTGTCGGGATACGTCTTGACGCAGTGTGTCGCGTAGGAGTTGTCGTTCCCGTAGTAGCAAACGTGAATGATGACGGTCTTATCGACGCCGTTGCGCCGCATCAGTTCCAGAATGCCTTCCGCCGAGTACTCGTGTTTCGGCAGCGTCCGACAGACGGAGCGCTCCGGCCGGATCGGGAACTCGGGATCATCGAGCACCCACGCGTGCTCGCCGCCATTCACGATCATGTAGGGCGAAGGCTTGCCTTGAGCCGCGGCTCGATCCGTAGCGGCAAGCGTGGTCGCGCCTGCGAGGGCGGTCAAACAAGTTCGGCGAGTCATCATCGTGCCGCTCCCCAATTCGGACTCCGTTTCATCAGTGCGGATCGTATCACCAGCCTGTTGGTTTCGCCAGCAAGGGCCCAGATCGATCACAAGGAGTTCCTCCACCCATGGCCTCCGTGCCGCCTCGAATCGCACTTTACTGCTTCCGCCGGATATGTGATCGTTGTTTCCAGGAAGAGGGTTTCCCCATGACGAACAACAATATCTCTCGCCGCGCGTTCCTCGGGACGGCTGTCGCCTCCACCGTGACGACGGGCACTGCCGCCCCGCACTCGGCCGGGCTGCCCACCCGAGTCCTCGGGCGCACCGGAGCCAAGGTTTCGATACTCGCCATCGGTTGCGGCAGCCGCCTGACGATGTATGGCGACGAGGAAAAAGGCGTCGAAGCGCTCGACATGGCCATCCGGTCCGGGGTCACGTACATGGACACCGCGCAGGCCTACGGCGGCGGCAAGAGCGAGACCTGGGTGGGCAAGGCGATCAAGGGCCGCCGGAAGGGCTTGTTCGTCGCGACCAAGACCTCGGCCCGCACGGCGGACGAAGTGTTCCGCGAAGCCGATGAAAGCCTGAAGCGGCTGGGCGTCGATCAACTTGACCTCCTACATCTGCATAGCCTCAAGGGCCCCGACGATCTGGAAGCCGTCGAGAAGAACAAGGTCATGGAGGCGCTCTACAAACTGCGCGATCAGGGGATCACGCGGTTCATCGGAATCAGTTCGCACACCGACCCGGAGACACTGGCGAAGGCACTCGATCGCTATGACGTCGACTGCACGCAGATGGCATTGAACGCAGCGCTCCAAGGGATAAGGAACAGGAAGGGCAAGATGGTCATCAATCCTGTTCTTTCGACCAGTTTCGAGCATGTGGCCTTGCCGGTCGCCAAGAAGAAGAACCTCGGCGTGATCGCGATGAAGGCCTTTGCCCAAGAGGACATCATCAGCCCCGAGACGCCGCCCGACAAGCTGCTGCGCTATTCGCTTTCGCTGCCGGTTTCCGTCGTCACGGTCGGCGTTCCCAAGCACGCCTACTTGAAGGAGAATGTCGCCACGGCGCGATCCTTCACACCGATGCCCCCGGCAGAGATGAAAGAGTTCTCCCACCGCGCGGCCGCCCGCTACAAGATGGCTCTCGACCGCAAATTCGCCAAGCACGTCGACGCTTGACGTCGAGAGCGTGGATTATCCGGGTTCCCCCAGTGGACGGGCTGTCGGCTTCTAGACTGGATTCTTTTCCACCAGATCCCAGGCTAGCGGCGTCCGGATGAGATCGCTGTATTTTGTCCGACCATCCCGGGTCGGGGGCCAGCGGTAGGCCGTTGAGCGTAACGAAGAGTGGGATTCGGAGTGCGATCCGGATTTATCGACAGCTATCGGCGGTTCGGATCTATGCGGCTTGTTTCGAGCAGCTTGGTCCTGAACGCGCTCGGCTCTTCATGCCAGGATTTCGCTAATCACATGTCCATGGACATCAGTGAGTCGCCGGTTGATCCCGTTGTGGTACCACGTCAGGCGCTCGTGGTCGAGGCCCAGTAGGTGTAGCATGGTGGCGTGGAAATCGTAAGGCGTGGCGACGTTCTCCACTGATTTGCCGCCGAATTCGTCCGTTGCGCCGTAGCTGACGCCGCCCTTCACTCCAGCTCCCGCAAACCAAACTGTGAAGGCGTTGGGATTGTGGTCGCGGCCGACCGTGCCCTTCTGGTGGGTCGGCATGCGGCCGAACTCCGTCGCCCACACAACGAGAGTATCTTCCAGCAGGCCGAGAGCCTTCATATCCTGCAAGAGTCCCGCGGTAGGTTGGTCGAGCACCGGACAGTGGCGCTCATAGTCAGCCTTGAGCGTCTTGTGGGCGTCCCAGTTCAGCAGGCCATCAACGCCGGAGGCACGCGAAGCACAGAAGAGATTCACGAAGCGCACGCCGCGTTCGAGCAGACGCCTCGCGAGTAGACAGTTGCGGGCATAGGCGGCCTTGAGCGGGTTTGAGTCGTCGGCGCCGTAGAGATCCCGTGTGGCCTTCGACTCCTTGGAAATGTCGGAGGCCTCGGGGGCGGATAGCTGCATGCGCGCGGCGAGCTCGTAGGCTGCGATGCGAGCCTGCAGATCGCTGTCGCCAGGATGCTGCTTAGCGTGACGGTGATTCAGAAACCCAAGGAAATCACGCGTCGCTTGGTCCTGAGGGGCACTAATCGACGAAGGTCTCTCGAGGTTGCGGATCTGGTTTTGCGCGTTGAAGACGGTCGCCTGATGCTCGGCGGGCAGGAAGCCGACGCCCCAGTTGGAAGGGCCGGCAGGAGGCTCGCCACGGATGTCGGGAATGGCCACATAGGTGGGTAGGTTGTCGTTGTCGGAGCCCAGGGCATAGCTGATCCATGAGCCGGCAGACGGAAAGCCCTCGAGCACGAAACCGGTGTTCATGTATACGCATCCGGGACCATGCGTGTTCGTCTTCGAGGTCATCGAGTGGACGAACGCGATCTCGTCTACCCAGCCGCCAAGGTGAGGGAGTAACTCTGTGATCGGCTTGCCGGACTCACCTCGTCGCTGGAAGTCCCAAGGCGAACCCATCAGCGCCCCGTTCTCACCTTGAAACGTAACCATCTGTGCGCCTGGCGGCGGAGGTTCGCCGGAGCGCTTCTGTAACTCCGGTTTGTAATCCCACAGGTCGATATGTGAGGCGGCCCCAGGGCAGAAGATCTGCAGGACGCGCTTCGCCTTGGGCGCAAAGTGGGTACCCACAGCGGCTCCGGCCTCGCGCGGCAGCATCGAAGCCAGGGCTACGCCTCCCAGGCCGGTCGCAATGTCGGAGAACCAGTCGCGGCGCGTGAGGTTGCCCACCTCCCGGCAATCTCCGCGGCGTTCAGAAGACATAAACAAACTCGTTAGCGTTGAGGATGGCGCGGGCGAACAGCATCCAGCCCTGCTCATCGACGAACTGCCGGGCGGCGCGGGACTCGTCGGCGTCCGGGGCGCGACCGAAAGCAAGACGCCAGGTCCGTTCAATGCGGGCGATGGAATCGGAGCCGGCCTCTTCGAATGTGCGCTCGGCCAGAAACCGCGCCTGGTCCAGTAGGAAGTCGTTGTTCAGCAGGCTGAGCGCCTGCAGGGGTGTGGTGGTGGAGATCCGCTTGGGTGCGGGCAAAGCCGTATCCGGGCAGTCGAACTGCCCCAGCAACTCCGGCTTCACCGAGCGCGCATGCTGATGGTAGACCGAGCGCCGGAAGGTCTCCGGCCCAAACTCCTCAATTGGATAGTAGGTGGCGACGTTGTCAACTGTGTAGCGATAGAGCCGAAAGCCGGGACCGCCCATCGTGCGATCCAGCTTGCCGCTCGCGGCCAAGACAGCGTCACGGACTTCCTCTGCCGTTAGCCGCCGGGGCGGAAAACGCCAGAGGTAATCGGCGTCGCGATCCAGAGCGGCAGCCTCTTCGCGGAACGCACTCGACTGCCGATAGGCCGCCGAGAGCACGATATCGCGATGCAAGGGCTTGAGCCGCCAGCCGTGCTTGCGTACGAACCGGTCAGCCAGCCACTCGAGCAACTTAGGATGTGTCGGCTTGCCACCATTGACCCCAAAATCGCTCGGGGTCCGGACGAACGGCCTCCCGAAGTGGTACATCCAGACACGGTTGACGATAACGCGGGCGGTCAGGGCGTTATCGTCAGAAGCAATCCAGCGCGCCAGTGCAAGGCGACGTTCGCCTTCGGGCGCCTCAGGGTCAAGCTCAAAACCGTCGAGCATTTCGTCGAGAACACTAAGGCTTCGCGGCGAGACTGGATCGCCGTGATCCATCGGGTTGCCCCGAATCATCACGAAACTGGGTTCTTCTGGCTGCTCGAAGCGGCCAAGAAATGCCTCAGGTGGTTTCTCCAGACCATCTAGCTTGCGCTGCGCGGCATCCTTCCACTCCTCCAACGACTCCCATCGGCTCATTTCGTCTCTTGAGAAAACAGCGGAAAGGAGAAGCCGTTCACGCGCCTCTTCCGAATAAGGCAGACGGCCTTCGGAGCCGGCCACGGTTTGCCACAGCTTGCCGTCCAGAGAGAGCTCGACCCTGTAGTGCTCGGGGATGGAACGTTCGAAGCGTCCGCCAAAGCCCATGAGACGGTCGGACGACCACTTGACCCGCTCGATGGAAACAGTCTCGGGCAGCTCAACCATCACCCACTGAGGCATGCCGCCGCCCGAGATCCAGCGCTTGTCGAACTTGCCGTCGATGAAATTGGCGGCGGAGTAGGTGTCCGGGCTGGCCTCGTCGATGCGCATGGACGAGGCGTAGGCGGTTCCCTGCAACGCGGCGTTGCGTGAATCCGGCCCGCTGGTCCACGCTTCGAGTTCGTCGAGATCAACCACGTTGCGCCGTCTCGTCGACGCTTCAATTGTCAACCGAACCCAGCGAGCCTGTACGGGATTGAAGCACTCCTCCGTCCCGGCGGCATCGACACTCGGCCGGCGGCGGCCAAGGACTCTCTCGCGCTGAGCCTCGACCCGAGCCTCGGCAGCTTCTCGAAGGGCTTCGAGGCCTTCGTTCGCCATGCGAAGCTCCTCGCGCAGGGGTGCAGTGGCCTCCTCGTAGGCCGTGACGTCGTTCGCATTGGACCACACCCGCTCGGCGTGCCAGACTCCCGCAAAGGTGGACTGCATACGGTAGTAGTCTTTCTGTTGGATGGGGTCGAACTTGTGATCGTGGCAGCGCGCACAGTGGATGCTCAGCCCTAGAAACGCTGACGCCGTCGCCGCAATCATGTCGTCGAGGTGATTAGCGCGTTTCTGGGCCTCTCCCTCGGGATTCTTGATTCCTACCGTGTCGTGTGGGCCCGCTACCAGAAAGCCGGTCGCTGCTCCGATGGCCGGATTGCCTCCGCCGATCTGGTCGCCGGCGAGCTGCTCGATGATCATTTGGTTAAACGGCTTATCTTCGTTCAATGAGCCGATCACCCAGTCCCGGTAGGGCCAAGCGCTTTCACGGAGGTGGTTCTGCTCGTAACCGCTGCTTTCGCCGAACCGCACGACATCGAGCCAGTGACGGCCCCAGCGCTCCCCGTACGCAGGATCGTCCAGCAGCCGGTTAACGAGTTTCCTGTAGGCGTCGGGAGCAGGGTCGGCAACGAACGCTTCCGTTGCTTCGGGTGTCGGCGGCAACCCGAGCAGGTCGAAAGAGAGCCGCCGGATGAGAGTGCGGCGGTCGGCGGCGGGGGCCGGTGCGAGCTGCTTGTCCTCAAGGCGTGCCAGGATGAACTTGTCAATCTCCGACCGAGCCCATTCGCTTTCGACTTCGGGCACGTCGACCGTCTGCCAGGGCTGCAAGGACCACCAGGTACTCCCACTTACGGGACCGCCCTCAGAGTCGTCGATCGCACCTGTGGCGATCCACTGACGAATAACTTCGACTTCCCTCGGCGCTAGCTTCTCCCCTGCGGGCGGCATAGCGGACTTATCGCCCGAGACCTTCTCCAGCAGTAGGCTGTCGCTCGGTGCACCCGCAACAACCGCCGGCCCGCTCTCGCCGCCCTTCAGCAAAGAGGCGGCGCTCGTCACGAGGAACCCTTTCTGGGCAGTCTCGCCCTGATGGCAGACTCCGCAACGCTGCTGCAGCAAAGGAAGGACGTCTCTCTGGAAGCTGACTTCCTTCCCTTGCCCCCAGAGCGTGGGCGGCGCGAACAGCACCGCCATGGCCGGCAAAAAGACTCGCGTTGGCGACGACATTCTTCTGCGGAGCCCCTTTGTTACCTGCCGAACAACTTGCTCACCGAGCAATACCAATGCGCTGGCGTTGTGAGCACTATCCCTTGTCGAATCTTTCGATCATGCGATGGAGAGAGAAGATTTGGCCAATCAATACACGTCCGATTCTATCGCGATTGACAAGTGTGTTGCTAACAACGATGTCATGAACCATGGCAGGTTTTGGGGCTCAGGTGTCTGAGCCGCCGGCTCGCGTCCGTCGGGACCACCGTCCGGCGCCACCACGCTGGGCGATTGCTAGTGGTAATGCATGTCTCCGAACAGGTGTTGTGGGACAAATCCAGCTTCCCTGGTCCGGGACCTAATGAGCGACCTATTGATAGATCACAACTAGGCGAGGAAGGGGCCGGTGACCTCGAAGGTCATGCCGTCTTCGGAGTGACCTGTCGCGCCGCGTTGCGAGCTGAAGTAGAGCCGTGTCCCGGAAGGGTCGAAGACGGGTCCGGTGATCTCGGACAGGTCGTGGCCGATGACTTGGAGCACGGGGGCCGTCTTGCGGCCAGGCAGCACGGCGATGATCTGGTTGTCGCCACCATCTTCAGCCACGATGACGTCACCACCGGCCGAGACCGTGACATTGTCAACTCCCGTGAGCTCGGCGTCGTCGTGGTCGTCGTCATCGTAGATGACGGTGATCGTGCTGTCGGTGATGTCATACGCCCAGACACGTTCGTCGCCCTTGGTCGTGAAGTAGATCACCTCGTCGTGGTACCAAGCCCCTTCGCCACCCTTGAATATCGTGGCTTGGGGGACTTGCATCCGAGTGGCCTGCACCTGCCCGCCTGGGTTCTTGACCTGGCGCCAAACGACTTTGCCGCCATCGGTGGCTTCGGCCGCTTCAAGCCGTCCGCCTGAAAGGTCAGGGATCTCGCCCCCGGTGCTCCGCGGGCGAAAGCGGTAGAAAAGTCCGTCGCCACGGTCCTCGGTCAGGTAGATATCGTGCCGAACCGGGTCAACCGCCGCCGCTTCGTGATTGAACACGCCCATGGCCGGGCGGACGATCGCCTTTTTCTCACCGAGGGGATCGCATTCCCAAACACGCCCCTGGTCAGTCTCTTCACAAGAGAGCCATGTGCCCCAGGGGGTAGGGCCGCCGGCACAATTGTTCGTCGTACCGCCGAGAACCGAGTAGGCATCGATCACCTCTCCCTGGGAGTTGAAGCGCAGAGCGCCCGCGCCACCTTTATTGCCTCCGACTTCGCAGTTGGAGACATAGATCCAGCCATCACCTGTCGGGAAAACGGCCGCTCCGTCGGGCGCGGCGTGCCAGCGATAGCCGCAGCCGCGAACCGGCTCCTCGCTGGATCGAGCCAAGACCCGCGATGTGAAACCTTCAGGGAGCCGCACGCTGTTTTCGTCGGGCGGACGCAGAGGACCAAGCTTGCCCAGATGGCTTCCGAGGCGTTCGTTGAGTGGCGAGCGCGGCTCGATCGGGGTCGCCTCGCGGCAACGCGAGAGCGCCGACCCGGTGGCCAAAACCCCCATGCCGACCAAGCCGTGGCGCAAAAACTCCCGTCGGCCCCGGCCGCCGGGTTGGTGTCGTTTATCGGAACTAGGATGGACTCGCATCAGTTCGGAAATTGTCTAACCCAAGATCTTAGCAATTCCTTTGCCAATGGTCAGGTGGCGTTGGCTGCGACCACAGAATGCACTTGCGGAGTTCTGGGAAGCCCCCCTCATCGCCCACCGAGATCACGGCCGCCGCCCCGTGGCGAACTACGTGTAAGCTATAGTGAAACTGCCACATTTAGGGAGAGGTAGCCGTTGATGAGTACAGTCACGAGGACTCCGCCGCACGTTTCTGATCTTGAGCAAGCTCAAGAAATCAAGTACCCCTTCCCGGGAATACCCACTACATCAGACGGCGCCGGCACGGTCGTGTGGGTCGAAACCCACATCTGCCAGGGGGCGTGCGCATACCCGATTACGTCGTCCACCACCATGGGGGGCGGCTTCGAGTCGGCCGTCGCGAACGGCAAGAAGAATCTGTGGGGCGACACGCTCGTTTTCATCGAGCCGGAGTCGGAGCACAGCGCCGCCACCACCTGTGAGGGGTTTGCGGTCAGCGGCGGCCGCGTCACGAATTTTACTTCCGGTCAGGGCTTGATCCTGATGAAGGAAGTCCTCTATACGATTTCGGGCAAGCGCCTGCCAATCGTCTTCCACATCGGCTCCCGCGCGTTGACCTCTCAGTCACTCAACGTTCACTGCGGTCACGACGATGTGTACGGCGTGGCCGATTGTGGCTGGGCCGTGATTTATGGGCGAAATGCCCAGGAGTCGGGTGACTTGGCGCTGATCTGCCGGCGCGCCGCGGAAGATTCAGAGACGCCGTTTCTCAATGTGCAGGATGGCTTTCTGACGACGCACACGATCGAGAACGTCCGCTTGCCCGAGCCGGAAATGATGAAGCTCTTCGTCGGCGACCCGAGCCGCCGGCTCCGCAATCTGATGGATCCCACGATGCCCGTCATGTCCGGAGTCGTCCAGAATCAGGACGCCTACATGAAGGGCAAGATCGCCCAGCGGATGTACTACGACAAGGTGATGAGCTCTGTCCGGCACGCGATGGATGAGTTTTTCGAGCTGACCGGCCGCCGCTACGATCCGGTGATGCCTTATCGCCTCGACGACGCGGAATACGCCATCGTCGGGTCCGGCTGCATGATGGAAACCGCCGAGGCCGCCGTCGATTGGATTCGCGAAGAGACGGGAATCAAGGTCGGGCTGCTTCACATCAGTCTCTTCCGCCCGTGGCCTTCTTACGACATCGTCGACGCGCTGAAACACGTCAAGGGGATCTCGGTCCTCGAGCGCCTCGACATTCCGATGCAGCAATCAAACCCGCAGCTCTGCGAGCTGAAGAGCGCATTTGCCGACGCGCTAAGCGGCACGCCGGGCTATCCCACGATTGAGCGTATGCCGAAGTTCTACGGTGGTTCCGCCGGGCTCGGCAGCCGCGACGTGCGAGCGGGCGATTTCCTCGCCGTTACTGAAAACATGGTGAGCGAGAGCCCCCGGTACTACTTCAGCGTGGGCATCAAGCATGAGACAGCGCTCGTCCCGAGGATTGATCCCGATGTGCGCTCGCCGGGATCGTTCTCAATGCGCGGCCATTCGGTGGGTGGCTACGGGTCGGTGACCACGAACAAGGTGATCGCGACGATCGCGGGTGAAGTGTTCGGCATGGACGTACAGGCCTATCCGAAGTACGGTTCGGAAAAGAAGGGCCTGCCGACCACCTACTACCTAACCATTGCAAAAGAGCACATTCGCGCCCACTCGGAGTTGGACCACGTCGAGTTTATTCCGCTGAATGACGTCAACGCCTTTAACGTCGGCGATCCGATGAGCGGCTTGGCGGACAACGGTATCGTTTTCGCGCAGAGCCATGACACGGACCCCGCTGAGATTTGGCAATCCGTGCCGGCGTGGGCGCGGAACCGAATTCGCGAAAAGAAGGCGCGATTCTTCGCGCTTGATACGGTCTCGATCGCGCGCGAGGTCGCTTCGGTCGCCGACCTGCAACAGCGCATGCAGGGCATCGTATTGCTCGGCGTCTTCCTGAATGTGACACCGTTCCGCGAAGAGTCGAAGATTAGCGACGAAGATCTGTTCCAGGGCGCGGAAAAGTCTCTGCGCAAGTATTTCGGGAAGCGCGGCGAGCAGGTCGTTCAAGACAACCTGACTTGCGTGCGCCGCGGCTTCACGGAAGTCCTCGAAGTGCCGGCGGAAGTCATGCAAGCAACGGCCAAGTCCGACAAAGCACAGGGGAGTCTAAGGGTAATTCAATGAGCACACAAATCGATCCCACACAGCAGGCCAAGATGGCGGACTTCCAGGCGAACGTCGTCGACGTCGCTGACTTTAACGAGCGTGTCGTCGGCGCGTACAACAACGGCACGGCCGAGATCGGGCTCGAGGCGGACAATCAAGTAGCCCGCAGCGTGATCCCGGCGGGCACTGGCGCACTGCGCGACTTCAGCTACATCGCGCCGGACATTCCCGAGTTTCTATCCGATCAATGCGTCGGCTGCATGGACTGCGTGACGCAGTGCCCCGATACGGCCATCCTCGCCAAAGTGATCGAACCCGAATCCCTCGACGAGAAGCTCGAAGGGATCGCGGAGGGCGAGCGCGAGAAGATGGGCGAGCAGTGGACCGAGACGAATAAGTATTGGAAGGTGCTCGAGAAGAAGGGTATCGGCGGCGGTAAGTTCGGGATCTTCATCGACCCGACGAAGTGCAAGGGTTGCGCCGAGTGCGTCGACGCCTGCGGCGATCACGACGCGCTGAAGATGATCCGCAAAGACGACGAGAACATCGAGTGGTATAAGGCGGCGTTCTCGTTTTTCAACGACGCCCCCCCGACGCCGAAGAAGTTTATCAACGAGAAGGCGCTGTCCGACATGATGCTGTCGGACGACTCACTGCTCTATGTGGGCGGTGCGGGATCATGCATGGGCTGCGGCGAAGCAACCGTGCTGCGTATGATGCTGGCGGCGACCGGGTTTGTGTACGGCCCGGAAAACATCGGCATCGTGGCGGCGACCGGATGCAACACGGTCTACACCTCGACGTATCCCTACAACCCTTATCTGGTTTCCTGGACCAATTCGCTTTTCGAGAACGCTCCGGCCGATGCCATGGGCGTCCGTGCTCGCTGGGACCAGATGGGTTGGCAGAACAAGCGGTTGTGGGTGATCGGTGGTGATGGCGCGATGCTCGACATCGGCTTCCAGTCGCTGTCACGCATGATGGCTTCGGGGATGGATATCAAGGTGCTCGTCCTCGATACCCAGGTGTATTCGAACACCGGCGGACAGGCCTCGACCGGTTCGTACATGGGTCAGAACGCGAAAATGTCGACTCACGGCACGGCGATTCATGGCAAGAAAGAGAACCGCAAAGAGCTGGCCAACATCTGCATGATGCACAAAGATGTGTATGTCGCGCAGACAACCTCCGCTCATCCGAACCATTTGTATCGGGCGATTCTCGACGCCAACGAGTTCCCCGGACCGGCGATCATCAACACCTTCACGACCTGCCAGCCAGAGCACGGCGTCGCCGATGATATGGCGTACCACCAAGCCAAGCTCGCGGCCGATTCGCGGACATTCCCGGTGTTCATCTACGACCCGCGCAAAGGGCCACGGATTAGGGACCGCCTCAAGCTGACGGGTAATCCGAATCAGAAGGAAGACTGGTACGTGAATCCAAAGACCGGCGAGCAGATCGACTTCATCACCTTCGCCCGTTCTGAGGGCCGCTTCTCCAAGCATTTCGACAAAGACGGCAACCCCTCGCCCGAGATTCTCCTGGCCCAGCAAGATCGGCTGGAAAACTGGAATCTGCTACAGGAATTGGCGGGCGTAGTTTAGCGCCGGCTAGAGGTCTTTCCCGAAGCAATAGAGAGTACTGGCGGTGCGGATGTAAACACGCCCATCGGCGATGGCCGGTGTAGCGTAGCTCTCTTCGTTCAACTCGTTGACACTGAGGATCTCGGGATCGTCGCCCGCGCGCAACACAGTGACAGCCCCCGCTTGGCTCACGAAGAACACTTTCCCGTCGGCCGCGACCGGTGACGCATAGTAGTGATCGACCGCGCCGCGTAGGCGCATTTGTTTGATCACCTCGCCGCTCTTCGGGTGCAGTATCGTGAGGATGCCGCCGTCGTTCACCATATAGAGGACACCCTGGTAGAGCAGCGGCGACGGCAGTTGCGGAATGGACCTGGGATACTTCCATTGCAGGCTCGTTGTGGTTGTGTCGCCTTTGCCTCCGAGCTTGATCGCTCGCAGGCCGTTCTCGGCGGCGTGCGCACCGGCGTAGATGCGCCACTCATCGGCGTCCAAACCGCCGTCTCGGTTGCGGTCACTGAAACCAACAAGCTGCCGCAGACGCCCTTTCGGCATTTCGTCTCGGGATAGCTTGCCGTTGCCGTCCGCGTCGTAATCGCCGAGCGCTTGCGTGAATGGCGGGACGGTAACCTGCTGTCCGGCATCGTTGATAAGGACGTTGTATCCGGCCACGTAGACGGTGTCCCCATTGACGATCGGGACGGATTTCATCTCCGACGGAAGCCCGTAGACCCACCACTCGCTTTCGCCGGTTTCGGGCGAGTAGGCGTCCATGCGGAACGAGCCGGGAGCAAGGATCTTCTTGGTGTCGCCGGCAACCTGATAGACAACGGGAGTGGAGTGTCCGCTGACGGCGTCGGTGCGCGGGCGCTGCCAGCGCGCTTCACCGGTACTCTTGTCAAGGGCAATGATGAAGGAGTCGGTGCGCTGATCGCAGACGAGGATGACGAGATCATCGACGATGATCGGAGACGCGCCCACACCGTAGGAGTTATTGAAAGGGCCGAGCGGTCTGCGCCAGCGTTCCTTCCCGTCGAGGTCGTAAGAGATAAGACCGAAGTCCCCGAAGAAAACGACGAGGTTGTCGCCGTCAAGAGCAGGCGTGGCGGCGGCGGGGTGGTTGCGGCGATCGAGTTTCTCGGTGCGCGTCCGCGGGCATTCGCGCTTCCAAAGAACTTCGCCGGTCTTGCGCGAGAGACAAAAGGTATAGAGCTTATCGTCCTCGACGGCGGTGAGGAATACACTGTCGTCGCTCAAGACAGGTGAAGAATAGCCGGACGGTACCGTGGTCTTCCAGACAACGTTGGTGTCAGGTCCGAACGCGAGAGACAGGCCGGTGGTTTCGGCGACGCCCGAACCGTTGGGACCGCGGAAACGATTCCAGTCCGCGGCGGTGGCTGTCAGGCAACAGCAGAGAACCGCACATGCGAGAACAGCTCGCGGGGAACTCCTCGACGTCATTGAGTGGGACCGGGACTATCAGTTGCTGAGCCGGTCATCGTCAGCGCCATCACGGGATAGAGCGTGCCCGTGTACGTAATGAAGTTCCACTTGTCGGTGTTGAGAGACTTCGTCCACCATCGGCCCGACTGCCGTTGATTCTGCTTCAGCCAGGTAAGTCCTCGCTGGATGGCCGGGTGCGACGGCGCCATGCCGGCCTGGGACAGCACGATGATCGCAAGGCCTGTCTGGTGGCCGTCGCTGGCCGCGTCACCGAAATCAGCCTCGGCGCGTAGGCGCTCGCTGCGGTTGCCGACGCCCCATTGTTCCGGCTTTCCGAACGAGCGCAGCGACCATCCACCGTCGGGCCGCTGCCGGTCGAGGATCAGTTTCGTGATGGCGTCCTTCTCGTTGCGACTCAACAGTCCGGACAGATGCCGTGAGGCCCAAAGCAGTACAACGCGGGCGTAATCGTGCGGGGGGGCGGTCGTCTTCAGGTAGCTCCGCAACCGGGCGACGCCCTCTCCCAGTTCGTCGGATTGGTGCTGCTCGACCCAGCCCGGCGCTAACCCCACCGCCATCGCAGCGACGGTCGCAAGCTGGTACGTGTCGGATTCGAACGGCGGCCAAGTTTGGACGGAATACCACGCTCCGTTCTCCTGCTGCAAGCTAAACATGAGTTCCAATGCATTCTCTGTCTCGGTAGAGAGTTGCTTCGTAACTTGTGCATCCCACGATGCAAGAGATGCGGCTAGGTAGATGACTTGAGCGGGTCCGGTGCCGCGCTCGGTCTTATTGCGTTCCTCGGCGAACGTCTCATGCAGGACGCGTTCGAGGAAGCTCCGGAAGGTCGGGGCCGGTGGGCCAAAGGTAGAGCTGAGTTGCGGGCGAAGAATGCCGTACCAACCGGTCGTGTGACAGGCAACGCAGCCGCGATCGGCCGCCCAGGCTTTCGCGCCGTCATCGAGATAAGCGCCGGCCTTTGCGAGCGAGAGCCGGTCCGCCACAGGCTCATCGGCTGACGCGGGTGGGATCGAGATCTCTCCAAAGTGATACTGATGCAGTCGGAAGTCGCGGGCGGGTTCGGCGGAGAAGGCCAAGCCGGAGAACAGCGCCAACAGCAAGATCAGGGCGCCGGCCGTTCTGTTTTTCATTGCGTATCTCCTCCGACCGCTAGTCGGTTCCTACCAGTCGTTTCACGAAACGCACCCAGCCGAAATCCTCGGGCACGTGGAAGCTGGGGCGCTCGGTCGTGACGGGCGACCAGGTGCTGTACTGCGAGTTCGTCGTTCCGCCGGAGCGGTTGAGGTTCAGCCGCCAGCGGTCCCCGTCGTGGGGCGGGGTATGGGCCGCGTCCTTTTCAAAGTTCTCAAACGGGATGGCGACTTCGAGAATCCAATAGTCCTCGCCCAGCGTGTCAGTCTTGAGCGACTGGTGATAGTGGGTCGTCCAGAGACGCACGCCGACAGGTTCGAAAAACCGTCCGCCGCGCCACCAGTCCGTGCGCGTGAAGTTGAGCATCGTTCCGAGCACGTTCATCTCGAAACCGTAGTAGTTGCGCACCTTCTCGGGGTTCGGGCTGATAAACGCTTCGACGCAATCATCGAGTGAGACGGGGCCGTGACGCCGTGTGACGTTGGCCGAGATATTCTTATCACGACAGTAGTAGCCAATGTAAAGATTCGCATCGTCCCATAGAATCTTGGCGACGGTCTGCTCCTTCTCACCGCTCGTCCACCAATTGAAATGGAAGTCGCCGACAGGTTTCGCCGCCTTCCACGCCGCCTCATCCAGGCGACCGTCAATCATGATTGGCTCGGATGTTCGGTGTATGTCATAGGACGGTTTCTGCTGCGCGATTGAAAGCAGCGGTAAGGCGAGCAGGAGCGGTATAAAACGAAAAACTAACGCGGTCACGTTCGGGGCCCTCCATCAGATCGTATCTATCCTCGCACGTTTCACCGAGCACGCCAAGGTTGCGAGTTGCGGCGTTATACTTGGGCAGACGGAGCTTCGTATGCGACGATTCCCAGTTTTTCTCTTCCTGACGGTGTTTCTCGCCCTCGCCCCCCTTGCAGCGGGAGAGCCCGTTACGGGCGGGTCGGTCAAAGTCACTGAGCAGGACGACGGCTACCTATTCCAGGAAGGGCCAGACGAGATTTTCTTCTACCAGCTTGCGACGAAATCGATTGACGGAAAGTTTGAGCGCTCGAACTACCTTCACCCGTTCTATGACCTCGAGGGCAACGTCCTAACGGAGGATTTTCCCAAGGATCACTTCCATCAGCGCGGCATCTTCTGGGCGTGGCATCAAGTCCTCGTGAATGGCAAGCGGGTCGGCGATCAATGGGCCACGATCGACTCGGGCTGGGAGGTCCAGCACCGTGAGACATTGGCCAGTGAGAAAGGGTCGGCGGCCGTACGCGTAAAGTTCCATTGGAAGTCGCCCCAATGGCTCGGTGACGATGGCAAGCAGAAGGGATTCGTCGAAGAAGTAACGACGATCCGCGCGTACCCTCGCGAGGGCAACATTCGCAAAATCGATTTCACGATTCAGCTCACTGCGTTGGAAGACGATGTCCGCATTGGCGGCTCGGAGGACGTCAAAGGATATAGCGGCTTCTCCACCCGCATCCGGTTACCGAAGGACATTCGCTTTCTCGGACACAACGGCCCGGTCACGCCCCAGGAGACCGCCGTAAAGGCCGGGCCGTGGGTCGACTTCGCGGGTTCGTTCGGCGGGAAGCCGGGCAGCGGGCTCGCCGTCTTGATGCACCCCTCCGTTCCTGCGTTCCCGCAGCCATGGATTCTGCGCGCCGCCCACAGCATGCAGAATCCGGCATACCCGGGACGCCATGCCGTCCGCCTGCCGACGGATAAGCCGTTAACGTTCCGGTATCGGTTGATCGTTCACAAGGGCGAGCTGACGCGCGACCAGTTGGATCAGCTTCAGGCGGCATACTCCAAATCCAAGTAGCTCAACCTGCACAGTTCTACTTAGAGCGCGTTACAGGGCGTATAGACTGTAGGGCTTATGGCTAACGAGACCCACCAACCAGCGGCTGCCGGCACGCGCCATTTTCGCTACTACGACCTGGCGGTTCATGCCTTTGTAGTCATTCTGCTGGTATCGAACCTAGTCGCGCAGAAGATCTGCTCGATCGGCCCGTTTGAAATCGGCGGGATGACGTTTGGGCCGTTCCTGTTAAGCGGCGCACAGATCCTGTTCCCGATCACATACATCTTCGGCGACATCTTCGTCGAGGTATACGGCTACGCCGCGTCGCGCCGGGCGATCTGGATTGGGTTCTTCTCGGCGGCACTGCTGGCGGCGATGGCCGTGTTCACGACGTATCTGCCGGCGGCTCCGGAGTTCCAGAACCAAGAGGCGTTCGAGAAGGTGTTCGGTTTTGTGCCACGCGTGCTCGTCGGGAGCCTCGTGGCGTACTGGTGCGGTGAGTTCGCCAATGCCTTCGTGATGGCGAAGATGAAGATTCTCACCAAGGGTAAACACCTTTGGTCGAGGACGATCGGGTCCACAGTAGTAGGCCAGTTCGTGGACACGTTCGTCGTCATCTTCATCATCTTCGCTGGGGTACAGGACCTGAGCACGATGTTCAACATGATCTTCACGGGCTACTTCGCGAAGGTCCTCTATGAGGCGGCCGCCACTCCGCTAACCTACCTCGTCGTGAACACGCTCAAGAAGGCCGAGCGGATTGACGTGTACGACGAAGGTGTCGACTTCAACCCGTTTCACACCGAGCAAGCGCCCCCCGGAGAAGCAGGCTAGCAGTCCGTGCGGCGCCGGTCACGCTACGGGTTCCTCGTTGTGTGACACTCTTAGCTGACGATGAAGATCGCGATATTGCATGGGCCGCACGACCTGCGGATTGAAGAGCATCCTCTCAATACGAGCAATCTAAAGCCGGATCAAATTTGGGTCGAGACCGAGATCAGCGCGCTGAAGATCGGCACGGATCGGGGCAACTATGAGGGGGCCGAGAATGTGCCCGGTGCGCCGGACTATCCGCGCTGGGTCGGCGATAGCAATCTCGGGACGGTGCGCGGCGTCGGTTCAGCCGTAACACGGTTCGCGGTGGGTGACCGGGTGATATCCCGGTATCATCACCAGTCGGAGTATGTCGCTTCGGAGTCGGAGTCAATCGTGCGCGTGCCGGACGGCGTGGATGCCGAGGATGCCGTCTACGCGCACCTATATGCGTTGAGCTCGAAGTGTTACCGCAAGGCGCACTTCACACCAGGCGAGAACGTCGCCGTGGTCGGGCTGGGTGTACTGGGGCTGGGCGCGGTGGCGCTTGGGCGGCTGTTCGGGGCGCTGGTCATCGGGCTGGGGAACAGTCCGGTGCGGCTTGAGATGGCGAAGCGGATGGGTGCACACGCGACGTTCCTTTCGAGTGATCCGGACTTGCAAAGCAAGCTCGACGAGTTCACGAACGGGGCGGGCGTCGACTTGGTGATCCTGACGGCGAACCCATGGCCGGCTTATCGCACGGCTGTCGAGACGGTGCGGCACAACGGGCGGGTATCCATCGTGGCGCTCTCCGGGCGCGGCGAGAAACCGTTGGACTTCAATCCGCTGGCAATGGAGTACTTCTACATCAAAGGAATCTCGCTGATCGCGGTGTGCGAGGAAGACGGCTACTTGTATCCGCCACGGGGTACGGAGCGATTCGACGGAGATCGTTCATGCGAGCACGTGCTGTCGCTCATGCAAGACGGCGGACTTGAACCGAAGCGTTTGGTTACCCATCGGTTCCCCTATACGGATATGGCCGAGGCATATGAAATGGCCTATCGGCGCGAGAAAGACATGCTGGGCGTCGTGTTCCAGTGGAAGGAAGCATAAGCAAAGATGAGACCAAATAAGATCCGGGAACTACTCAAGGCCGATAAGCCTTCGGTAGCGACACACATTCACAGCAGTTGGCCGTCGGTGGTGGAGATCGCCGGCCACACCGGCATGTTCGACTACATCGAGTTCGTGTCAGAGTATGCACCGTTCGATCTGCATGGGCTTGAGAATATCTGCCGGGCGGCCGAGCTGCACAACATGTCGTCAATGATCAAGGTGGATCAAGAGCCGCGCAGGTTCCTGTCGCAGCGTGCGATCGGGGCGGGCTTTCAGAGCGTCCTGTTTGCCGATTGCCGGACAGCGGCTGACGCAGAGGAGTGTGTAAAGGCGGTACGGCCCGAAACTCCAGAGGACCAGGGCACGCACGGCGTGGGGACGCGGCGGTTCACGTACATGCTGTACGGCGGCACGCAGGAATACGTGGATGCTTTGCGTAACGTCGTGGTGGCGCTAATGATCGAGAAGAAGACGGCGGTCGAGAATCTCGACGAAGTGCTGTCAGTGCCGGGGATCGACATGGTGCAGTGGGGTCCGGCGGACTATGTGATGAGCATCGGACGTCCGGGGGAATGGTTCGAACCGGACATCAAGGAGATCGAGAAGAAAGTCATTGCGGCGGCATTGAAGAACGGCATCGCGCCGCGGGCCGAGATCGAATCACCTGACCAGGCCAAGTACTATCTCGACCTAGGAGTAAAGCACTTCTGCATTTCGACGGACGTCATGCTGTTGTACCGGAGTTGGCAGGAGAAGGGCGAGGCGCTACGGAAGGTGATTGAGGGGTAGGAGGGTAGCGCAACCGGTGCGGTCTCGCGGGCGTCTTCCCTTTGGCGCGATAAGCGCCGGAAGTTGACGAGACCACTATGGTCAAGAGCTTGCTCATCGCTTTGATGGCGGTTTTCGCCGCTGGGCTCCCAGCTCAGGAGGCGGAGGAAGAGCAGCTCTCGTACATCGAAGGGGTAGTGGTTGATCAGGCAAGCAAGGCCCCCATTCCAAAAGCGCTAGTTACGGCAAGTCTGGTGGGGAGTTCCGAGTCTGTCCTGACCCGGACCGACCCTTCCGGGCGTTTCCGTATCCGTGAGTTAGAAGCTGGAGATTACTCTCTGGGCATCGAGAAGCGCGGGTACCTCAGATATAGCTATGGCTCATTGCCCGGTGCATGGAGCCGAGCTTACCTCAGCGTAAAGCTCGGTTTCCCCGTGGAAGACCTACGGCTGGAGATGCGGCGGCCGGGGGTCTTGACCGGGCGTGTTACCGATGAGAACGGCGAGCCTTTCGCCGATTCTCAAGTTGAAGTTCGCTGCGTTGCGCCTATCGAGGATGAGTTCTCCTGCAGCACAGGCGGGCACACCAAAGCCGACGACCGGGGCGTTTTTCGCATCTACAATCTCAGGCCGGGACGCTACGTCATTTCGGCGAAGCCGCAATCGCGAAACTCCGGGATACTGCACCACCAGCCTTCATTGAACGATCCCGACGGACGTCTGCTCGATATGGGATACCTCAAGACCTACTGCCCGTATGGTTTTGACCGCAGTCAAGCCGGTCTGGTTGACGTGCATAGCGGCTCCGAGACCAGCGGCATTGAAATCCGTCTTGACGTCGTCAAGACGCTTGGCGTTTCGGGTCAGGTCATTACTCCTTCCAAACCAAAGAACGCACACACGAATGTTTCGCTGCAATCCTTGTCGAAGGGTGAATATCAAGACAGCCACAACCAGTCGTATCAAGATCGGGAAGGGGGTTTCGCGTTCGACGGTCTGGCACCTGGCGAGTACGTGCTAATAGCGGAGTACAAGGACGGCGGAGCGCGTGTTGTCGACTCGTTGAGATTCGAGTTGACGGACACGCCCTTGCGCGGCATCGAATTGCGGCCCCGTCACGGAGTCAACTACTACACTGACGCTGTCCTCGTCGACGCCAAGCCCATTGCCGAAGAAGGGCTGCTGGTGAGTGAAGGGACAGGGATACAGGGCATCGAAGTTCGAGTCGCGCGCACCGTCTCGCTACGAGGGGTGGTTCTCGGTCAGGATTTGGAGCCGATTCCAGGGGCCATCGTCGTGCTGTCGGCTTCGCAAGGTGATTTCTCTGACCCCGTGACTGCCTTGGCAAACGGCGAGGGTCGCTTTCGAATACATGGTGTGATACCCGGTGAACGGATGCTGTTCGCATTCCCGCAAGGCACATCAGGAGCGCAGATCACACCCGAGCTATTGCGCACAGTTAAGTCACATGGGCACGAGATTGAGGTCAAGAAAGAGAGTACGGAGGAGGTCGAGCTGAGCTTGATTGAACGGCTTGACCGTTAAATGGTTTCTTGAGATCAACGAGTTTGGTAAGCGCACCCTGACGGGCGCGGCTCTGAGTGCCTCTTGTCGCAACTTCCTGGGACTGGAAGGAAAGGCCGCGGACGTCAAAACCGACATCCGGGCGACGTGTTCGTTATTTCAGGTGTGAAACGGGCAAGCGGCTGGTGCGTCTAGTTATCATTAGCTTCTGATGCGCTCTGCAATGTTAGTGCTCGCCTTGTTGCTGCTCGCGGGACCGGCTTTGGCCCTTGAGGTTTGCGAGAGCGTAGCGGTTTATGAGCCTTGCGAAATCTCGATGGAGCTGTCGGCGGCGGAGGTCGAGGCTCATCCGAACCCGTATGTGAGCGTCGAGTTGCGGGCGGAGTTTCGTTCGCCGAACAAGGGGACGACGTATGTGATGCCGGCGTACTGGGACGGCGGCGCGACATTCCGTATCCGGTTCTCGCCGCTCGATCCGGGCCGCTGGGACTTTCGGCTGATCTCTAACCTCGACAGCCTCAACAAAAAGATGGCGAGCTTCAACGCCTCGCCGCCGAGGACGCCGGGCTTCGTGCGCATCTTCAATCTGCGCTACTTCCGCTATGACCAGCCTGAGACGGCGCACTTCTGGATGGGCGACACGTGCTACAAGTTCGCCACGATTCCCTTCGAGACGTTTCGCGCGTTGATCGATGCGCGCGCCGAACAGAAGTTCAATCACCTGCGCGGGCTGGTGCTCGGCCCCGGCGAGAGCGCGGAAAAAGTGCTGTCCGATCCGGACCGCCCCCCACCGGAGTATTTTCGCGAAGTCGATCGGCGCGTGGCCTACATGAACAGCAAGGGCATCACGTATGACTTGCTTCTCGCCGGTGACCGCAATCAGCTAGCGGACCTGCTGCCAAAGCGCTGGCAGCGCGAGCGTTACGTGCGCTATCTGGTGGCGCGGTACGGGGCCATGAATATCACCTGGCAGGGCGTACAGGAGTGGGAAGAGTACGACGACGGCGTGCGCCTGCTCAAGGAGATCAACGACTACCTTGCCGCGATGGACCCCTACAAACATCCGCGGTCGACGCATGCGGTGACCACTTCCGGGGCCTTGTTTGAAGAGGGTTGGATGGACTATGTCGTCCAGCAGTCGTCGAGTCCGGATCTGGCGGCCGTGGAGTACGAGATGTATCCGGTGCCGCACGTAAACGCTGAGTTCGGCTACGAAGACAGCGGCGCGGGCAAGTCGCACAGGCATCACGTCGACACAACGGAGTTCCGGCATCGAATGTGGCGGGCGGCGATGAACGGGCAGTACGTGACGTTCGGAAACACGGGCACGTATGGCGGACGCAAGTTCGATGTGGATGCGCGGTTCGCTGATTCGCCGGGGGCGCGGCAGATGACGCACCTGTATAACTTCTTCACGCAGACGCGCTACTGGGATCTCGAAACGTATCCTCGGGTGGCGGGTGCTCCGGCGATGTCACTGGAGCTGAGCCATTTCCGTAGCGAGTTGATGAAGGGCATCGAGTACATCGTCTACGTCGAAGGGCCGCGCAGTATCGAGTTGCTCGTGGCGAAGGGTAAGTACGACGTGAGCTGGTTCAACCCCATCGACGGCACGTGGATTCACGAGAAAGACAAGTTCAAGGGTGAGCGGTTCACGGTGTCAAGCCCGCCGGACCCCTCACACGACTGGGTACTCTACGTCCGGCGCGAGGGCAAGAAAGAGGGGATGAACAAATCCTACTATCTTGAGTCGCGGCGTCCGAAGCCGAAGGAGATCGAGAACCGGCCGTCGGAGGTTCCATTCGAGATCCAGTTGCCGGAGGCACGGGAGTTGGTCGCCGGGGAAGAGTATGAGTTCAACGCGACCCTGACGAAAGACTCGGTTGTCGCGAAGCGCACGCGCTGGGTGTGGGCAGCGGAAGTGCCGGGATCAAAGACGGGCTATCGGATACTGGGTTCGGGGCAGTTCGGGAAGTTTCGGATCCCCACAAAGTTTACGAATCGCTATCCAACGACTTTGCAGGTGCGGCTGATCGGGGTCGACGGGCTGCGGCGGCTTTACGAAGCAATCGGAACGTATAAGCTACTGGGACCGAAAGAGTGACAGCGCCCCCAAGACGAGTCCGCCCGTGAACCACTTGTGGACGATGTAGGGCACGGCATGCCGCGAAGGAGAGAGCCCACGATAAGTGCACGTGGGTTGGGTAGTAGCGTTTTTCTAGATGACCATTCTTGCTTTAGATACGACGAACCGGCGGGGTAGTGTCGCCCTTCTGCGCGATGGGACGCTACTGGAAGTACGGACGGTTGAGGCGCCGGAGGGGTTCGCAGGCAAACTGTATGCCGAGATTCGCGGATTACTGGAACGCAACAGCGTGGCGCTCACCGATGTTGACTGCTTCGCGGCGGCGGCGGGTCCGGGATCGTTTACGGGAATTCGCATTGGACTGACGGCGGCGAAATCGCTCGCCGAGGTAAACGGCAAGAAGGCCGTCGGGATATCGAACCTGCGGGCGATGGCTGAACTGGGCGAGGGACGCTTCCGCGCGCCGGTGATGGACGCTCGGCGCGGAGAAGTCTTCGCGGCGGTGTTCGATGAGGGCGGACAAGCTGTGGTGGATGAAGTCGTAACCCCATGGCCGGCGTTTGTTGATCTGGTCGGTGGGCGCGATGTCACTTTTATTTCAACCGAAACGGGCCTGTTTGGCGCGGATGGAACGGCCCCTCTCGATTCGGAGGGAAACGGGACCGGGACGGCTGGTCATAAGACCCTGGATTCGCCTCTCGCGGCCGGCGTGGCCCGTTTGGCGGAGCAGGCCATGCGGTCCGGTGAGGCACGCGATCCGGAGGAACTTGACGCCAACTACGTCCGCAGGCCGGATGCAGAGCTGAATTGGAAGCCGCCGGAGTAAGGGTGGCTGACTGCGGGCGGAACGTGTCGTGCCTTACATTTCGACCAGGGGTTTGGCGGAAATGTCTCTTTTTCAACAGTTTCGAGCCCCACGGCGACTCACTTCCGGCTACACTGGAGTAGCGGTAGCCGCTAGCATAAGGGCGGGGTTCCCCGCACCCATCCGACCCTGACCTGCCGAGCGGCGCATTCGCGCCGTGCAGCAACCCTGCACTAATCGAATAGAACGGAAGTAGCAGCTCGATGAATTTCAGGTCCATTTTCAGCCTGTTTTCGCGTGACTTGGCGATCGATTTGGGAACCGCCAACACGCTGGTCTATGTCCGCGGCAAGGGCATCGTGGTGAACGAACCTTCGATCGTCGCCATGAATAAGACGACGAACGATGTCGAGGCGGTCGGCAAGGAAGCGAAGGAAATGATCGGCCGCACGCCGGGCAACATCGTCGCGATCCGCCCGATGAAAGATGGCGTGATCGCGGACTTTCGTTACACCGAGAAGATGCTGACGTACTTCATCCAGAAGTCGCACAACCGCAAGATGCTGGTGCATCCGCGGATTGTCATTGGTGTTCCCAGTGAGATTACGCCGGTAGAAAACCGGGCGGTGATGGATTCCGCCTACCGCGCCCACGCGAGCGAGGTACACCTAGTGGAGCAAGCGATGGTAGCAGCCATCGGCGCGGGTCTGCCGATTACGGAGCCTTCGGGGAACATGATCGTGGATATCGGCGGTGGCACGACGGACGTTGCGGTCATCTCGATGTCGGGCATTGTCTATTCGCGCTCGGTCCGCGTCGCGGGCAACGAAATGGATGAGGCCATCATCGGCTACCTCAAGCGCAAATACAATCTACTGATCGGTGAGCGCACCGCCGAGCAGGTGAAGATCCAGATCGGCTCAGCCTACAAGCTCGATCAGCCGATCAGCATGGAGATCAAGGGGCGCAACCTAATTGAAGGCGTGCCGCGAACGGTATCAGTGGATGACAGCGAGATCCGCGCGGCGCTTTCCGATTGCGTCGATACGATCATGAACGCGATCCGCGTGGCGCTTGAGAGAACGCCGCCCGAACTGAGCGCCGATATCAGCGACCGCGGCATCGTGCTTTCGGGCGGCGGCGCACTGTTGCGGAATCTTGACATGCGCATCCGAGAAGAAACGGGACTGCCGGTATCCATCGCCGAGGATCCTCTGGCGTCGGTGGTGCTGGGGACCGGGCGGATGCTGAGTGACTTCCGACTACTGCGCCGTATCTCACTGGAATAGGGCCGCGCCGTGGAAGATTTCGTCACACGCTACCGAAACGCCTCCCTGCTGGTGGCCGTGCTGTTTGTACAATTCGTCCTGCTGGGCTATCAGGTCAAAACGGGTGAAGATGTGCGGCTGGTCCGAGTGTGGACCACCGCGCTGATCTCGCCCGTGGAAAAGCTCCTGGGCAGCGGCACTGGCGTGTTCGGATCCTTGTGGAACGAATACGTGTGGCTGCGAGGAAACCGCGCGGAGAACAAAACGCTACAGGCGGCGAACGAGCGGCTCAAACTTGAGACACAACAACTGCGCCGGGCATTGGCACGATTTTCGCGCGAGGAAGAAATTCTCGCCTATCAGCAAGAAATCCTGTCCGAGACGGTACTGGCTCAAGTGACGGGCGTGGGCTCGAACCCCAACGCTCGGGAGGTAACGGTCGACAAGGGACGCCGCGAGGGTATCAAGCCGGGGATGGCGGTCATCACGCCGGACGGCGTCGTCGGCAAGGTGCAGGCGGCCCACGGCAGCTATTCACTCGTGTTGCTGATGAACGATGCGGATTCGGGAGTGGGCGTGCTGCTCAAGAACTCGCGGGCCCGCGGCGTGCTGAAAGGCACAGGGCGAGTCGAGTGCCTTCTCGAATACATTGACACCGAGGTCGAGGTCGCGATAGGCGAGACAGTCTACACTTCGGGCGAAGATCGCGTATTCCCGAGAGGACTACCGGTTGGCGAAGTCACGCGCGTGGGAGCGGTCTCTGACTACCAGGAGATCTACGTGCGGCCGTACGCCGCGCTCAACCGGCTCGATGAGGTACTCGTCGTCACGGCGGGCCTGCACGAAAACCTACCACGTTTCGCAACACCGCAACCACCGGAAGTCATGATGCCGATGCCGCCGGGAGTGCCGGGTGCCGTGTCGTCGAACGGATTGAGAGACCGGATCGGGACCGCGCCTAACAATGCGGCGTCAGAGACGGCCGGCGGGCAACCACCGTTCGGGGAAATCCCTTCGTTAACCGAAGCAGACAGGTTGCTGGCACGCTACCGCGCGCTCGGAGCTGCCCAACAGCATCGCTACGGCGAGGGCGACTTGCAAACACCGCCGCCTGATTTCAACCTCGGACTCCCCTCGGCGGCGACGCTCAGACCACCCCAGGGTGGCCAAGCGAGCTCGGGGACGACTTCCCCGCCCGTGTCCAACCAGCCACAGGGGAACAGGCCGGAAGATACCGTGGAAAGCACCGGGCAAGACCCCGAAGGGGGCGCGAATGGCGCGGACCGGAACCCATAGCCCACCGATCTCGGCATATGGCGACCTTCGTGCGCGCTCCGGCCGTCAGATGGTGAGCTATGCAGACTAGCAGCATCCGCTCGCTATCGCTCGGCAATCCGCCTTCGCGCCGACGCCCCCTTGAGCGGCTCGGACCCATCGGCTCAATTTGCATCGTGGTCGCTGCCCTGGTGGCTCAAGGTCTGTTGCCGAGATACATAAGCGGAGCGGGCATGTTCGACCTGCCGCTCTTGATTACCGTGTATCTCGCGATGACGGAAAGACACGTACCGCGAGGCACCCTGATCGGCGCGGGAGTGGGGTTGGCGCAGGACGCTCTGACCCATGGCCCGCTGGGGGTGTTTGGTATTATCAAGACCGTCATCGGCTATCTGGCCGCCTCGGTGAGTCGAGTCATCGAGATTGATTACCCCGGCGTCCGGAGCGTGCTTGCGGCGCTGTTCTACCTGATCCACCAGTTTCTCTACTGGGTGATGCAAAAGGTGCTACTGGGGACTGACGCCGCTCTCGATCCCGCTCGTACGTTGGTACTATCGGCGGCCCACGCCGGCGTGGCGCTGTTGATGTTTCGGCTGATCGATCGCCTGAAGAGTCCGCGATGAGCGCCTATCCGAACGGAACACGCAAGGCGAGCGACGTGCAGATCGCCGTCTTTCAGTACGTGGTTGCGTTGGCGTTTCTTTGGCTGCTGTCCGGTTTCTGGCAGCTTCAAGTGCAGAGCGCGCATGTGTACGCCGCGCGGGCCGAGCAGAATCGCATCAAATCATTGGCGGTGCCGGCGGCGCGAGGCAAGATCCTCGACCGCGACGGGCGGGTGATCGTCAACAACAGCCCCAGCCACAAAGCCTTGCTGTCACGGGCGTCGCTCAACCCCGAGCACCTGCAGCTCATCGCGGACGGGCTGAATATCCCGTTTGAACGCCTTATCGCGAATCTCAAACGTCTCGAAACGTCGAACGCGCCGGAATATCAAGGGGCCATTCTCAAGGAGACCCTGAGCCAGGCCGAAGTGGCCTTCGTGGAAGCGCACCGCTCACAGTTACCGGAACTCGAGCTCATTCGATCGCAGCGGCGCCTTTACCCACAAGGCGGTTTAGCGGCGCATGTAATCGGGTACGTCGGAGAAATCAGCGACGATGAGCTCGACCAGGACGCCTTCATGTTCTACGAACCGGGCGCTGAGATCGGCAAGGCCGGCATGGAGCGGGAGTACAACGATGTCCTAACCGGCACCGACGGAAGACGACTTGTCGAAGTCGATAGCCTGGGGCGCGAACGAAAACTGTTCGGGACGATCGAGTCGAAAGCCGGACACAGTTTGCGGCTCACGTTGGATCTCGATCTGCAGGTCGTGGCGGAGTTGGCGCTGGAGGGGAAGAAGGGCGCAATTGTCGCTCTGGATCCGCGCAACGGGGAGGTACTGGCGCTGGCAAGCCGGCCGACGTATGACCCTAACAAGTTCATCGGGGGGATCAGTCCCGAGGATTGGCGACAGATTCAGAAGGATCCGGAATATCCGATGATGAATCGGGCCATCCAGGCCCAGGTTGCACCGGGATCAATTTTCAAGCCGATCGTGGCGCTGGCGGGCGCGGAGACAGGACTACTGGACGATGACTTCGGTGTTTCCTGCTCAGGAGGGGCGCTCTTCTACTCACGCTATTTCCGCTGCCACGCCGCGGCGGGTCACGGTCCGGTTGGGCTGCGTAACGCATTGGCAAAGTCGTGCAACGTCTACTTCTATACCCTCGGCAATAAGCTAGGCATCGATCGCATAGCGGAGTACGCGGAACTCGCGGGTTTCGGGCGCACCACGGGCATCGACCTACCCAACGAGCAAGAAGGCCTGGTGCCTTCGACCAAATGGAAGCTACGCCGCTACGTAGAAAAGTGGTACCCCGGCGAAACAATTTCGGTATCCATCGGCCAAGGCGCACTGACGGTAACACCACTACAAGTTGCCTATGCGATCGGCGGCATCGCCATGGGTGGCGTCTGGCACCGGCCTCATCTGGTGGCTCACGAGGATCGCAGAACCCTCCGTCCGGAGTACGAGACGCCCGACCCGATCGCGGCTGAACTCAACAAGCAGCACGTGGAATCGATTCGACAGGGGATGTGGGCCGTAGTCAATGATGGCGGCACCGGTGGGCGCGCCCGGATCGAAGGGTATGACATCTGCGGGAAGACCGGCTCGGCCCAGGTCGCTTCGACACAGTTCAAACAGCGCAACGAGGATATGGAGCTGAAAGACACGGCGTGGTTCGTCGGTTTCGCTCCCTGTGAGGCACCCGAGTTGGTGGTTGCGGCGCTGTTCCAAGGTGGCGAACACGGACACCTTGCCGGCCCCATGGTGCGGGACGTGATGAAAAGCCATCTCGACAAGAAGATCCGGTCACGCTGGACGCAATCGACGCCTCGCTCCCCGCGAGAAGCCACCCGCCCGGTTGCCCATACCGCCGCCGCGATAGGACGGCAGACTCCGTGACGGGACAGAAGTTAGCCAGGGATTTCGATTGGGTGCTAATTTGCCTCGCACTCGCCATCTCCGCACTGGGTGTGATCGAGATCCATAGCGCCACCCAGAACACCGCATGGCAGAACGCCCATCTACGGCAAATGGCGTGGATCGTGATCGGCCTCGTGCTGATGTGGATGGTCTCGGCGGTGGACTACAACTGGTGGGTCGAGCACGTGCCCGCGTTCTACGTTGCTTCGCTCGTCCTGTTGTTACTCGTGGCGATATTCGGGCATATCGGGGGCGGGGCGCGCCGCTGGCTGCTGCTGCCGGGCGGGGTGAGTCTGCAGATCTCGGAATTCGTAAAGGTGGTGCTAGTATTGGTGGTAGCGTACGTCCTTGGGGAGTTGCCGCGAGAACGGATATCGCTTTCGACGCTGGCGCGACTCACCGGAGTATTCGCCGTAATGATGTTGGTGGTTGCGGCTCAGCCCGACCTCAGCACGGCGCTCAGCTATCTGCCGATCCTGGCGGTCGGGGTATGGACGGCGGGAATCCGCTGGAAATACTTGGCTGCAATCGTGCTGTTGGGGATGCTGGCGGCGCCGATCGGATGGTACTCCCTCAAGCCCTACCAGCAGGAACGAGTCGTCGCCTATATGGATCCTGAAAGCGACCCGCGGGACACCGGCTACCAGGCAATCCAATCGCGAATCGCCGTCGGATCAGGTGAACTTTGGGGGAAAGGCTTCGCTCGCGGCACGCAGACGCAGTTGAGCTTTCTGCCGACGCCGCACACGGACTTTATCTTTTCCGCGTATGCGGAAGAGAGTGGATTAGCCGGAGTGGTGGTAGCACTTATGCTCTACTTCGGTTTACTGATGAAGATTGTGAGTAACGCGCAAACAGCCGCCGACAACGCCGGGATGTATATGTGCATGGGTGTGGCGGCGGTTTTGTTCTTCCATGTGGTCGTGAATATTGGTATGGTCATCGGACGGATGCCGGTGACCGGGGTTCCCCTGCCCCTAATGAGCTATGGTGGATCTAATACCATCGCGACGTTCATGTTGCTAGGGTTGGTGAACAATGTTCGGTTGCGCCGCTTCACGAACTAAGCCCGGATTTCCACTTTAGTTTCGGTTCTACTAACCATCGGGTGGCCTCGGACGCCTTTGTTTATGAGGGTTGGAAAGCACTCAAGGCGCTGAGGAGATCAACACCCAATGGGTGAAAAAGAAAACAAACCGTTCCAGCTAAGCTTCAACGGCTTATTGAAAG
>Ga0315336_1002100_pt1 | contig 32695 bp, 26 predicted proteins | sample ASW5metaG_FD_204512 | JGI IMG/M metagenome (GOLD analysis project Ga0315336, IMG submission 204512) | Ammonia-oxidizing marine archaeal communities from Monterey Bay, California, United States - ASW #5 | ecosystem: Environmental > Aquatic > Marine > Intertidal zone | place: USA: California...
AGGTCTCGTCGAATACCCGGTAGACCTCCGCCAGGGGCAAGCCTTGCGCCTGCGTCTGCTGCCAGCCGGTCAGCTGTTCCGCGCTGGGGTTGAGATAGCGCACACGCCCCTCGCGGTCGGTGGTGATCACCCCGTCGCCAATGGACGCCAGCGTCACCTGGGCCAGGCGCTTTTCGGCGAACAGCTGCTCCTCGATGCGTCGCCGCTCGGTGATGTCGCGCACGGTACACACGTAGGCTTCCTGGGCATCGCCCTGGCTGGCGGTCAGCTCGGCGGCGAACGGCTGGCCGTCGCGGCCGTGCAGCAGCAGCTCGCAGGTGACCTCGCCCCCTGTCGGTGGCAGCAGCGCGCCGGACCAGGACGAGCCGCAGGCGATGAAGCGCTGCAGCGGCTGGCCGACGATATGCTCGGCGGGCAGGCCCAGCAGGCGCTCGGCGCCGGGGTTGCAACTGGTCAGCACGCCGTCGCCGGTATAGGTGACGATGCCGTCGCGGATGTCGCGAACGATGCTCTGGGTCTTCGCCACGGCGCTCTGCAGTGCGCGGATGACCTTGTTGTACTGCGCGGCGATCTGCCCGACCTCGGTGAACGGCTCGACCTCCACCTCGCGGTGGAACTGGCCCTGGCGCTGGTGTTCGTCCATGGCGTCGAGCAGTTCGATCAGCTCGGTGCGCGCGCCGTGCTCGCTGACGTTCAGGCCGATGCGCTCGTCGTCCGGATCGACCCGCAGCGGGTAGTGGCGATCGATCAGCCGCAACAACAGGTAGGTCAGCCCGAAGGCCCAGAGGGCGCAGGCCAGCACCCCTTCGACCTGCACCAGCAACTGTTCGCCGCGGCCGAGGCCGGTGCCCAGCAACAGCGGGTCGCCGAGCAGCGCCACGGCCAGGGTGCCCCAGACACCGGCGGCCAGATGCACCGGCACCGCCCCCACCACATCGTCGATGCGCCAGTGCAGCAGCAACCGCTCGGCGAGGCACATGGACAGGCTCCCGCCCAGGCCGATCAGGATCGCGGCCGGCACGCTGACGGCATGCGCGCCGGCGGTGATCGCCACCAGGCCGGCCAGCATGCCGTTGAGCGGCAGCACCGGTTCGACGTAGCCATGGCGCCACCAGGACACCGCCATTGCCGTCGCGATACCCGCCATGGCGGCCAGCACCGTATTGACGATGATGCCGGGTACGCGCAGGTCGAATGCCAGCGTGCTGCCGCCATTGAAACCGAACCAGCCGAACAGCAGCAGCAGGCCGCCGAGCATCGCCAACGGCAGGTTCGAACCCGGCATGCCGCGCCGCCGCCAGGCCGGGTCGAAGCGCCCCGAACGCGGCCCGATGACCATCACCGTCGCCAGCGCGATCCAGCCGCCGACACCGTGCACCACGGTGGAACCGGCAAAATCGACGAATCCGCGCTCGGCCAGCCAGCCCTCCCCTTCGCGCAGGGCGCCGCCCCAGGCCCAGTGACCGAACAGCGGATAGATCAGCCCGGCCGACAACGCGGCGACGATCAGGTAGGCGTTGAAGCGCATCCGTTCCGCCGCGGCGCCGGAGACGATGGTCGCCGCCGTGGTGCAGAACATCGCCTGGAACAGGAAGAACGCCAGCGACCAGCTCTCGTCGATGGCGAAGGAGGTGAAGAACAGCCCGCTCCCGGCCAGGCCGTAGTGGCTGGCGCCGAACATCAGCGCGAAACCGAACAGCCAGTAGGCCATCAGCGCGATGCACAGATCGACCATGTTCTTGGTCGCGACGTTGATGGCGTTCTTGCTGCGGGTCAGGCCCGCTTCGAGGCAGAGGAAGCCGATCTGCATGTTGAACACCAGGCCGGCGCATAGCACTACCCAGAGGGTATCGATCGAGGCTGTTGGCATCATGTGTCCGCATCAAAGGAGGGATCACCAGGCTGCGCATCCGCCCGAAGACGGAGATGGCACTGAGCCACTAGCCAGATTCATGCCATGGCAGAAGCCCGATCAGCCGTAGGTTGGCGCTGAGCACAGCGAAGCCCAACACCCGGCACCCATCCCATCGAGGCCCGATTCCTCTCACTGCCGGCCAAGAAGCGCCCGCATCGCCGCGAAAACCTGCGCCATCGCCCGCGGCTCGCGCCCTGGCCCGCCGGCGCAATGGCCCCAGTCCGATTCGAGCACCCGCAGCTCGGCACCTGGAATCAGCGAGGCCTCGTGGCCGGCGTCCGCGACGGTGAAATACAGGTCGCTGCTGCCGGGCATGAGAATCGCGCGCGCCTGGATACGCCCCAGCGCCTCGGCCAGCGAAGCGACGCCGAAGCTGCGCGCCGGATCGGCCGACTGCCAGCTGTGCAGCACGCAGAGCAGGTCGTTGGCGTCCTGCTCCAGATGGTCGCGTTCCCAATAGTCGAGCAGTCCATCGAGGCTCTGGAAGCCCAGCCCGCGCCACAGCTCGCGGCGGAAGAACGCCTGGGAATAGGCCCAGCCGGCATAGACTCGGCCGAACGCGCGCAGGCCGCGCTCGGGCGGCGTGGCGTAGCGGCCGCCCTGCCAGGCGGCATCGGCGCAGAGCGCCGCCTTCAGCCCGTCCAGGAATACCCGGTTGTGTGGCCAGCAGCGCGCCGTGCAGCAGAACGGCAGGATGGCGCGCATCCGCTCGGGATAGGCCATCGCCCAGAACAGCGCCTGCATGCCGCCCATGGACCAGCCGGTCACCAGCGCGAGCTGCCAGTCGTCACCGTACAGCCGGTCGAGCAGTGCCTTCTGCGCTCGCACGTTGTCCAGCAGGCTGACCTGCGGAAAGCCCGCCGCCTCCTGGCCGGGCGCGGCGTTGCTCGGCGACGTCGACCAGCCGGCGCCCAGCAGATCGGTCAGCACCACGCAATAGTCGCCGGTTCCGAGCGGGCCATCCGCACCAAGCAGGGGCAGGCTGCCCCAATGTGTACCACCGTAGTAGCTCGGAACCAGCACCAGGTTGTCCCGCGCCCGGTTCGGCGTACCCGCCAGCTGATAGCAGAGCCGCGCGTTGCGCAGACGCTGGCCGCTTTCCAGGTGCATGTCGCCCAGCGCGAGAAATTTCTTTTCCCTTTTCATTTCAATCATCTGCGTGACTCCTGCATCGGCGAAACGGGGACCGGAAGGCACCAGCGGCGGGCCGTTTCTATACACGCTGGCATGTATATTGGATGAAGGAATCGTGCCAGTGGCCCCGGCCGCCATTCATGACGCCAAGGAGCGCAAGCCCATGACCAGCTTTCCCCTCTCCTCCGTCGAGGAGCTTAAACAGCAGTTGCAGGACAAGGGCGTGAAGTACGCGATGGCCAGCTACGTCGACATCCACGGCGTGATCAAGGGCAAGTTCGTCCCCATCGCCCATCTCGGCCAGATGCTCCGCGGCTCCGAGCTCTACACCGGTGCGGCGCTGGACGGCGTCCCGCAACAGATCAGCGACAACGAGGTGGCCGCGATGCCAGACCCGGCGACCGCCACCCGGTGCAGCTGGAACCGCGATCTCGCCTGGTTCGCCAGCGACCTCTACCTGGACGGCAAGCCCTTCGACGCCTGCTCGCGCGGCATCCTCAAGCGCCAGACCGAAGCCGCTGCAGCGCTGGGCTACACCTTCAACCTCGGCATCGAGACCGAGTTCTTCCTGTTCAAGGACACCCCGGATGGCGGCTTCGCGCCCATTTCCGAGCGCGACGACATGGCCAAGCCCTGCTACGACCCGCGCCTGCTGATGGACAACCTGCCCATCGTCGACGAACTGGTGCAGGCGATGAACGAGATGGGCTGGGGCGTCTACTCCTTCGACCACGAGGACGCCAACGGCCAGTTCGAAACCGATTTCAAGTACACCGACGCCCTCGGCATGGCCGACCGCTTCGTGTTCTTCCGCATGATGGCGGGCGAGATCGCCCGCAAGCACGGCGCCTTTGCCACCTTCATGCCCAAGCCTTCGGCCGACCGCACCGGCAGCGGCGCGCACTACAACATGTCGCTCGCCGACATCGAGACCGGCAAGAACCTGTTCGAAGTCGATGGCGAAGACCCCTACGGCTGCGGCGTGACCCCGTTGGCCTACCACTTCATCGCCGGGGTACTGAAACACGCCAAGGCCATCTGCGCGGTCATCGCGCCTACGGTCAACAGCTACAAGCGGCTGATCCGCAAGGGCGCCATGTCCGGCTCGACCTGGGCGCCGGTGTTCTGCTGCTACGGCAACAACAACCGCACCAACATGCTGCGCATCCCGTCCCAGGGCGCGCGGGTCGAATGCCGCGCCGCCGACATCGGCTGCAACCCCTACCTCGGCGCCGCAATGATTCTCGCCGCCGGCCTGGAAGGCATCCGCGACAAGCTGGAGCCCGGTCAGCCGCATCGCGAAAACATGTACGACTACAGCGAAAAGGATGTCGCCGCCATGGGTATCGAAACCCTGCCGCGCACCCTCAGCGAAGCCATCGACGCGTTCGAGGCCGATCCGCTGTCGCGCCAGGTGTTCGGCGATGCGATGTATGAAGCCTTCGTCGACTACAAGCGCGACGAATGGAATGCCTACCACACCCACGTTTCCGACTGGGAAATCCAGCGCTATCTGAAGTTCTTTTGATCGAGGAGATTCGCCATGCAAGCCAACACCTTCAAGCGTCTGCTGTGTGCCGGCGCAGTGGTATTCGCCAGTCTTTCGCCCTTCGTCGCTCAGGCCGAGGAAAAGAAAAGCTTCGATATCGCCTGGACCATCTACGCCGGCTGGATGCCATGGAAGTATGCGGATGAGTCGGGAATCATGAAGAAGTGGGCCGACAAGTACGGGATCGAAGTGAACATCACCCAGGTCAACGACTACGTCGAGTCGATCAATCAGTACAGCGCCGGCCAGTTCGACGGCGTGGTCGCCACCAGCATGGATGCGCTGTCGATTCCGGCGGCCGGCGGCATCGATACCACCGCACTGATCGTCGGTGACTATTCCAACGGCAACGACGGGATGGTGATGAAGGACAGCGCCGACCTGAGGAGCCTCGCGGGTCAGCAGATTCATCTGGTCGAGCTGTCGGTTTCGCATTACCTGCTGGCCCAGGCACTCGATAGCGTCGGCATGAGCGAGCGCGACGTGCAGGTAGTCAACACCTCGGACGCCGACCTGGTCGCCGCCTTCAGTACCGACGAGGTGCGCAATGTCGTGACATGGAACCCGCTGCTCGACGAAGTCGCCGCCACGCCCGGTGCGCACAGGACCTTCGACTCCAGCCAGATCCCCGGCCACATCAAGGACCTGACCATCGTCAACAGCGAAACCCTGGCCGACAACCCTGATTTCGGCAAAGCCGTGGTTGGCGCCTGGTATGAGGTGATGGCGATCCTGGAAAGCGACACCGAGGAAGGCGCCAAGGCGCGTGCCTCGCTGGGCCAGGCGTCCGGAACCGATCAGGCCGGTTACGAAAGCCAGCTCAAGGGCATGAAGATGTTCTGGAAGCCGGCCGACTCGCTGGCGTTCATCAACAGCGACGAGGCGTATCAGGCCATGGACAGCGTGCGCAGATTCTCCTTCGATCACGGCCTGCTGGGCGACGGTGCGGACTCGGTAGACTTCATCGGCATCGCCATGCCTGGCGGCAAGTTGATGGGCTCGGACGCCAACGTCAAACTGCGCATCGATACCACCTACATGCAAATGGCCGCGGACGGAAAACTCTGAATCCTCAGCCCGTGACGGGCGCCAGGCGCCCGTTTCATCAGCCACGGCGCGCTGTCGCACAGTGCGTTCTGGCTGAGCCACCGCGCATCATCTGAGGCCCCACATGCGCCGGACCAAAGAAGACGCCGAACAGACCCGCCTGAAGATCATTGCCGCAGCGCTGGAACTGTTCAGCCGCAACGGTTACTCGAACACCACGCTGGCGATGATCGCCGACAGCGCCGGCTTCAGCCGCGGCCCGATCTACTGGCATTTCAAAAGCAAGGACGAGCTGTACGAAGCGGTCCTGGCCTACTCCCAGGCACCGCTGGAGCAGCTCATCGCCCGCAGCCGGAAACTGGCCGACGAGCCGCTTGCCGCGCTCGAGCACTTCATCGACGACTGGTTTCGGCTGTTGCTCGAGGACCGCTGGTATCGCCAGTCTTTCGAGATCCTGCTGAACAAGACCGAACTCACGGCACAGATGGCCAGCACCTTGAAGCGTGAGCGCAAGCTGACCCGCGACATGGTTCAGCTGCTGGAGGCGCTGATCGAGCGAAGTCAGCAGGCGCCAGGCACCGACGACTGCCAATCCCCGCGGGCGCTGGCGCTGCTGCTCTATTCGAGCCTGATGGGCATCACCCACACCTGGTTGCTGTCACCCAAGCTGTTTTCGCTCAGGGAGCAGACGCCCTTCATGGCGAGCACTCTGTTGGCGCTGGTGACGTCGCGCACTCCAGCCCTCAGTGACTAGCCAAGCATACGACGGCGTTTGAGCTTGCTCAGCAATGCCGGCCTTAGCGCGGCGGCGTCCAGATCGATGGTATTGATCAGCCCGGTGATCTCGGCGCGCGAGAGCGATAGCCGGCACGGCACGCCGGTAAGCAACAGCGACTCGCCTGCCGCTTCATCGATGAGCAGCACGCGGATGGTCGAGGGCGAATCCATCCGTGCGCTGAACAGCAGCGGTTCGAAATACTGTTGAACCAGAGCAAATGCCTCCGGTTGCCTGAATCGTTTCATGATGACAACTCCATTTGTCAGGCGGCGGATTCTATCAGCGGCTTTCACATCACTCTGGCTGGCAAGTGCCAATTGCAGCACAACGTGCACCAGCACTGTCCGAGCAAAACCTGCCCTACGGATGTTGCAGGAAGTCGCGCGGGCAGCCTACGCAACGAACTGCACCTTGACATTCGCCAGTCCCTGGCAACATCCGCGCTCGTTTTCCGTACCGCAGAAACGCTGAAGGCCCCGGAATACGGGGCCTTCAGGATTGCAGATGGCGGAAGCGCAGAGATTCGAACTCTGGGAAGGGTCTCCCCTTCGGCGGTTTTCAAGACCGCTGCCTTCAACCACTCGGCCACACTTCCGGATAAAGCGGGCGCAATAGTACCGGATAGAAATACACTGTCAAACACTGATGCTAGGCATCTAACTTGCCTCTGCTATGATCCGGGACAAATCGTCTCAGGCTTGAATTCATCCAAGGAGTGTCGCCATGCACGAACACGATTACGCGCTTAGCCACACGCAGGTCGAACAGCGCGAGGTTAGCAAGGTCCTGCGCAACACCTACGGGCTACTGGCCATGACCCTCGCGTTCAGCGGCCTGGTTGCCTACATGGCCATGCAGGCCAATGCCGCCTACCCGAACATCTTCGTGGTGCTGATCGGCTTCTACGGCCTGTTCTTCCTCACCGCCAAGCTGCGCAACTCGGCATGGGGCCTGGTTTCCACCTTCGCCCTGACCGGCTTCATGGGCTATACGCTCGGCCCGATCCTCAACATGTACCTGGGCCTGGCGAACGGCGGTGAGCTGATCAGCTCCGCGCTGTCGATGACCGCCCTGGTGTTCTTCGGACTGTCGGCCTACGTGCTGATCACCCGCAAGGACATGAGCTTCCTCAGCGGCTTCATCACCGCCGGTTTCTTCGTGCTGATCGGCGCCATGCTGGCCGGCTTCTTCTTCCAGATCACCGGACTGCAACTGGCGATCAGCGCAGGTTTCGTGCTGTTCTCCTCGGCCTGCATCCTGTTCCAGACCAGCGCCATCATCCACGGCGGCGAGCGCAACTACATCATGGCCACCATCGGCCTGTTCGTCTCGCTGTACAACCTGTTCATCAGCCTGCTGCAGCTGCTGGGTATCTTCGGCGGCGACGACTGATTCAGGTCTGAACCCGCCCGCTGCCGCGGGCACTCCGACACCCTGCGAAGGCCACGCTTTCGCAGGGTGTTTTCGTTTGGGCGCCGATATGCCGCGTTGTGGAAACGCCTCAGCCGGTGCGCACGGTCTGGGCCTCGGGCGCGGCATCCTCGAAGCGATTCACCTGTCGCAGACTCCTGAAGCCGAGCATCCAGCCGCCGGTCACCACGAGCGTGCAGAAACAGCCCAGCAGTGCCGCCGGTACCGCGCCGAACCAGGCGGCGCTGGTACCGGCGCGGAACTCGCCCAGCTCGTTGGACGAGCCGATGAACAGCATGTTCACGGCATTGACGCGTCCACGCATGGCGTCCGGCGTGGAGAACTGGATCAGCGACGAACGGATGTACATGCTCACCATGTCCGCGCCGCCGGCGACGAACAGCGCGGCGAACGACAGCCAGAACAGGCTGGACAGCGCGAAGACCATGTTGGCGAGACCGAACACCGCCACGGCGATGAACATGGTCATGCCGACATGGCGATCGAACGGTCGGGTGCTCAGGTAGAAACCCACTATCACCTCACCCAGCGCCATGGCGCTGCGCAGTGCACCAAGGCCGGTCGGGCCGACTTCCAGCACCTCCTGGGCGTAGATCGGCAACAGCGCGACCACACCACCGAGCAGCACGGCGAACAGGTCCAGCGAAATGGTGCCGAGGATGATCGGTCGCGAGCGGATGAAACGGATACCCGCGGTGAAGCGCTGCCATGCCGTGGCCTCCAGCGCGCGCATTGCCTCGCCATAGCGCACCGGCACCCGCTGCAACAGCACGATCGCCGCGAGGAAGAACAGCAGGCAGGCCGCATAGGTCAGCCCGCCACCGCCCAGTGCGTAAAGGCCACCGCCGAACACCGGCCCGGCGATGGTGGAGCCGCGCACGATCATGCTGTTGGCGGCGATCGCCGCGGCCAGACGCTCGCGCGGCACGATCTGCGGCAGCAGGCTGGACAACGCCGGCCCGGTGAAGGCGCGGGCGCAGCCGTAGAACACCAGCACGATATAGAAGCTGAGCACCGCCCCACCGCTGAGCGAGAGCCACAATAGAGCCGCCGCGCAGATCGCCTCGAGCGCCCAGCTCAGGGCGAGGATGCGCTTGCGATCGTAGCGGTCGATCAGATCGCCGGCAGGCATCAGCAGCAGGAACATCGGAATGAACTGGGCCAGTCCGACATAGGCCAGCGACAGCGGATCGCGGGTCATGTCGTACACCTGCCAGGCCACCACGACGGCGAGGATCTGCACAGCGAACATGGCCAGTACGCGACTGATCAGGAATGGCAGGAAGCCAGGCTGGCGGTAGACGGAATCAGGCAAAGCGCAAGCGTCGGCAACAGACATGGGATATCCAGACGGCTAGCCCGGTAGTGGGCAGAAAGCCGACCAATTTACCGGAGCGGCAAAGGCACCGGCAATGCTGGCCCGGCCGGCCGCTCCCGGACCAGCACCGTTGCTCGGCAATCTGGCGTGCCTTTTCCCCCCGACGAGCGCCGGAATGGGCGCCGACGGATTCTTCATCCGCGTGGCTGGCGTATCATGTCGGCTGTTTCGCAATGGTGCCCCGATGAAATTCGTAATCGCCCTGTTCGCCCCGCCCCATTCACCGGCCGCGCGTCGCGCGCTGCGCTTCGCCGAAGCCGCGCTGGCGGGCGGCCACGAGATCAGCCGCCTGTTCTTCTACCAGGACGGCGTGCACAGCGCCTCTGCAAATGTCGTAGCCGCACAGGATGAACTGGACGTCGCCGCGCAATGGAACCGCTTCGTCACCGCCAATCAGCTGGACGGCGTGGTCTGCATTGCCGCCGGCCTGCGTCGCGGCGTACTGGATGCCGGCGAGGCGCAGCGCTACCAGCGACCCGCGGCAAACCTTGCCGCGGGTTGGGAGCTATCCGGGCTGGGCCAGCTGCATGAAGCGGCGCAACAGGCTGATCGTCTCGTCTGCTTTGGAGGCCAATGATGGCGCGTTCCATGCTTATCATCAGTCGTCAGGCGCCTTGGGCCGGCCCCTCTGCCCGTGAGGCACTGGACATCGTGTTGGCCGGCGGCGCCTTCGAACTGCCGCTAGGGCTGCTGTTTCTCGATGACGGCGTGTTTCAGCTCGCCGCCTCACAGCAGGCCGCATCGCTCGAGCAGAAAGACCTGACCGCGAATCTGCAGGCGCTGCCATTGTTCGGCATCGACAACCTGTTTGCCGCACGCCGCAGTTTGGCCGAGCGCAACCTGGATGAAGCCGCTCTGGCGCTACCGGTCGAAATCCTCGACGACAGCGGCCTGAGCAACCTGATCAACCGCTACGACCATGTGATCACGATCTGATGGCGACTCTGCATATGCTTTCCCATTCGCCCTTCAGCGACAGCCGCTTCAGCAGCTGTCTGCCGCTGCTAGGCGACACCGACGCCCTGCTGCTGAGCGGTGACGCAACCTACGCCCTGACGGCCGGAAGCAAGCCCGCGACCGCGCTGGAGCGGCTATCCGAGCAGGTCGCCGTGTTCGCTCTGGCGGAAGACGTGCAGGCCCGCGCGATCACCGCCCTGCCGCCCCGAGTCCAGTTGCTGGACTACGCCGGTTTCGTCGAGCTGACCTGCCGTTACGAACGGGTCAACAGCTGGTTATGAGCAGTCTGGTCGTAGATGGGCGTGAGATCGCGCTGGACAAGGACGGCTTTCTGGTCGATCTGGCTGATTGGAACGAAGCCGTTGCCGAGGCCCTGGCGGCACGGGAAGAGCTGGAACTGGAAGACGAACACCGCGAAGTGCTTCGGCTGCTGCGCGAGTTCTACGCCGAATTCCAGCTGTCGCCGGCTACGCGCCCATTGATCAAGTACACCACGCTCAAGCTGGGGCCTGAAAAGGGCAACAGCATGCACCTCAACCGCCTGTTCAAGGGCACCCCCGCCAAACTAGCCGCCAAGCTGGCCGGGCTGCCAAAACCGAGCAACTGCCTATGAGCCTCGTAACGCCTGCAGAACATCCTTTCGCCGCCTTCGTGCGCATTCTCGGCAAAGGCAAGCGTGGCGCCCGCGATCTGACACGCGAAGAAGCCCGCGAAGCCATGGGCATGCTGCTCGAAGGCAAGGTCGAGGACGCTCAGCTGGGCGCCTTCCTCATGTTGCTGCGGCACAAGGAAGAAAGTGCCGAAGAGCTGGCGGGATTCACCGAGGCCGTACGCGAGCGCGTGAAGGCGCCGGAGATCAGCGTAGACATTGACTGGCCCAGCTATGCCGGCAAGAAGCGTCACCTGCCCTGGTATCTCTTGGCAGCCAAATGCCTGGCGGCGAATGGCGTGCGCATCCTCATGCATGGTGGCGGCACCCACACCGCTGGGCGCACCTATACCGAACAGCAGCTTGAGCTGCTGGGCATTCGTCGCTGCGAGAACTGGCAACAGGTCGGCGCTGCACTGGACCAGAGCAATCTCGCGTTCATTCCCCTGGGAGCCTGGATGCCGGTGCTGCAGCGCATGATCGACATGCGCAACCTGCTCGGCCTGCGTTCACCGGTTCACTCGCTGGCACGCCTGCTCAACCCGTTGGGCGCACGCTGCGGCCTGCAGAGCATCTTCCACCCCGGCTATCAGGATGCCCATCGCCAGGCCAGCACCCTGCTCGGCGACCACGCCATCGTCATCAAGGGCGAAGGCGGCGAGATCGAGATGAACCCGGACAACATCTCCCACCTCTACGGCACCACTGGCGGCACGCCGTGGGATGAGGAATGGCCGGCGCTGTCCGAGCGGCGCCACGTGAAGCCCGCACAGCTCGACCCGCAGCAGCTGCTTGCCGTCTGGGCTGGCGAGCAGGAGGATGCCTACGGTGAACTCGCCGTGATCGCCACCATGGCCCTTGCCCTGCGAGGGCTTGGCGCGACCCGGGACGCGGCTTTCGAGCAAGCGCGAAGCTACTGGCAGGCCCGTCATTCATCGATTTAGACGATAGGATTAACCCGCCATTCGGTCACATCGATCGAACGATACTTCCTAGACTGCCTCCTATGCCGTAACAGGAGGGCACCATGGGATTACTGATCGATGGCCAGTGGCACGACCGCTGGTATGCAAGCCGCGACGGCAAATTCGAACGCGAACAGGCCAAGCGCCGGCACTGGGTCACGCCCGACGGCGCGCCTGGGCCTGACGGCCAGAGTGGTTCCAAGGCCGAGGCCGGTCGCTACCATCTCTATGTTTCACTCGCCTGTCCGTGGGCGCACCGCACACTGATTTACCGCAAGCTCAAGGGGCTCGAGCCGCTGATCGACGTCTCGGTGGTCAGCTGGCTGATGGCCGAGCACGGCTGGACCTTCGACAAGCCCACCGGCTCCAGCGGCGACGCGCTGGACGACTTCGACTACCTCCATCAGCGCTACACCCGTGACGACCCCAAGTACTCGGGCCGGGTCACCGTTCCCGTTCTGTGGGATCGCGAGCGCCAGTGCATCGTCAACAACGAGTCGGCCGAGATCATCCGCATTTTCAATGACGCTTTCGACGAGCTGACCGGCTCTACGCTGGATTTCTACCCGGAGGCGCTGCATGGTGAAATCGATGCGCTAAACGCGCGGATTTACCCGGCGATCAACAACGGGGTCTATCGCGCAGGTTTCGCCACCACGCAGGAGGCCTACGAAGAGGCATTCGACGAGTTGTTCCGTGAGCTCGACTGGCTGGAGCGACGCCTGGGCAAGCAGCGCTACCTGACCGGGGAATATCTGACGGAAGCCGACTGGCGCCTGTTCACCACCGTCATCCGCTTCGATGCGGTGTACCACGGCCACTTCAAGTGCAACCTGCGCTGTATAGAGGACTATCCGAACCTGTCGAACTGGCTGCGCGAGCTGTACCAGTGGCCGGGAATTGCCGAGACGGTGGATTTCACCCACATCAAGAATCACTACTACACCAGCCATCGGCAGATCAACGCGAATGGCATCGTGCCGAAAGGTCCGCTTCTTGGACTGGATCGACCACATGATCGCGAGCGTCTGCGAGGAAACGGCATCTGGGTGAGATCGGAGCACAGCTAGCCTGAAACTCACACGATCGCCCCCAGGGGCCATGCTCTTACAAAACACCGGGGCCTCTGGGAAGGTAGGCGCCCGCGGCGATGCAGCCATATCCAATGGCTGCCTGACCCGGTGGCTCAGTTATCCAGCCGTACCATGCTCGAGCATATGGCACATGGCGGTCTTCAGCTTCATCGGTCGCACTGGCTTGTGCATCAGCATATGGCCCAGTTCGCGCACCTGCTGCTTGAGTTCGTTGCTGTAGTTGGCCGTGATCATCAGCGCCGGTAGTGGGCTGGCGCGGCGTGCGTTGACGGTGGCGACGACATCGATGCCGGTGTGGCCATTGTCCAGGTGGTAGTCGGCGATCATCAGGTCGGCCTCGGCATGGAAGTTGTCTACCTGCCGCGCCAGGTCCTCCTCGGACAGCGCCGTGATCACCTTGCAGCCCCAACCTTCCAGCAGCGTGCGCATGCCGGCACAGATCGCCGTGTCGTTATCCAGCACCCAGACCCGCGCACCCTGCAACCGCTGCAGCACCAGCTCCGTTGTGCTTGGCTCAGGCCGCGCCTTGGGTGCGCGCTTGGCCAGCGGCACGTCGATGGCGAAACACGAGCCGCGCCCCGGCTGTGAGCTGACCCGGATGCGATGGCCCAGCATGCGCGCGATCTTCTCGACGATGGCCAAACCCAGACCGAGGCCGCGATCCTGGTTGGGACGCACGCCCTCGCCGCGCTTGAACTCCTGAAAGATTTCCTCGAGCTTGTCCGAGGCGATGCCGACGCCGGTATCCCAGACTTCGATGGACAGGCTCTGTCGATGGCGGCGACAGCCCAGCAGTACGCGTCCTTTGGGTGTGTAGCGAATCGCGTTGGTCAGCAGATTGCGCAGGATGCGTGCCAGCAGCTGGATATCGCTGCGTACCAGTGCCGAACAAGAAATGAAGTCCAGCTGCAACTGTTCGGCCCCGGCGATCTGGCGGAACTCCATGGCCAGGTTTTCCAGCAGCTCACTGACGGCGAACGGGGCAATATCCGGCTTGATCACGCCGGCATCCAGCTTGGAAATATCGACCAAGGTGCCGAGCAGGTTTTCCACATCTTCCAGCGAATTGCTGATGTTGCGGATCAGCCCACCGTTGGGCGTACCCGGTTGTTCGAGCAAGGCACTGGTGAACAGCCGCGCGGCGTTGAGCGGCTGCAGCAGGTCATGACTGACCGCAGCGAGAAATTTGGTCTTGGACAGGTTGGCCACTTCCGCCTCGCGTTTGGCTTCACGCAAACGCGCCTCGACATGGCTGCGCTCGTCGATCTCACGCAGCAGCTGATCGTTGAGGCTGGTCAGCTCGGCGGTGCGCTCACGCACGCGCTGTTCGAGATTCTGATAGGCCTGGTGCAGCGCCTCGGCGGTACGGCGGCGATCGGTGATGTCCTGGATCAGCACGAAAATGCCGGCCACTTCGCCATTGGCCTGTCGGTTCGGCACATAGGAGCGCAGCATGTAGCGCTGTTGGCCGGCATGGTTGCGCTCGGCCATCTCGAAGCTGACGCTCTCGCCCGACAGTGCACGATCGATGTAGGTCTCCAGTTGCCGCCAATGCTCGCCGCTGTGCACTTCGCGCAACGACTGGCCAAGCATGCCGTCGCTGGGCCAGCGATACCATTCCTCGTAGACCTTGTTGGTGAACTCGTAGGTGAGATCGGCCGAGACATAGGCGATCAGCGCCGGCACGTGGTCGGTGATCAGGCGAATCCAGCGCTCGCTCTCGCGCAGCGCCTCGGCATGGCGGTAGCGCTCGGTGATATCGGTGAACGTATTGACGAAGCCGCCAGTAGGCAGCGCATGGGTGCGAATTTCCAGCACGCGGCCGTCGAACAGGCGCTGCTCCAACTCACGAATCGGCCGGCCGCGGGCATCGCGGCTGTTGGGCGTGAGCAGGGTCAGCTCGCTGTCGGCCATGACCTCCTCGAACGGTCGATGCGCCTCGATCGGCGCCAGTCCGCAGAGTTCGAGAAAACGCCGGTTCCACAACTCCAGCGCACCCTCGGCGCTGACCATCGCCACGCCCTGGGACAGGTTGTCCACCGCACGCTGCAGCAGTCGGGACTTTTGCGCCAATGCCTGTTCGCGGCGCATGGTTTCGCTGACTTTCACCTCGGTGATGTCGGTGTAGAGAATCACCAGCCCGCCTTCACGGGTCGGTCGCTCGCTGACCTGCACCCAACGGCCGTTGTTCAGTCGATACACCGTGGGCTCATCGCCCTTGCCGCGGTGTTCCTCGACGATCAGCCCGGTGCTTTCCGCCAGCCGCCGCACTTCTGCCAGCCGCGTGCCGGCGTTGATGCGTGCGCGCGTGCGCGTCCATAGCGACTTGAAGCGGCGGTTGAACAGGACGATGCGCTGGTCGCGGTCGAACAGCACGAAGGCGTCGGAGATGCTTTCGATGGCGTCGACCAAGTGCTGATGCGCCGTTTCCGCGCGCAACCGCGCATCGCTGAGCAGCTGGTTGCTACCTTTGAGTTCGGCCATCGCCTGATTCAAGGCATCAGTGCGTTCGCGAACCTGCTCGGCCAGTTCCACCGAGTGCTGGAAAGCGGCGTAGGAGGCGTCGCGGCCGGCACCGCTGGATTCCACGCGCTCGATCAGTGCAGCGTTGATGCGTTTGAGCTTGAGGTTTTCGCGCTCGAGTTCGGCCTGGCGCGCCAGCAGCTCAGCGACCTGCCCGGCCTCCGGGTCGGCCAATGGCGACACCGGTGAAGGTCTGGTTGATGTGCATGCCATTGAACTGCTCTCCGTAGGTGTTGAAGCCGATCACCTGCTGGCGTCGGAGAAAAGCCGAGGTCTGTTCGCTGGTGTCGTTGCCCTCGATTTCCAGCCGGCGCAGAAAGCAGTCGCAACCAATGGTCAACAGCGGCGGCCCGAGGCGCTGTTCCAGCCGCTCGAACAGGGCTTCCAGATTCGGCATCAGCGGACCGGGTTCCATGGCGGTGAGCACGATGCCGTTCTCCACCGCGCAATAGAAGGTCAGGCTCATGTCCTCGTTGACCTTCTGGATCGAGCGCACGTAGTAGTGCTCGTTGATCCGCACCGCCAGGGGATGGGCGGCGAACAGACGGTGATCGAGATCGCTGACCGGCACACCGATCAGCCGGGCGTATTCCTCGGCGGCCGGCTCAGCGTTCAGCTCGTAGACCCGCCTGCTGTTGCTGTCGGCGCGGGTCACGACCAGTTTGTCTTCGAGTGGCAGGATGTGATGGGTGGTGAACACCTCGAAATCCAGCCAGGTGTTGATCAGCACCACGATCGCCGCACCGCTGTAGAACCGGCCGTCGTAATAGACGTAGGTATCGCTGAGGTGATTGTCGTCGCCAGCCGAACCGCCGAAATGCGGAATGCTGCCGAACGCGGCGCTAAGCGCAGACAACACGATCTCCTCACGGCTGGACAGCCCGTCGAGCAGCGTCAGCGCAAAGCTGTGGTCCTTGATCGGCGCCAGCGAGTTGCTGCGGCAGTCGCTACCCAGGCGTTCGACCAATTGCTGTGCCTCGATCAGGCTGAAGCGATCCATCTCGTCGATTAGCTCGCAGGCGATGGAAAAGCTTCGATGGTCGAAGCCGACTGCCGTCACGCAGCTGCGCCCATAGCCCTGAGAGGTGATCTCGCCCGCCGAGGTGCAACCGACCAGACGCACGCCACCGAAGTATTGGCGCAGCGCATCGCCCAGCGCCGGCAGGTCGTATTCAGCGGAACAGAAGAACAGCACGAAGCCCAGATGCGGGTGCATCAGTTGGCGCGCCAGGTCCTGCGCCACCGTTTCGGGTAGCCGGGCCTCGGACATCGCCGTGCGGATCACTTCGCCTTGTTCATCGGTCACGCACGATACCCCGCACCACTTGAATCGGATGACCCCATTCTTGGGCAGGGCATATGGGACGAAAATGCTACTTGAGTACCGGTAAAGGCCTGCCTAGGTAGTATCGCGACGAAACAACGCATTGCTGCGATGCCAATGCAGCTGAAGTGTCCGCAACGTCGACTCCCACCCGCTGCACTGCGAAGCAAAGCGCCTTCGTCCCGACCAGGCCTGGCCTCGACGCACGCTGGACGTCCGGTTCAGTGATGCGCAGATGCAGAAAGGCCGGCCCCTCACGGGTGCCGGCCTTGCTCTTGGCAGCGTAGCGAATCGTCACTGCGTACAGGGCGTGGGTTACGCTCGACGTACAGCCCACTGCCAGTGCAGCGGATGGAGCGACCTACGGTTCGACGTCCATCCGCGCCCTGCTGATCGTGTCGCTTAGAAACTCAGCGCCGCACCCACTGCGAAGGTGCGGGTTTCTTCGTCCAGCGCCGGGCTGTCCTTGCCTTCGATCTCGAACTGGTTCAGCTCGGCGACCAGGGTCAGGTTGTCGTTGATGCTGTGGAATAGGGCGATACCGCGGGTCTCGTAATCAGCCTCACCACCCAGACCGTTGCCGTCATCCTTGGTCTGGCCATAGGACAGCGCGACACGGTTCTTGCCGAAGCGGTAGGAGCCCTGCAGCAGGTAGCCGTCGCTGTCCACTTCACGCAGCAGCGCTTCGCCAGCGTTGTTGGTGAAGAAGGGGTTGATGCCTTCGGCCTGGAAGCCCGAGGCGGTCAGCGACAGGTTGCCCATCTTGGCCTGCACACCGTAACCCAAGCCCTTGGAATCGACCTTGTCGATGCTGCTGTCGGTATTGTCCGAGCTCTGCTGCATGCCGTTGATCCAGGTGTAGAACTGGGTGCCGCCCATCTCGAACTCGTAGGTGATCTCGGTTTCGAAGCGCGGCGCTTCCTGGTAGGCCTTGTCCAGAGTGGACGAGGTATCCTCGGTGGTATCCACCGGATCCATGATGCCGGCAGCGATGCGCAGGCCGCTCATCTTCGGCGAACGGTAGGTGATCTGCGAGGTCGGGAACGGATACGGGTAGCCGGTACCGATGTTGCCGAAGGAGACGCCGCCGCCATCGACCAGCCCCAGGGTGTCGCTGACCTGACCGTAACCGCTGAGCATCTCGTCGAGCAGGATGTTGGAGCGGCCGAACAGGCCGAAATCCTTACCGAACAGCACTTCGCCCCACTGCTCATTCGCCGCGGTGGCATAGAACTGACGCACGTCGATACCGGTCTCGGTGCCGTTGGTATCGCTGTCGTTGATGGTCACCCAGAACGAGGAGCGGCCGCCCAGCTTGAGATCGCCGACCTGCTTGCCGAAGTTAAAACCGATCCAGTTGGGCAGGAAGCCCATCTTCACCCGCGACTGCTTGCGATCGAATTGCTCGCCGGCACGCTCGACGTCGCTGTGGACGTAGAAGGTGTTGAAGTAACCATCGGTGGAAAAGGTGGTGTCGTCCTGATCGTAAAGCACGATTTCGGCGACGGCCGACTGGCTTACGGTCATGGCGACGGCACTGGCCAGAACCAGTGGCAACAGGGTTGATACGGCTTTCTTGTTGTTGTGCATGGCGCTCTCCGCGGTTTTGACGACAAGCAGTCGTGACGGGAGCGATTATCGAAAGGCCATCCAAGAGCACATACGCTGCGATGGCGGCGAAAGGCTAGTACTTTCGCCCGGGGTGCCGTCTTGCACGCAAAGCATCTCATCCGAGCGCAAGATGCCCGAGGCTTAGGTCGTACACCCAAAGCAGTGCGCCACCATACTCCCGGCACAGGCGTCGACAATCCGCCGTAACGGCTGGCCGCCGAGCAGCGTTGTAGGGGGTTGAATGAGCGTGATGTGGGACGCGGAAGCGCCAGTCAGCAAGAATGCCAACGCGAGTCGGGCGCTTCGGCATTGGCGACCACATGCCAGCCGCCTTCGGCATCGCGCAGCGCCTGTAGCTGAGTACGGATGGCCCGGGCATCGAGGTTGGCCGACGCGGCAGCCACCGCCTCGGGGTGGTCGCCATCGAAGCCGGCCAGGTGCGCCTGCCATAGCGACTCGCCGCGGCGGCGCAGGTCGCCGTCGTGGTTGCCGATCTCGGTGTCCGCCGCAGCGACTTCAACCAGCGTACCGGCAAAGCCGTCGAGGAAGGTTTCGATATGGTCAAGAATCTCGCCGGCCGATGCGCTGGGAGACTGCACCGCGAAAACGATGCCCGGACACTCGCCGAACTGACGATAGCCACAGAACACCGCATAGCCGAGCTGCAGTTCGCTGCGCAGTCGACGGAAGAACGCGCCTTCCATCAATCGCGCCAGGCGCCGCCAGCTCGCCTCGATGATGGCTGTCCGGACCGGTAGCGGACAGAACAGCACCAACGCGGTTTCCACGCCAGACTCACCAAAGCGCGACCAGCAATAACGCGGCTTGCTTTCGTGGTGAGGCTCGGCACCGGGCACGGCAAGCCCCGGCAACCTAGCCAGTACCGTCTGCAGCGGGCCACTCAGATGCCGAGGTAGCCCCACCGCCAATGCATCCCAATGGGACTGTTGCCAGGCTTGATCGAGCGCGCATTGCTCCAGCGACGCATCACCGTCTCGTGCAGCTCCTGCGAGCACCAGCGGCAGACGGCGCAACATCTGCCGAATCAGCATCTCGTCGGCGCTGGACGTCGCGGCCTCGTTGCACAGGCGCCGTCCTTCTTCGCAAGCTGCCGGCGGCGGCGCTTTGATGAGGTCGACAAGGTCACGAAGAATCAGCGGCAGCGCTTCGGCATAACCGAACAGCGTCAGGCACCAGTTGCGCCCATGGTCATCGAAGCGCAGCTCGACGCCGGCTTGCGCCGCAGCGAGGGTATGCCTGCGCAGCGCGGCGTGCAGCGTGTGCCAGAGCCCTGTCGGTGGTTGCCCCGCGGCAAACCGCCAGCGCAGGTAGAGCGCGCCCTGCCCTGCAGCATCGGCCTGTTCGAGCCAGCGCAGAGTTGGCATCTGTAACGGCGCCACACCCGGCTGCATGCGCTCACTGAGCCAACGATTGCGTTCGGGCAGGCGCCATTGCCATCCAGTCCTGGCTGACGGCGGCAACTGCTCGGCGACCAGGTCCAGCGTGAACCCAGCCTTTACCGGCTCGATGCGCTTGGACCGAACGGCACTTACGGCGTCCACCGTCAGTACGATCGGCTTGCTCGCGTGAAGCTGCGCACCCAGCATCTCGAGCGCCTGCTGCACACGATTCGCATCGATCGATGGCGTCCAGGCAGCCGGGTCAATCCAGTAGCGCAGCAGGGCTAGTGGCTCCTTGCCCATCCGCCCACGCCGCCGGATCTGCACATATTCGTCCCATAGCTCGGACCAGGCTGCCTGCGTGCACATGAAATGCAGCCAGTCGCGCAGCGCCGCAACGATCTGCGCGCGCTCCGCCATGCCGCGCTCGGTCAACTGCACCTCGAAGACGGCCACACCCTGCCCGTCATGCCAGTACGGCACGCGCAACGAGACGGCATCACACCAGTGGGCGTCGCTGAGGGCTTGGAAAAGACTCCCGTCGGCTTGCGAACTCAAGCATGAGCCGAGCACATCCAGCGCCACACAGGCTTCATTCGGCAACCCATCGAGGGCGAAGGCGATATCCAGATACGGCCGCGCGCCATCGACGCTCAGACGCAAGGTGGCGCCATCGTCGGCGTGCAGTGGCTGTATCGGTCTTGCGACGTTCGGTGCGACCGATAGCTGGCATTCGTCGCTTTGCAGCAATTCCAGCACCTGCTCAAGGCTGCCGGACGCGGCGACCAGCAGCTCCATCTGCCCGGTTCGATAGAAGCGCTGGTGATAGCCGGTCAGCGCTTTCTGGAACTCTGGCGCCTCTACCGGCAGCGTTTCGCGATTGCCCGCGTGAAACGCTGAAAATGGATGCGCACAGCTCAGCGCCGTACCGATCGCGGCGTCGCACAGGGTCTCCCGGTCCCGCCCGCGGGCCAGGAATTCAGCCTGCAACACCTCGCGCTCGCGCAACTGCGCCGCCGGGTCGAGCAGAGGCCGAGCGAGCATGTCGAGCAGGCGCTTGAGCGCCTCGCCGAAGGCAGCGCCAGGCACCTGGAAGAAGAAATCGGTATGACGCTCACGGGTCGAAGCGTTCAATTGCCCGGCACAACCCTGCACGAACGGCATCAGGCTCTGGGTCGGCGCATAGGCCAGGCTACCCAGGAACAGCAGGTGTTCGAGAAAATGCGCGAGCCCTGGGTATTCGCCCGGCGCATCGTGTGCGCCGGCGTTCACGCGAACGAGGGCTGCTGCCTGGTTGCCCGCTGGCAGCTGGATAAAGCCCAGCCGCAGGCCATTGGGCAGGACGTGCCACTGCGGCAACACGGCAGGCGGAACGCTGTCTGGCGTCATGGATTGATTTCCCCTTGCCGGACAGCTGTGCGCATGGTTCAGGTATCCAGCTGACCAGCCAGGAACTGGCGCAGACGGCGCTGCATCAGCTTGCCGGAACTGCCGAGGCAGGCGATCGGGGTACCCGCCAGCGCTTCACGGCCCAGCTCCGCCGCCTCGCCGGCCAGGGCCAGGGGGCAATCGAGCGCGAGGGACAGCTTGTTGAGCTGACGCAACTGCGTCTCGCCATGCGGAACATTGGAATACAGCACCAGCCCCTGCGGCTTCATCTTGTCGCAGACCAGCGCGAGTTCTTCCAGCGGCTGCCCGATCGGCAACACACTGACGGCCAGGCTGTCGCCACTGAGCATCAGGCCTGCCACGAGCAATTCAAGTTCGCGGCACTGCCCCGGCATCGCGGCGAGCAGTATGCGCTCACCAGCCGGCATCCGGGCTAGCTGCAATCGCTGGAGCACCCGGGCGCGGATAAAGGCATCGAGAAACAGCCACTCGCTGGTGCCGCCGAATTCATCCTGGCGCAGCAGCAGTTCCTGCCACACCGGCAGCAGGACATCCTGAAAAACCACCGCCAGCGGATAGGTGGAGAAGATCTGGCCGTAGAGTTGCTCCAGGCGCACTTCGTCGAAGCCGTTGACCGCATCACGCAGTTGCCCCTGCCACTCGTTCCACTCGCCACTTGGCGTTGCGATCGGTTCCTCTGCCTCGCGGGTCGCTGCGCTGCGCGCCAGGATGCTGCCTACCTTGCTTACCGCCACGCCGCGCTCGGTCCAGGAAAGAATGCTGCGAACCGCCTCCACGTCGGCCATCGAGTACAGGCGATGACCGCTCTCGGTCCGCGTCGGCCGGATCAGACCATAGCGGCGCTCCCATGCCCGCAGGGTCACCGGGTTGACCCCGGTCAGGCGGGAAACTTCACGGATAGGGAATAGATCCTGCTGCTCGAAGGCGCTCGAGGCCAGGTTCGAAGCGCCGGAAGAATCGTTCATGGGGCGGCTCGCTGGATAAGAATGCCGAGATTGTAACCCAGCGTTTCGCAGCATACCCTCTACAAACGTTGTACAAACACAAGGCACGATGGAATGGCGCCTGATTGCCGCTGACGTCGATCGTGCCTGCCCACTGCGTGCCCGAGCGGCTCGCTGGCTGGAGCGCAGCGCCGATCCGACACGGCTGCGCCTGGTGGATATCAGCGCTGACGACTTCGATCCCGCTGGGCTCGGCCGAATCTAACGCAGCTCCTGGTTGACCGGTGTAAACGCCACCTACTGGAACCGGCGTCTGGCGGACCACGGTCGCTGGGCGCACCACTCGGCTGGCGTCCGTTGCGACCGCCGCTGTCGCTCGGTTACCAGCTGTTCGACGGGCTGCCGCATTCCGCCATCGATGCAGCAGCACTCCCCTCCACGTAACAGCGCCCGACGCCCAAAAAGGTACCTGATCGATGAGGGCACTCTGGCCAACCGCCCGTTCATGAGCAAGTTCGGCGTCGAGGCGGGACGGCTCACCTTGTTCTTCCGCAAACGCAACGAATGAGCTGGTGGCACTTGCAGGGCACCGAGTGGCCAAGTTGGCCTAGAATGTGCCGCATGCCCCTTCAGGATGTCGTGACATGATCAATGCCAAGCTGTTGCAACTGGTTATCGAAGCCTCCAACGATGGGATCGTGGTCGCCGAACAGGAAGGGGATGACAACATCCTGATCTACGCCAATCCGGCGTTCGAGCGCCTGACCGGCTACGCGGTGGACGACATCCTCTACCGCGACTGCCGCTTTCTGCAGGGCGAGGACCGTGACCAGCCGGCCCTGCAGGCCATCCGCGATGCAATCAAGAACAACCAGCCGTGCCGTCAGATCATCCGCAACTACCGCAAGGACGGCACGCCGTTCTGGAACGAGCTTTCCATCACGCCGGTATTCAACGAGGCCGATCAGCTGACCTATTTCATCGGTATCCAGAAGAACGTCACCGCCGAGGTCGAAGCCCTGCAGCGCGTCGAAGCGCTGGAAGCCGAGATTCGCGAACTGAAGGCGCAGCACGCGCAGAACTGAGCACGCCGCCCGGCCCGCATCCGGCGGGCCGTTGACCCACCGGGGCAGCAGCGCTGCGTGCTCAAGTAGCGGACAACCCTACCTAAGTGTCGTTACCCCGTAACGGTGGTTATGGGATACTGGCGAATAGCCATTTCACCATCCTGCAGTGGGCGGTTGCGCCCTAGGATTCTGTCTTGACCATCAATGCCGTTGTACAGAACGCGGTCATGCTGCTCGCGTTGTGCTGGCTGCTGGCCTTCACTACACGCAGCTGGAACCGGAGCGGCCAGCGCTCTGCACAATTGCTCGCCGGCCTCTGGTTCGGCAGCGCCTGCATCATTGGCATGCTAATGACCAGCACAGGCCAGACGGGAATCATCCTCGATGCCCGCACTGTGGTGCTGAGCATGGCCGGCCTGTTCGGCGGACCGCTGGTAGCAGCCATCGCCGGCACGCTGGCCGGCGCCTACCGTCTGTGGCTGGGTGGGCCCGGCGTAGTTCCCGGAATCGCCAACATTTTGCTACCGATCGCATTCGGACTGACTTACGGCTGCGCATATCGCAAGCGTTTGCTCGGCATCGGTTTCTGGCAATTGCTGGGGTTCGGACTGGCAACGCACCTGGTCGTGCTGGGCCTCATCGCGATGCTACTGCCCAACCCACTGGGCGCCGCCGCGGTGAAGGAAATCGCCTTGCCGATGCTGTTGGCGCTTCCACTGGCCACCGCCGTTCTTGGTGTCCTGCTCAAGGATCTGCTCGAACGCGACAAGATCGAGCAGGCGCTGCGCTCCAGCGAAGCCCGGCTGCGCGCCATAAGCCAGGCTATCCCCGACCCGCTGCTGGTTGTCGACGAAGACGGTCACTGCCTGGACGTAATCTGCTCCGAGCGCAACCTGTTGTATAGCGAGGCCACCAGGTTGCGCGGAAAAACCGTGAAGGAAGCTATGCCGGAAGAAGACCAGCAACGCTACCTCGACTACATTCGACAGACACTCAACAGCGATACGCCGCAGCTAATCGAGTACAGCCTACCGACACGTATCGGTGTAAGGATGTTTGAAGGCCGCGCTTTGCCATTGGAACAACCGCCAGGGCAGAAGCGAGCGGTGGTCTGGCTGAGCCGCGATATCACCGAACGAGTGAACACCGAACTGGAGCGCAGGATCGCCGCCATCGCCTTCGAATCGCAGCAGGGCATGCTGATTACCGACGCACAGAATCGCATCCTGCGGGTCAACCGAGCCTTCACCCGCATCAGCGGCTACAACCCCGCCGAAGCCATCGGCCAGACTACTGCTTTGCTCGCGTCCGGCAAGCATGGGCCGGAGTTCTATCGCACCATGTGGTCGAGCATCGAAACCACCGGCGTGTGGGAAGGCGAAATCTGGAACCGGCGCAAGAGTGGCGAGATTTTTCCCGAATGGCTGACCATCAGCGCGGTGCACAACGCGCTCGGAAAGGTGACTCACTATGTCGCCGCCTTTACCGATATCACCGATCGCAAGGCAGCCGAAGAGCGGATCCATAACCTGGCGTTCTACGATCCTCTGACCAATCTGCCCAACCGCCGACTGCTGCTCGACCGCCTGCACCAGGCCATGGCGGCTAGCCGCCGGGGCAATCAGCTCGGCGCGTTGATGTTCATCGATCTGGACAACTTCAAGAACATCAACGATCTGCACGGGCACCAGACCGGCGACCAGGTGCTGCGCATCGCCGCTGAGCGTCTGCACGCCGAGGTGCGTGCCAGCGACACGGTGGCGCGCCTGGGTGGCGACGAGTTCGTGGTGATGCTGGAGAACCTCGGCGATGACCCGCTACGCGCCGCGGGCCAGGCCGAGCACATCGGCATGAAGCTGCTAGACTCGCTGGACCGGCCCTATCGTCTGGCCGACCTTGCGTTGTACAGCAGCGCCAGTATCGGTGTGGTGCTGTTCGGTGCCGAAGCCAGCAGCAGCGACGAGCTGATGAAGCGGGCCGACATGTCGATGTACGAGGCGAAGATCTCCGGCAAGAACACCCTACGCTTCTTCGACCCACGCATGCAGCTGGCCGTGCAGGACCGGCTGCGTCTCGAGGAAGAGATTCGCCTGGGGTTGAAGAACGGCGAATTCATACTCAATTTCCAGCCGCAGCTGGAGCAGACCGAGGGCATCGTTGGCGCCGAGGCGCTGGTGCGCTGGCAGCATCCGCTGCGCGGCCTGCTGACGCCGGCGGCGTTCATCGCCCAGGCCGAGCACGCTGGCCTGATCCACACCCTCGATCAACAGGTGCTGGCCCAGGCCTGTGCCCAACTGGCGCGCTGGGCGGAAACGCCGGAATTCGCCCACCTCAGCCTTTCGGTCAACCTCAGCGCACACTTGCTGTACCAGGACAATTTCGTCGAGAAGGTGCTCGAACTGCTGGAACGGAGCGGTGCCGATCCGGCCCGGCTCAAGCTGGAGCTGACCGAAACGCTGCTGCTGGACAACATGCCCGAAGCCATCGCCCGCATGACGCGGCTCAAGAAGCACGGCATCCGTTTCGCCATCGACGACTTCGGTACCGGCTATTCCTCGATGAGTTATCTCCAGCAGCTGCCGCTGGATCAACTGAAGATCGATCAGACCTTCATCCGTCGCCTGCCGGAGGACAGCAGCAGCCTGACCATCGTCCGGGCCATCTGCGCACTGGCTACCGGTCTGAACCTGGAGGTCATCGCCGAAGGTGTCGAAAGTGAGCCACAACGGGCGATGCTGTTCGCCAATGGCTGCCACCACTACCAGGGCTATCTGTTCGGCAGACCGCTGTCGGCGGATGCGTTCGAAGAGCTGGTTCGCAGCGCCGCCGCGGACGACGGCGTATCAGCCTGACGAGGGACGCATCGCCCTGCGTCCCCGAACCTGCACTCAGAGCGCCAGAGGCGCGCGACCGCAGAGCGTCACCAGCGCCTTTACCCAATCCTCGTGGGTGTTCAGACAGGGCACCAGCACCAGCTCCTCGCCACCCGCCCCGATGAACTGCTCACGCCCACGATCGCCGATCTCCTCGAGGGTTTCGATGCAGTCGGAGACGAAGGCCGGGCACATCACCAGCAGCTTTTTCACGCCCTGCTGCGCCAGCTCGTCGAGACGTGTCTCGGTATAGGGCTCGATCCACTTGGCGCGACCGAGGCGCGACTGGAAAGACACCGACCACTGATCGTCACGCAACCCCGCTTGCGCCGCGAAGCCGGCGGCGGTGCGCATGCATTGCGCGCGGTAGCAACTGGCGAGTACCGCACCCTCGGCACGCTGACAGCAATCATCGCCCTTCAGGCAGTGCGAGCCGGTTGGATCGGTCTTGTGCAGATGGCGCTCGGGCAGTCCGTGGAAACTCAGCAGCAGATGATCGAAATCCTGTTGCAGATGCGGCCTGGCACTGGCAGCCAGCGCATCGAGGTACTCCGGCTGGTCGTAGAACGGCTGCAGAATCGACAATTGCAGGCCCAGTCCACGCTCGCGGATGACCCGGCGCGCTTCCTGAATGACCGTCGTCGTCGTGCTGTCGGCGAACTGCGGATAAAGCGGCGCCAGGGTGACCTGGGTGATGCCCTGCCCGGCCAGACGCGTCAGCGTAGTCTCGATGGACGGCTCGCCATAGCGCATCGCCAGCTCCACGGGGCCCTGCGTCCAGTGCGGGCGGACCGCCTCCTGCAGGCGACGGCTCAGCACCACCAGCGGCGAGCCTTCCGGCCACCAGATCGAGGCGTAGGCATGCGCAGATTGTTCGGGGCGCTTGATCAGAATCAGCGAGACCAACAGGCGACGCAACGGCCACGGCAGATCGATCACATACGGATCCATCAGAAACTGATTGAGGTAGTGGCGTACATCAGCGACTTCCGTGGAGGCTGGCGAACCCAGATTGACCAACAACAACGCCTGCTCTGTCATGCAACATTCCTGACTACTGTTTGTAAGTTGCGCCGTACCCCAAGCGGGGGGCGCGCTATTTTCACACAGGGTGCACCCTTCAGGGGTGCGTCAATAGGTCGGCCAGGGCCGTATCCAGATCACTGAAACGAAAGCGGAAACCTTCCGCCTCGGCCCGCTGCGGCGACGCGTGCTGGCCACCGAGCAGCAGCCCGGCCAGCTCGCCGAGCAGGGGTTTGAGCACTGCCGCCGGCACTGGCAGCAGCGTCGGGCGATGCAGGCAGCGGCCGAGACTGCGGGTGAACTCGACGTTGCGCACCGGGGTCGGCGCGCAGGCATTGTAGGGTCCGCTGGCTGCCAGCTGGTGCAGAAGAAAATCAATCAGGGCGATTTGGTCTTCGATATGAATCCACGGCATCCATTGCCGACCATCGCCGATGCGCCCACCCAGGCCTAGCCTGAATGGCGGCAGCAAGCGCTGGAGAAAGCCGCCGTCACGCGCCAGCACCAGCCCGGTACGCACCAGCACCACGCGCATGCCCAGCACCGTCGCCTCCATCGCGCGCTCTTCCCAGGCATTGCACAGCTGGCTGGCGAAATCGGAGGAGACCGGCTGATCGGCTTCGGTCAGGCGGTGCTCCCCACCATCGCCGTACCACCCCACGGCGGAACCGGAGATCAGCAGCGCCGGTCTCTGCTCGCGCCGGCCCAACCATTCGACCAGCTGTTCGGTGAGCTTGATTCGGCTGTCCCACAGCAGCGCCTTGCGCGACTTGGTCCATGGCCGATCGGCGATCGGGGCGCCGGCCAGATTGACCACCGCGTCCAGCTCCACGGCATCCAGTTGCTGCAAACTGCCCACGCCCTGCACCTCGGCACCACACAGCATGGCAACGCGTTGCGGCGTGCGGCTCCACACCCACAGCCGATGCCCGTCCGCCAACCAGCGCCGGCACAGCGCGCGTCCTATCAGCCCGGTACCGCCCGTCAACAAGATGTTCATGGTGAGCTCCTGGCGCGCAGCCATTGCGCGGGTTTGACGACCTGCTTGAAAGCATACACCTATACACGTTCACACGAACCGTACAGCATTTTAAAGCTACCGCTTCGGCTGTCTCACTGGCACGCATCAGCCCGGCCGGAAAAAGCTGTGGATCGACAAGCCGGCTAATAACCCTCTTCGAACACGTCGACAACTATCCAAAGCCATCCACTGACGACATTTGTACAGCATTACGCCATTAGTTGTACATCCAGTATTGACTTGTACAACACCGTAACTATGATGACCTCAAGTTGTACAGAAACCAAAATTGTACAAGACGAGGTCGCCACAATGCACACCACGCTTCCCACGCCCAAGATCGGAATCAGCGCCTGCCTGCTCGGCAATCCGGTGCGTTTCAACGGTGGCCACAAGGAATCACGCCTGTGCAGCGAAACCCTGGCACAACACTTCGAATTCGTGCCGGTGTGTCCGGAGGTCGCGATAGGTCTGGGCACGCCTCGCGAGCCGATTCGCCTGGTCGGCGACACCGACGCGCCGAGGGCGGTCGGCACCGTGCGTCCCGAGCTGGACGTCACCGAAGCGCTCGCCGCCTACGGCCGGCAGATCGCCGAACAGCTGCACGACATCAACGGCTACATCCTTATGCAGAAGTCGCCGTCCTGCGGTATGGAGCGGGTCAAGGTCTATGCCGCCAACGGCCACACCCAACCCGGCGGTGGTAGCGGCGTGTTCGCCCAGGCACTGATGCAGGCCTGCCCGGATTTGCCGGTCGAAGAGGACGGCCGCCTGAACGATGCCGTACTGCGCGAAAACTTCCTCACCCGCGTCTATGCCCATGCCGACTGGCAGCGCCTGTGCCAGGCCGGTCTCAGCCGCCGGGCCATCGTCGATTTCCACTCGCGCTACAAATACCAGCTGATGGCGAGCAACCCGCTGCAATACAAGGTGCTCGGTCGGCTGGTGGCGCAACTTGCCGAACACTCGCTGGAGGCGTTCGCACCGCAGTACTTCAGCCAACTGATGCAGGCCCTGAAAAAGCCCGCCACCCGCGGTACGCACTGCAACGTGCTGCTGCATCTGAGCGGCTATCTCAAGGACGCGCTGGGCGCGGACGATCGCCGCGAGATGCGTCACCTCATCGATCAGTACCGCGCCGGCGTCATTCCGCTGGTGGTGCCGCTGACCCTGCTCAAGCACCACTTCCGCCGTCATCCCGATCACTACGTCGCTCGCCAGGCGTACATGCAGCCGCACCCCGAAACCCTCAGCCTGCGCAACGGAATCTGAACATGAATGAACCAACGGAGCTGACGCAGCTGATCGCCGAAGGCCTGCTGCCGATCCGCGAGGTAGCACGCATCACCGGCGTCAACGCCGTGACCCTGCGTGCCTGGGAGCGTCGATACGGGCTGATCGTCCCGCTGCGCACGCCCAAAGGGCATCGACTCTACGAAGACGCGCACATCCAGCGCATCCGCAAAATCCTCATCTGGCTCAACCGCGGCGTTTCCGTCAGCCAGATCAAGCCGCTGCTGGACACCACCACGCCACCGGAACTGCCCAGGCAGAACCAGTGGTCCGAGCTGCTCGCAGAGTTGCTGCAGGCCATCGACCGTCTCAGCGAACGCCGCCTGGACGATGCCTTCAACCGGGCCATGGCGTTGTACCCACCGCGCACGCTCTGCCAGCATCTGCTGCATCCGCTGCTCGATGCACTCGACCAGCGCTGGCAGGGCCAGTACGGCGCGGCAGTGGAGCGGGTGCTGGTTCATTCCTGGCTGCGCAGCAAGCTGGCAACCCGCATCTATTTCAAAAACCGCCAGCAGGCCGGACGCCCGTTGCTACTCGCCAATCTGGATGACGAGTCCTTCACGCCGGGCCTGTGGCTGACCGCCTGGCTCGTCTCCAGCACCGACTGCCCGGTCGAGATCATCGAGTGGCCGGTTCCGCTGAACGAGCTGAACCTGGCGATGGAACGCATCCTGCCCCGCGCCCTGTTGCTTTACGCGAGCAATAGCCTGCCGGGCAACTGCCTGCAACGCGATCTGCCACGCCTGATCGAGCAAAGCGTCGCGCCACTCTGTGTGGCCGGTCCGGCCGTTCATATCCATGCACCGGAGCTGCACCGACATCGCGGGCTGATGCTCACCGAGGACCCACTCGGCGCCCTGCAACAACTGCACGGCGCCGGCCTGCTGCCGGGTAGCGAAGGGAGCGCGTCATGACCCAACTGTTCTGGTTGCGCAGCGATCTGCGCACAAGCGACAACACCGCCCTGGCCGCTGCCATGGCTGCCGGCCCAACGGTGGCACTGTATCTGGTCACCCCCAGGCAATGGCTTGCTCACGACGATGCCCCATGCAAGGTCGATTTCTGGCTGCGCAACCTCGCCGAGCTGTCGACCCGGCTGGGTGCGCTCAACGTCCCGCTGCTGATTCGCGAGGTCGATGATTGGCAGGCGGTGCCCGACGCGCTGCTGAACGTCTGCCGCGAGCACGGCATGCAGCGGCTGCATTACAACGAGGAGTACGGCGTTAACGAGCAGCGCCGCGATCAGGCAGTGGCGGCTCGCCTGGAAGCGGCCGACATCCGCGTGCGCGGCTATCTCGACCAGCTGCTGTTCACCCCGGGCAGCGTACAGACGCAGTCGGGCAGCTATTTCAAGGTGTTCAGCCAGTTTCGCAAGGCCTGCCTTGCACGCCTGAGCGTATCGCTGCCAGCCTGTGAGCCGGTGCCTGCGGCCCAGGCGCCGCTGGGTATCGCCAGTGATCCGGTGCCCGCTGCGGTAACCGGCTTTCCCCGGCCCACGGACTATCTACGCGCGCTCTGGCCGGCCGGCGAAGCCTTCGCCCAGCGCCGTCTGGCGGCGTTCGTCGAGGATGACCTGAACGAATACCACCAGCGCCGCGACCTGCCCGCCGAGCCCGGCACCAGTCAGCTGTCGGCCTACCTCGCCACCGGCGTCATTTCCATCCGCCAGTGCCTGCACGCGGCGCTTGGCTACAACCAGGGCGAGCTGGACAGCGGCAGCACCGGCGCCACCACCTGGGTCAACGAACTGCTCTGGCGCGAGTTCTACAAGCACATCCTGGTCGGTTATCCGCGGGTGTCGATGCATCGCGCCTTCCGCCCGGAAACCGAGGCGCTGCCATGGCGGCGCGCGCCGGACGAGCTGGAAGCATGGCAGCAAGGCCGTACCGGGTTCCCGATCATCGATGCGGCCATGCGTCAGATGCAGGAAACCGGCTGGATGCACAACCGCCTGCGCATGGTCGTCGCCATGTTCCTCAGCAAGAACCTGCTGATCGACTGGCGTGAGGGCGAGCGCTGGTTCATGCGTAACCTGATCGACGGCGACCTGGCCGCCAACAACGGCGGCTGGCAATGGAGCGCGTCCACCGGCACGGATTCGGTGCCCTACTTCCGCCTGTTCAACCCGATCAGCCAGTCGCAGCGCTTCGACCCGGACGGGCAGTTCCTGCGCCGCTGGCTGCCCGAGCTGCAGCACCTGAGCAAGCGCGACGTGCATAACCCGTCGGCGCACCGCAGCCTGTTCGACGTTACCGAGTATCCCAGCCCCATCGTCGACCTCGGCGCCAGCCGGGCGCGGGCGCTGGATGCCTTCCGCAACCTGCCGGATGCACATGCATGAGCGGCTTCCTGCAGCGTTTCACCGGTGAGTTAGCCCCATCTCGCCTGCCCGGCGAACTGGAACACCGCATGCGCTTCAACCCGCCGGGGCGGCGCATCGGTGTGCACATGGAGGCATGGCAATCGGAACGGATCGACCGCGTGCCGGAGGTGATCCGTAACATCACCGAGCAGGCCCACCTGCTCGCCCTCGATGCCGCCATCGAGGCTCCACGGGCCGGGGAACAGGGTCGCGGGTTAGCCGTAGTCGCCGACGAGGAGCGTCAGCTGCGCAAGCTGGCCGGTCGCCTCGGCAGCCTGAGCGGCCGCCTCACCGTGCAGTGGCTCGACGGTTCGGGTCAGCGCCGCCGGCGCCCGGCGGAGTGACCGACCACCATTGCATTGGGTTGCTCGAAGGCCGCGCACACTGCCGGCACCAGCAGCCGGGCGTGGGGCGGGATATCCAGCCCGTCAGCGTCCAGCACGATCACCCCGTCGGCATGCAGTTGCTGCAGCGCGGGCCAGTGCCGCGCATAACGCTGCCGCACATCCACGCCGCTGTGCAGCGTGAGCGCGTCGAAATCCAGCGCGAAGGTACAGCGCAGACGTTCGAGCAACGTCTGATGCAGCGGATCGACATGGCTGGCATGCAGACCGCAGATGCTCGGTAGCTGGTCCTGGTCCAGTGCCTGCTGGTAGGCCTGCGCGGTGCTGGCGTTCTGGCAATAAAGGCCATCGACCCGGCTGATCGCGCCCACCCCGAAGCCGAGGTGATCGCATGCGCCGTACAGGGTGTAGCCATGGATATCGTGGTACAGCGCGCCGATCTCCTGAGCCATCGCCAGGTCGTCGTGAGGCAGGACGAACTTGCCCAGCCCGATGTAGCGGTAGCCGGCGGCGCTGAGCTGCTCGACACCCTGGCGGTACATCGCCAGCGTGTCGGCCAGCGAAGCCAGGCCGAGCCGCGCGGGATTGGCAGCGACCAGC
>Ga0315336_1002101_pt1 | contig 32675 bp, 32 predicted proteins | sample ASW5metaG_FD_204512 | JGI IMG/M metagenome (GOLD analysis project Ga0315336, IMG submission 204512) | Ammonia-oxidizing marine archaeal communities from Monterey Bay, California, United States - ASW #5 | ecosystem: Environmental > Aquatic > Marine > Intertidal zone | place: USA: California...
AGATCATGGTCAAACAAAGAGATGGCTGAGCGCACGGCCGGCCACCGGCGGAAAGCCTATCGGCGCGGCCATCGCGGCGAGTGGCTGGCGGCGTTGGCGCTGATGCTGAAAGGCTACCGGATCCTCGCCCGCCGCCACCGCACCAGGCTCGGCGAGATCGACCTGATCGCCAGGCGCGGCGACCTTGTGCTGTTCGTGGAGGTCAAGGCGCGCCGCACGCTGATCGAGGCGATGGAAGCGATCGGCCATGAATCGGAGCGCCGCATCGAGGGCGCCGCGGATATCTGGCTGTCGCGCCAGCCGGATTATGGCAGGCTTTCGATGCGTTTCGACATGGTGGCCGTGCTGCCCTGGCGCTGGCCGGTACATGTCGAGAACGCGTTTTATGGGCGGAATTGAGGTTCGCTCAACGGTGATAGGCTGGCGGGACAGCGCCCCCCTCTGGCCTGCCGGCCATCTCCCCCGAGGGGGGAGATCAGATATCGCTCTCGCTTTCGCCAATCGCCAACGTCGCAAGAGGTGGCGCCGCTGGCCGAACTGTTAATCTCCCCCCTCGTGGGGGAGATGCCCGGCAGGGCAGAGGGGGGCGCGAAGAAACTCGACGAAGCAGTAAGAGAGCGACCCCGCCTCACCCCCAGACCATCAGCGCCGCCAGCCCCGCAATACCCACCACGAGCCGCCACCAGCCGAACAGGGCGTAGCCTTTGCGCGAGACGTAATCGAGCAGGAAGCGCACGACGATCAGCGCGCTGACAAAAGCGGCGATGAAGCCGACGGCGATGATCGGCAGGTCGGCCGAGGTCAGCACGTTGCGGTTCTTGAACAGATCGAAGGCGAAGGCGCCGACCATGGTGGGCATTGCGAGGAAGAAGGAGAACTCGGCCGCCGCGCGCTTGTCGACGCCCATCAGCAGCGCGCCGACGATGGTCGAACCGGAGCGCGAGGTGCCGGGAATCAGCGACAGGCACTGAAACAGGCCGATCTTGAGATAAACGCTCAACGGGAAGCGCTCGACGTCGTGATGGACCGGCTTGAAGTTGATGCGGTCGACGACGAGCAGCACCACGCCGCCGATGATCAGCATGATGCAGATCAGCCTGGGTGATTCGAAGAGGATCGTCTTGATGAAATCATGCGCCAGCGCGCCAATGACCGCGGCCGGCAGGAAGGCAATCAGGATGCCGATGACGAAATGCCGGGTCTGCGGGTCGCTGGGCAGCTTGATCAGCATCTGCCACAGCTTGCTGAAATAGACGCTGAGGATCGCCAGGATCGCGCCGAGCTGGATCAGGATCTCGAAGGCCTTGCCGGTTGAATGGAAGCCGAGGAAATGGCCGGCAAGCAGGATATGGCCGGTCGAGGACACCGGGATGAATTCGGTCAGGCCCTCCAAAAGCCCAAGCAGCAGCGCTTCGACGATGGTCTGGCTTTCCATGGCAACCTCAGGATTTCGGGAACAGCTGGGGACAACGGCTTGCTTGTCACGGCGCGGAAGTCCCCCTATAGGTCGCAACACCGTGACGGCCGCATGACGGGCCGCCAAGACTTACCGGCGCAGGAGACGATTCGCCAGTGCGCCCTATCATCGCGGAACCATGCTGACGCTTTTCCATCATCCCATGTTCGCCACCTGCCGTTTCGTCCGCCTCGCCTTCGGCGAGTATGGCGAGGAGCTGGCGCTGATCGAGGAAAAGCCGTGGACGCGGCGCAAGGAGTTTCTGGCGCTGAACCCGGCCGGAACGCTTCCGATCCTGCTGGCCGAAGGCGACGTGCCGATCGTCGGCGCCATGGTGATCGCCGAATATCTCGACGAGACGCGCGGGGTGCTCAAGCGCGACAAGCGGCTGTTCGCCGAGGACCCGATGCAGCGCGCCGAGATCCGGCGGCTGACCGACTGGTATCTCAGCAAGGCCGAAAGCGAGGTCACCCGCCACCTTGTGCGCGAGCGGGTGCTGAAGCCTGTCATGCCGGAAACGGCAGGGGGCGGCTCGCCGGATTCGGCCGCGATCCGCGCCGCGCGCGCCAACATCCGCCAGCACATGAAATACACCAACTGGCTCGCCGGCACCCGCCATTGGCTGGCCGGCAACAAGGTGACCTATGCCGACCTCGCCGCGGCGGCGACGCTTTCGGTGCTCGATTATCTGGGCGAGATCGACTGGCGCGAGCACGCCGCCGCGCGCGAATGGTACACGCGGGTGAAATCGCGGCCATCCTTCCGGCCATTGCTCTCCGACCGGGTGCGCGGCTTGTCGCCGGTGTCGCATTATGCGGACCTCGACTTCTGAAAACCTGCGCGCGCTGATCGACGCGGAAGCGCGCCGCGCCGGCTTCGAGGCGGTCGCCGTGACCCGGCCGGACGCTATCCCGCTGGCGCCGGCAAGGCTTGCTGAGTTCGTCGCCGACGGTTTCCACGGCTCGATGGCATGGATCGCCGAGACGCTTGAGCGGCGGGCTCAACCCTCGACGCTGTGGCCGCAGGTGCGCTCGATCATCGTGCTGGCCATGAATTACGGGCCGGACCACGATCCGCGCGATATCCTCGCAAGGCGCGACCGCGGCGCGATCTCTGTCTATGCGCAAAACCGCGACTATCACGACGTGATGAAAGGCCGGCTGAAGGAGATCGCCGGCAAGATCGTGGCAAAGGCCGGCGGCGACGTGAAGGTGTTCGTCGATACGGCACCCGTGATGGAGAAGCCGCTGGCGGAAGCAGCGGGGATCGGCTGGCAGGGCAAGCACACCAACCTTGTCAGCCGGACGCATGGCTCGTGGCTGTTCCTTGGCACGATCTTCACCACGGCCGAGCTGCAACCCGACCATGCCGAGATCGACCATTGCGGTTCCTGCCGCGCCTGCCTCGACGCCTGCCCGACCGATGCTTTCCCAGCGCCTTACCGGCTGGATGCGCGGCGCTGCCTCTCCTACCTCACCATCGAGAACAAGGGGCCGATCCCGCGCGAATTTCGCGACAAGATCGGCAACCGCATCTATGGCTGCGACGATTGCCTGGCCGCCTGTCCATGGAACAAGTTCGCCAGCGCTGCTTCCGAGGCGAAGCTTGCCGCGCGCGCGGATCTGCGCGAGCCGAAGCTTTCAGACCTGCTCGCGCTCGACGACGCGGCATTCCGCGCTTTCTTCTCGGGTTCGCCGGTCAAGCGCATCGGCCGCGATCGTTTCATCCGCAACGTGCTGATCGCCACCGGCAATTCGGGCGACGCCTCGCTGACGCCGGTCTTGCGCGGACTGCTCGGCGACGCCTCGCCGCTGGTGCGGGGTGCGGCAATCTGGGCCCTGTCGCGACTGCTGTCCGATCGCGAGTTTGGCGAACTTGCCGCAACGGCTTCGAAGACCGAGCCCGATGCGGAGGTCCGCCAGGAATGGCTGGCGGATCTGAAAAATCCCGTGAAGGCCGATTGATAGGGGTTCATCGATGAGCGAAAGACGCTTCTTCATCTTCGGCGCCGGCTATTCCGGCAAGGCATTCGCGCGGGCCAACGCACACCGCACGCCGGTCTTCGGCACGACCCGGGCGCCCGAAAAATTCGACGCGCTGCGATCGGCCGGCATCGAGCCGCTGCAATTCGACGGCGCGCTGTCGCCCGAACTGAGTGAGGCGCTTGCACGGACCACGCATCTCATCGTCTCGGTCGCGCCCGACGAAGCCGGCGAACCGGTTCTCAACGCCGCCGGCGATGCATTGCGGAAACAGATGCCAGCGCTACAGTGGATCGGCTATCTGTCGACCGTCGGCGTCTATGGCGACCATGGCGGCGCCTGGGTGGAAGAGACCAGCGAGTGCCGGCCCATGTCGAAGCGCTCGGTGATGCGGGTCGGGGCCGAACAGGAATGGCTGACGCTTGGCCGCGAGATCGGCAAGCCGGTCGCGATCCTGCGGCTTTCCGGGATCTACGGGCCGGGCCGCAACGCGCTTACCAATCTCGCGGACGGCACGGCGCGGCGACTGGTCAAGCCGGGCCAGGTGTTCAACCGCATCCATTGCGACGACATCGCCGGCGCGCTCTGGCTGCTGGCCGACAAGACTCTCGGCGGCATATTCAATGTCACCGACGACGAGCCGGCGCCACCGCAGGACGTCGTCGCCTATGCCGCCGGACTGATGGGCGTCGAGCCGCCGCCCGAAATTCCGTTCGAGACCGCCCAACTTTCGCCCATGGCGCGGTCTTTCTATGGCGAGAACAAGCGCGTCGCCAACAAGGCGATCAAGGCGGCCGGCTATCGCTTCCGGTTCCCGAACTACCGGGTGTCGCTGGAGCGGATGTGGGCCGAGGGCAACTGGCGGGACGGAGAGCCGCGCAGCCCGATGCGAGGATGATGCCGAAAAGGATGAGCGGTTTCGGACGACATCATCTTCCAATGCTTTGATCGATGCGGGACGCGCGGCGTGGTATGATTCGTTCCTGATCAGGTTCGCCTGACTGCGCGGCAAACGGAAAGACTGGAGAGGGACCCAGCCTGATGAATCTGCGATCGCTGCCCGAGAGGAAGCCGTTCCTGACCGCCGCGCTTGCGCTGGTGACTTTGGCCGCGCTGGCGGCGGCCGCGATCTCGGCCGAGCCGCGCGCCAAGGACCTGTTCGGCGCCAAGAAACTGCCGGCGGTGGTGCCCGCGCAATCCTTCGGCTTCTACTCCAAGGGCTGCTTCGCCGGCGGCGTCGCCCTGCCGATGGACGGGCCGACCTGGGAAGTGATGCGCCCCTCGCGCAACCGCCGATGGGGCCATCCGGCGATGATCGCGCTGATCGAGAAACTGTCGCGCGACGCCGCGGCCGACGGCTGGCCGGGACTTCTGGTCGGCGATGTCTCGCAGCCGCGCGGCGGCCCCATGATGACCGGCCATGCCTCGCATCAGATCGGACTGGACGCCGATATCTGGCTGACGCCGATGCCGAGGCGTCCGCTGATGATGGCGCAGCGCGAGTCGATGAGCGCCACGCTGATGGTCGACGAGAAGACGCATCTGGTGAAGGACGCGCTGTGGACGTCGGCGCACACAAGGCTGCTCAAGCGCGCGGCGAGCTATCCGGAAGTCGAGCGCATCCTGGTCAATCCCGGCATCAAGAAGAAGCTTTGCGACACCGTAACCGGCGACCGTTCCTGGCTGCGCAAGATCCGGCCGTTCTGGGGCCACGACTATCACTTCCACATGCGCATCGGCTGCCAGCCGGGCTCACCCGGTTGCAAGGGGCAGGAGGCGACGCCCGCGGACGACGGCTGCGGCAAGCCGCTAGCCTGGTGGTTCACGGAGGAGCCGTGGCGGCCGAACAAGAATCCCGACGCCCCTAAGGCCCGCGACCTGATGACGATGGCCAATCTGCCGAAAGAGTGCCAGGCGGTGCTGGCCGCCGCGGATGCGCCGTCGCTGGCGGCCGTGACCTTCCAGGGCGGCAGCGCAGCCGCGGTCGCCGCGGCCGAGCCGCCGCAGAGCGAGCCGGTGGAAACGATCTCCAGCGGCAATGCCTCGATCCCGTCGGCGGCGAGCGCCTTCGCGCCGACGCCCAAGATCGGCATCCCGCTGCCGCGGCCCAGGCCCGGGAACTGACGCTTGAGCGGGCTTCCCCTTTCCGGGGCCATGCGCTAGTCAATCGATTGAAACGGCGCAGCGGCGCCGCAACGAGGACGATCAAGAGCATGTCAGGCGAGAACGAGACGGGGCTGCGGTTCCCGGTCCTGATCGGCGATATTGGCGGCACCAATGCGCGCTTCTCGATCGTGCGCGACGCCAATTCGGAAGCGACAGAACCGCAGATCGTCCAGACCGCCAATTTCGCCACCATCGATGAGGCGATCCAGGCGGCGGTTCTGGACCGCTCGTCCATCCAGCCGAATTCGACGGTGCTGGCGGTGGCCGGTCCGGTCGACGGCGACGAGATCCGTCTGACCAATTGCCCGTGGGTGGTCAAACCGCGCCAGATGTTCGCCAATCTGGCCCTGAGCGAAGTCGTGGTGCTCAACGACTTCGAGGCGCAGGCGCTGGCGGTGGTGGCGCTGGGCGAGGAGCATATGGAAAGGATCGGCGGCGGCACGCCGGAACCCAATGCGGGACGCGTCGTGCTTGGCCCCGGAACCGGGCTCGGCGTTGCCGGGCTGATCCACGCGCTCGATCGCTGGATCCCGGTGCCGGGCGAGGGCGGGCATATGGATATCGGCCCACGCACGCCGCGCGACTTCGAGGTCTTCCCGCATATCGAGAAGCTTGAAGGCCGCATCTCCGGCGAGCAGATCCTGTGCGGGCGCGGGCTGGTCAACGTCTATCGCGCCGTGGCCAAGGCCGACGCCAAGCCGGCGCCGTTCACGACGCCGGCCGAGGTCACCGCGGCGGCGCTTGCGAAATCCGACCCGGTGGCCGAGGAGGCGCTGGCGCTGTTCGTCACCTGCCTCGGCCGCACCGCGGGCGACCTGGCGCTGGTGTTCATGAGCCGGGGCGGCGTGTTCCTGACCGGCGGCATCGCGCAAAAGATCGTGCCGGCGCTGAAGGCCGGCAATTTCCGCGCCGCCTTCGAGGACAAGGCGCCGCACAGCGCGCTGATGCGCGAAATGCCGGTCTATGTCATCACCCACCCGCTGGCGGCGCTGCTTGGGCTTGCCGCCTATGCCAGGACGCCTTCGCTGTTCGGCGTGCAGACCGCCGGGCGGCACTGGCGGGCCTGATGGCGCCCTGGCATGGGCCGGCGACCGGCCGCCGCGACGAAGTTTCGCCATAGGCAAGCCGTAGCCGGGGCGCTAAGAGGAGTGCCGAAACGAAGCCCTGCCCGACGAGAATCCACGAAGCGCCCCTGATTTGACTGTCCAATCTTCACTCAAACTGAAAGTCCAGCCCGCTGAGGTCAGGGCTGTGCTGCGCCGCATCCTGGCCGAGAACGGCAGTGAATACCGCTGGACCTATGTCGTCGCCGTCTCTTGCCTGCTGATTGTTTCGGCTACCACTGCCTTCCTCGCGTGGGTCATGGCTCCGATGATCGATGGGATATTCGTCGAGCGGCGCAGCGACATGATCTTCTGGGTGTGCGCCGGTTTCATGGGAGCCTCCCTGTTGCGCGGCTTCGCCGGCTACGGCCAGGCGGTGGCACTGGCCGCGATCGGCAACAACCTGGTCGCCCGCTACCAGAAGCGCGTCTTCGACCATCTGATGAAGCTCGGCGTCAATTTCTTCAACGACACGCGTTCCGGCCGCCTGGCGGCGCAGGTCAACGAGAATGTTGGCGGCGTTCGCGACCTGCTGTCGCTGACGCTGACCTCGATCAGCCGCGACGCGGTCTCGCTGGTCGCACTCGTCGGCGTCATGATCTACCAGGACCCGGTGCTGTCGCTCAGCTCGCTGCTGATCGGACCGCCGCTGATCTGGGCCGTCGTCTACATCACCCGCCGGCTGCGCAAGATCAACCGCGAATCCGTGCTGATCAACTCGCAGCTGAACGGGTCGGTGCAGGAGGCCACGCAGGGCATCGCCATCGTCAAGGCCTTCACCCTGGAGGACGAGCTGGCACGCCGCATCGGCATCATGGCCGACACGGCCGAGCAGCGTAACAACAAGATAGCCCGCGTCGCGGAGCGGCTGTCGCCGATTTCCGAGATTCTCGGCGGTCTCGCCATTACCGCGGTGGTTGCCTATTCCGGCTACCGGGCGCTGTATCTTGGGCAGCCGCCGGGCGCGGTCTTTTCTTTCATCACCGCGTTGATCATGGCTTACGACCCGGCACGACGCCTGGCGCGCACACAGGTCGGCATGGAACGCGCGCTGGTCAATGCGCGCATGATCTACGAGCTGCTCGACCTCGAGCCGAAGCAGGGCGACGCGCCCGACGCGGCGGACGCCAGGATCGTCACCGGCGAGGTGCGCTTCAACAACGTGACCTTCGGCTACAGCGCCGACACGCCGGTGCTGCGGGACCTGAGCTTTACCGCCGCCGCCGGCAAGGTGACGGCGGTGGTCGGCGCCTCGGGCGCCGGCAAGTCGACGCTGGTGGCATTGCTGCAGCGCTTCTACGACGTCGACAAAGGCTCGATCGAGGTCGACGGCCAGGACATCTCGAAGGTGACGAAGCGCTCGCTGCGCCAATCGATCGCCTATGTCTCGCAGGCGCCCTACCTGTTCGAAGGCACGATCCGCGACAACATTCGCTACGGCCGGCTCTCGGCAACCGATGCCGAGATCGAGCAAGCGGCGAAACTCGCCGCCGCCGACGAATTCATCCGCCAGCAGCCGCAAGGCTACGACACGCCGGTCGGCGAAGGCGGCTCGACGCTGTCGGGCGGCCAACGCCAGCGCGTGTCGATCGCGCGCGCCATCGTGCGCCAGGCGCCGATCCTGCTGCTCGACGAAGCGACCTCTGCGCTCGACAACGAGGCGGAAGCGCGCGTCCAGGAGGCACTGACCCATGTGATGGAAGGGCGCACCACGATCGTGATCGCGCACCGGCTTTCGACCGTGGTCAATGCCGACCATATCATCGTGCTGGAAGAGGGCCGGCTGGTCGAGGAAGGCACGCATGCGACGCTGATGGCCGACCCGCACAGCATCTATGCCCGTTTCCACCGGATCCAGGGCAAGAAGGGACTGGGGCTTGTCGACGACGTCAAGGCAAGCCAGACTTCGGGCCAAACTCCGGCGCCGGGCAGCCGCGCCAGGAAGACCGTCAGGAGAAACGCATGAGCGAAACCGGCGATATGGGCCTGGTCGTGGTCGGTGCCGCGGGCCGCATGGGCCAGACGCTGATCCGTGCCATCCACAGCATGCCCGGCGCGCGCGTCGCGGGCGCGGTGGAGCGGCCGGATTCCCCCCATCTCGGCAAGGATGCCGGCGAGCTCGCCGGCATCGGCACCGTCAACGTGCCGATCGTCGACGATCCGCTGCCGGCCTTTGCCAAGGCAGACGGCGTGCTCGATTTCACGGCGCCGGCGGCCAGCGTCGAATTCGCCGGCTACGCCGCGCAGGCCCGCATCGTCCATGTCATCGGCACCACCGGCTGCTCGGCCGAGGACGACGCCAGGATCGGCGCCGCCGCGCGCCATGCCACGATCGTCAAATCCGGCAATATGAGCCTCGGCGTCAACCTGCTGGCGGTGCTGGTCGAGCAGGCCGCGAAGGCGCTCGACCCGCAGGATTTCGACATCGAGATCCTGGAGATGCACCACCGCCACAAGGTCGACGCGCCGTCCGGCACGGCGCTGCTGCTCGGCGAGGCGGCGGCGAAGGGGCGCGGCATCGATCTTGCCGGCAACAGCGTGCGGGCGCGCGACGGCCATACCGGAGTGCGCAAGGCTGGCTCGATCGGCTTCGCCACGCTGCGCGGCGGCTCGGTCGTCGGCGACCACAGCGTGATCCTTGCCGGCACCGGCGAGCGCATCACGCTTTCCCACCATGCCGAGGACCGGGCGATCTTCGCGCGCGGCGCGGTAAAGGCGGCGCTCTGGGCGCGCGGCAAGAAGCCCGGGCTTTATTCCATGCGGGATGTGCTCGGCCTGAGCTGAGACGTCTCTTCCATAAATCTCAAAGGAGCTGACATGTCGGGAACTCTCGTGCTCGTGCGCCACGGCCAGAGCGAATGGAACCTGAAGAACCTGTTCACCGGCTGGCGCGATGTCGGCCTGACCGAGCAGGGGACCGCGGAGGCGCTTGCCGCCGGCGAGAAGCTCAAGTCACGCGGCCTGAAGTTCGACATCGCCTACACCTCGGCCCTGCAACGGGCGCAGAAGACCTGCCAGCTGATCCTCGACGTGGTCGGCCAGGGCGAGCTCAAGACCATCCGCGACCAGGCGCTCAACGAGCGCGACTATGGCGACCTTTCCGGGCTCAACAAGGACGACGCGCGCAAGAAATGGGGCGAGGAGCAGGTGCATATCTGGCGCCGCTCCTACGACATCGCGCCGCCCGGGGGCGAAAGCCTGAAGGACACCGGCGCGCGCGTGTGGCCCTATTACCTGCACGAGGTGCAGCCGCACGTGCTGCGCGGCGAGACGGTGCTGATCGCCGCGCACGGCAATTCGCTGCGCGCCCTGATCATGGCGCTGGACGGCAAGAGCGGCGAGGAGATCGTCAAGCTCGAGCTCGGCACCGGCGTGCCGATCGTCTACAAGCTCAACGCCGATTCCACCGTGGCGTCGAAGGACGTGCTGGAGGGGTGAGAACCAGCTTCCTTCTCCTCGTCACTATGCGGTGAGAAGGTGCCGGCAGGCGGATGAGGGCAGCTTCAGCTTCGGCGATTATCTCTCCGGGCCCGAGGCGATGCCGGAGCCCCACCTATCCAGCATCGGCGCCGGCGAAAAAAGCGCGTTGACACATATCGTTTGCCCGCTTACATGAGCGCCCACCAGCCCAGATGGCGGAATTGGTAGACGCGCACGGTTCAGGTCCGTGTTCCGCAAGGAGTGGAGGTTCGAGTCCTCTTCTGGGCACCATTTATCCCGACTGCCAACGGGATCGCACACTACCGCGATCCGTAGAACGCAGCCGCAGCTTTGCCGACAGCGCCATTGATGCCGGATAGCGCTTCACCGTATTGCCGGGAACGCTCGCGTCGTTGGCGGTCCAGGAAATCCAACCGATCAGTGACGAAGCTCTTCAGCTTGTAGCACTTGGGATCTTCCTTCATGGACAAGTTCGCGGTGGCCGCATCCATCGCATGGACGGCTTGAACTGCCCACTGCCAATCTTTGTTCCTGCCCGCCTTCACAGCGGCATCCAAGGCGATCCAACGCCTCCGCAAACTCGCCGACAGGTTGCCAACCAACTTAGGATGGGATGTCACCAAAAGCAGATCAAACTGCGCGGATGCTAGGTAACAGGTTGATGGCTCGGCGATGGCGAACTTCACCCTGTGTCTTATGCTCGTTCTGCCTGAATAGGGGCCTCGTGTTGCGATATTTGTCTCCCGATTTCCTTCGCTGAGGTCGCGCTAATTGCGTAAGTCGTATCCCTGCGTGTGATCCCGACGCTGGCCTGAGCGCGGGCACCAAGGACCAATAGATCCATTGCGGTCAATACCACACTCAGTTTGGAGGTTATTCGCCTCACCACTCTAGAACTCCGGCACCGGCTTGTCTCGGCAGCCAAACTTTCCGCCAGTCCCCGAGTCCTTGATGTATCGTAGAAGCTTCCCTTGGACTCATGCGCCAAAAATCTCGGTCTTGGTGTCGAGTTGCCTCTCTAACGCACACTGAGCAGGAAAACACAGATCCCGCAGATGCTCAATATTTGTGACAACCGCATTTTAAGGGCCTTGCGTTCGCTCCCGCCAGCTCTAAGTCTTTCTTCGTGCTTATCATACTCAGCAAGGCCGTAAATCATTAAAACAAACAACAGGGTCAGGAACATCAATTTGATAGTTCGATTTCCGGCAGTGTCGGCTCCTGAAAACAGCACAATCCACCCGCCAGTTCCCCTGGCAATCAAAAACGCTGTCGTTGCGACCCACACTGCCGACAGAATATACAATGTCTTGAGCCCGAACCGACAGACATTGGGAAATTCCATACTTTAAACTCACTCGATCCGAGACATAGGCAGATATCTCTTAGCTCGAAATTTCGGTCAAGCTAATGATCGGGGTCAACCCGCGACGGACTAGTTACCTTTCGGTACCGCGCTTTCAGCAAGAATGCCCAAGATGCTCGCTCTGCTGATGCCCAAGGCTGCCAGCATGTCGCCTGCAGACTTTCCTTCTGCCTTGAGGCGCAACATATCGCTGGCTTGACGCCGGGCAGTAGGCTGGCGGCCAGCATCCTTGCCTTCGGCCTTTGCCTTGGCGATTCTGTGCACGACACTCCGGTTCGAACCGAATCAAGGTCCAGAACGCAAAGAAGAAACCCGGATCCTCAGGGCTTTCTTTTTTGGGCCAACCTCCCCATCCGGCCAGTTCCCCAACAAACCGCTTCAAACACGCCGCCCCGGGCGCTACGGTCGCGCCATGGCCCCTTCCGTCAGCCCGACCATCGCCGCCCGCCGCGACCAGATGTTTCCCATCCTGACCGATGCGGATATCGAGCGCATGCGGCGCTTCGGCGAAGCGCGCACCTATGCCGCCGGCGGTCATATCGTCACGGCGGGCACGGTTTCGCCAGGCGTGATCCTCATCTTGGCGGGCAAGGTCGCCATCACCCAGGCGGGCGGTCTCGGCCAGCGCGAGCCGATCATCACCTACGGTGCCGGCAATTTCGTCGGCGAGCTCGCGCAGTTGTCGAACCGGCCTTCGCTGGTCAATGCCGAGGCGAACGGGCCGGTCAAGGCGATCGTCATCCCCTCGCAGCGACTGCGCGACCTCATGGTGCAGGAGGCCAATCTCGGCGAGCGCGTGATGCGGGCGCTGATCCTGCGCCGCGTCGGGCTCTTGGAAAGCGGCGCCGGCGGGCCGGTGATCATCGGCCCTCCGGGCAATGGCGACGTGCTGCGGCTGCAGGGTTTTTTGCGGCGCAGCGGGCTTCCCCATCGTGCGCTCGATTCCGACACCGACCCTTGCGCCAAGACGCTGATCGAGCGCTTCCATGTCGACCCGCACCATTTGCCGATCGTACTCTGCCCGAACGGCAAGCTGATGCACAATCCGGGCGAGACCGAGCTTGCCCGCTGCGTCGGCCTGCTGCGGCCGCTCGATGCCGACAAGGTCTATGACGTGGCGATCGTCGGCGCCGGACCGGCGGGGCTGGCCGCCGCGGTCTATGCGGCGTCGGAAGGGCTGTCGACCATCGTGCTCGACTGCCGCGCCTTCGGCGGGCAGGCGGGCGCCTCGGCGCGCATCGAAAACTATCTCGGCTTCCCGACCGGCATCACCGGCATGGCGCTGATGGCGCGCGCCTACAACCAGGCGCAGAAATTCGGCGTCGAGATGGTCATCCCCGACGAGGCGAAGCTGCTCGACGACGCCCGTGACGGCGCTCGCTACCAGCTTGCCATCGGCGACGGCCAGAGCGTGCGCTCACGCGCGGTAGTGATCGCCAGCGGCGCGCGCTACCGCCGCCTCGATGTCGCCAACCTGGCGCAATTCGAGGGAACGTCGGTGCATTACTGGGCCTCGCCGATCGAGGCCAGGCTGTGCAAGGACCAGGAGGTGGCGCTGGTCGGCGCCGGCAATTCGGCCGGCCAAGCGGCCGTCTACCTGGCGAGCCAGGTGCGCAAGGTGACGCTGCTGGCGCGCCGCGACAGCCTCGACGCCACCATGTCGCGCTATCTGGTCGAGCGCATCGCGGCGCAGCCGAACATCGAGGTGCTCACCGAGACCGAGGTGGTCGCGCTGGAGGGCGGCGAAGGCAATCTCGAGACGCTGCGCTGGCGCAACCGGGCGACGGGCGAGGAGATGAGGCGCGCCATCCGCCATCTCTTCCTGTTCATCGGCGCCGACCCGAACACCGACTGGCTGGCGAATTGCAACGTGGCGCTCGACGCCAAGGGTTTCGTGCGCACCGGGCCGGACGCGGCGCCGGGACATGGGCCGATGGAGACGAGCCGAAGCGGCGTGTTCGCGATCGGCGACGTCCGCTGCGGCTCGACCAAACGGGTTGCGGCGGCCGTCGGCGAAGGCGCGCAGGTGGTCGCGGCGCTGCATTCCTATCTGGCGCAAAACGGTGAAGCGGCGAGGAGAGCGTGATGGACGAGTGCAGGCATACCAGGGACATCAGACAAGTCACGCCGAGCGCGCTGGGCTGTGAGGAATGCCTGAAGAGCGGATCCTGGTGGGTGCATCTTAGGCTTTGCCGCACCTGCGGCCATGTCGGCTGCTGCGACGACTCGCCCAACCGCCACGCGACAAAGCATTTCCACGCCACGCAGCATCCGATCATCGAAGGCTACGACCCGCCGGAAGGCTGGGCCTGGTGCTTCGTCGACGAGGTTTTCGTCGACCTCGAGGGCGATACGACGCCGCAGAACGGGCCGATCCCGCGCTTCGTCTGAATCAGCCGGCCGGGAGACCCTGTTTCAGCGCACCGAGCCCGTCACGGTCGGGTCCAAGGCGTCAGGCACGGATTTGCGCTCGGCGCCGGCGAAGATGCCGATGAGGAGGAGGCTGAGCACGACCGGAACAAACAGGATCGCGACGCGCGCCTGCACGTAGAAGATGGCGCGCCATTCGTTTCGCTTTTCGTCGTTCATCATGCTCGCTCTGTCTGCGCCTCCCCGGTACGGACATAGCGACGAAGCGTTAAACATCTCCTTCCAATTCGTTAATCGGCGACGATCCGGTGCAATCGCGCGGGCAGCGATACTCCTTTGCAACGATCCGCTGGATGCAAAGGCGCTCAATTTCCGGGCGACGGGTCGAGCGCCCGTGAGCGCGAGCCGGCGTCAATGCTCGATGAAACGTCGCCCAGTCGGGCGCACCGTGGCGCAGCTGGGCGTGCCGTCCGCGCCAGTGCCGGCAACCCTTGTCTCGATGATACCACCGCCATCGACCGCCCGATCGAGCAGGTCTTTGTCGATGTCATGGATGTCGATTTTCATTCGTCGCGACCAAGGCGAGGACGGATCACCGGCCGATTGGCCGATGCGGATGTAAACGAACCGCCGTTCCGGACCCTCGCGGCGAACCTGATCGCCGAAAAATTTGGGCCCGGGACCGACGCGCAGCTGGAAATCGAAGGCGAGCGGCTCGCCTTCACGCGAGTATTTCGGATCAAGAGGCTGTTCGTCCTTTGCCTGAAGGCTATGCAGCACGCCGACGACCGGTCGCTCGATCACGATACGCAAATTGACGACGGTCTGATCCGCGCGGGTCATGCGAGGCACTGCGCCAAACCGGCTATCGGCCGGCTTTCAAGGCAAACAGCCTGCCGCCGGCCGGCACGACGTCGTCGATGCCTGCAAGCCGCAGGCAATGCCAGGCCATGGCGTGGTTGGAAGAGGTGACGGGAATGCCGATGCGCCGTTCCAGCTCCGCCACCGCTTCGGCGACGCGCAGGCTGGTGCAGGAGATGAAGATCGCGTCGACGCCCGGCACTTCGGCCATGCGTTCAGCGGCCGCCTCGATCGAAGCCAGCGAGATGCGCGCCGCCTCGCGGTCGTCGCGCCGGTCGAAGGTGGCGACGGCGGCAATGTCGAGGCCGCGGCCGGTGAAATAGCGCACCAGGCCCTGGTTGATCTCCGGCGCGTAGGGCGTGAGCAGGCCGATGCCCTTGGCGCCCAACGCCTTGAAGGCGGCGAGCGCGCCGGTGACCGGCGTGGTACAGGCGACGCCTGGCCGCGCCTTCCTGATCTCGGCGAAGACAGCCTCCTCGCCGAGCGTCATGGTTGCCGAGGTGCAGCCGAAGCCGACGACATCGAGCGGGATGCTGGGCAGGATGAGGTCGACGGTGGGCGCGATGCGCGGACCGATGGCGCGCAAAGTATCGGGCGTGATGTCGTTGTCGTTGAAGAGGCGCGCCTCGTAGAAGGCGACGCCCGGAATGCGCACCAGCGCGCGGAATTCATGCTCCAGCGTCTGGTCGGTGGCGAGGATCGCCAGGCCGATCGCCGCGCGCGAGGCGAGGCCGCCATCGATCTCGGATGGAAGCACGCCCAAATCGACAGGCCCCGACGATTGAGGGCGGGTGGCAGCCGCGCTGACAGACATGGCATTCCCTTTCCTGGTCGACCCCGTCCGGGGATCATGTTCTCAGTTCAAAAGTCCGTCCATCGAGATCGCCGGTTCGCGGCCGGCGATGAGATCGGCCGTAATGCGGGCCGAGCCATGCGACATGGTCCAGCCGATATGGCCGTGCCCGGTGTTGAAATAGAGATTGCGCAAACGCCGCTGGCCGAACTCGGGCAGGTTGTTGGGCGTCATTGGCCTGAGACCGGCCCACATCTCGGCGCGGTCGTAATCGGCGCCTTCGGGATAGAGTTCCTGTGTCACGCCCTTCATGAAGGTGAAATCGGCAGGCTTGTGGCTGGTGTCGTAGCCGGCGAATTCGGCGGTGGCGGTTACGCGCAGCCGGTCGCCGAAGCGCGAGACGGCGACCAGATTGTGTTCGTCGATCGCGGCGATGGTCGGCGGCGCCGGGCGGTTGCCGACTGGAATCGTCAGCGAATAGCCCTTGATCGGATAGATCGGCAGGCTGATGCCGACCGTCTTCGCGATCAGCGGGCTGTAGGAGCCGAGCGCCAGCACATAGGCATCGCCCTTGACCGCGCCCTTGTCGGTCATCACCCGCGCGACGCTGTCTCCGGACGTCTCGATGCCGCTGATGGTCGTGCCGGTGCGGATCTCGCCGCCGCGCTCGACGACCTTGGCGGCCAGCGCCCGGGTGAATTTCGCCGGGTCGCCGGTCTCGTCGGTCGGGCAATGGATGCCGCCGGCGATCTTTTCCCTGGCCGAAGCCAACGACGGATCGAGCGCGACGATGGCGTCGCGGTCGAGCACCTTGATCAGCTGGCCGTCGGATTCGAGCAGCCGCATATGCTCGACGCCTTTGTCGAGCGCCTGCTGGCTGCGGTAGAAATAGAGGATGCCGCGATCGTTGCGGTCGTAATCGATGGCCTCGTCGGCGACGACCTCGTGCAGGACCGACTGCGAATAGACGGCAAGCCGATGCTTGAGCAGTGTGTTGCGCCTGGCCTTATCCGCCGTGCATTCCATCAGGAACAGCCAGGACCAGGAATAGAGCCGGGGATCGGCCGAGAGCCTGAAGCGCAGCGCCTGGCCCTTCAGCACCAGCGATTTCAACAGGATCATCGGCGCCCTGGGCGACGACCAGACGAAGGAATGGCCGGGCGCGATCATGCCGGCATTGCCCCAGCTGGTCTCGGCGGCGACCTGAGGCTGGCGCTCGAGGATGACGACCTCGTGCCCGTCCTTCTGCAGCTGATAGGCGGTGGTGACGCCGACCACGCCGCCACCCAACACGATCACGCGCATCACGCCTCCGGGGATCGCAAAGTGAGTACACTTTAGAATGGAATTCGCGATCCGCAAGGGGCAGCCTGCGATTGGCAGATCTTCTGGCAGCCCCTTCAGTGTAAAGGGATCACGCAAGGAGGCTTTGGGCCAAGGCCTTTACGCGGCGGTGTCCGGAAAAAGCCGCGCCAGGCCGCGCGTGGCGACCTCGATGGCATGCGTGGAGCTCAGCGTGATATGTCTTTCGAGAAGGCTTGCTCCATCGGCCGCATCCCGGCGGCGCAAGGCGTCGATGATCGCGTCATGTTCGTGATAGGTGCGGTCCCGGCGCGGCGTGGACTCCAGATCGATACGTCTGAAGAAGCGGATGCGTGCGCAAAGGCCTTCGAGCGCGCCGATCATCTGCGCATTCTTCGACAGTTGTGTCAGCGCCCTATGGAAGCTTTCGTCGGCGACGGCGATCTTCGCCCATGAGCCTTCGTCCTTCAGGCTGCTGTGCCCCGTCCAGGCCACGGCCGCCGCCTCGATCTCGGCGTCGGTCGCCCGTTCGCAGGCAAGCACGAAGGCGGCTCGCTCGATCGCCGCGCGAAGTTCATAGAGATCGCGCACCGCTTCCGGCGTCAGTTCGCGGGCGAAGAAACCCTTGTTTGGCACAGCGGTGACGAAACCGTCCCGCTGCAGCCTGTTGAGGGCGGCGCGAACCGGCGTGCGGCTGAGCCCGAGTTCGGCGGCGAGCTCGACCTCGTTGATCCTTTCGCCAGGCCGGAAGCGGTAGTCGATGGCGAAATCCTTGATCCGCGCATAGACCCGCTCGACGCTGTCGGCGGCGCGCACGGCGCGCCCACGGTCCGCTGCAGGGTTCTCGTCGTCGCTGCGTTTCCTTGCCATTCCCGTCCTCATATCGGCGCCCGCCGAAAGGCAAGCGCCAATATGATACGTTCCGAAATTGCAAAGTGCACTCAGTTGCGCTCAGAGAGTCTCACCGTTTCATGGAAACGACGATTCCTGGACGGAAGGCTACGGAGAAGCCGCCGAACCGAAGCGCTCACACTGTCCTGGGATTGCTTACTGCGCCAACGCCTGATCCAAATCCGCGATGAGATCATCGCCATCCTCGATCCCGCAGGACAGCCGAACCAGCGAATCGGTAATGCCGATGGCCGCGCGCTTTTCCGCCGGGATCGAGCCGTGCGTCATCAGCGCCGGGTGCTCGATCAAGCTTTCGACGCCGCCCAGGCTTTCGGCCAGCGTGAAGAGCTGGGTCCGTTCGAGGAACCGCTTCGTTCCCGCAAGGTCGCGGTCGAGGTCGACGGAGATCATGCCGCCGAAAGCGTGCATCTGCTGGACGGCGATGGCGTGCTGCGGGTGGCTGGCGAGGCCGGGATAGATGACCCGGCGGACGTCTTTTCGCGTTTCCAGCCATTGCGCTATCTTCAGGCCGTTGGCCGAGTGGCGTTCCATCCGGAGCGCCAGTGTCTTGATGCCGCGCAGCGCCAGGAAACTGTCGAAGGGGCCGGAAATGCCGCCGATGGCGTTCTGCAGGAACTTCAATTGCGCCGCGAGGTCCTTGTTGTCGCCGACCACCGCGACCCCGCCGACCATGTCGGAATGGCCGTTCAGATATTTCGTCACCGAATGGACGACGATATCGATGCCGAGCTCCAGCGGCCGCTGGATATAGGGACTGGCAAAGGTGTTGTCGGCAACGGTGAGCAGCCCCTTGCGCCTGGCCAGCGCCGCGACCGCTTCGAGATCGACGACACGCAGCAGCGGATTGGTCGGCGTCTCGACCCAGAGCAGTTTTGTTTCCGGCCGGATCGCGGCCTCGACCGCCGTCAGATCGGTGAAGTCGGCGAAGCTGACCTGCAGGCCGGCGGAACGCTTGCGCACGCGCTCCATCAGCCGGAAGGAGCCGCCATAGATATCGTCGGTGGCGACGATGTGGGCGCCTGCGTCGAGCAGTTCCAGCACCGTGCCGATCGCCGCCAGGCCGGAGGCGAAGGCGAAGGCGGCCGAGCCGCTTTCGAGGTCGGCGACGGCGCGCTCGAAGGCGAAGCGCGTCGGGTTCTGGCTGCGGGCATATTCAAAGCCCTTGTGCACGCCGGGCGACTGCTGGCCATAGGTGGAGGTGGCGTAGATCGGCACCATCACCGCGCCGGTCAGCGGGTCATGGCTCTGGCCGCCATGGATGGCGCGGGTGGAAAAGGCCAGGCGGTTCTTGCCGTTGGAAGTCATTTTGCGCGGCGCCTCAGATGGTTGATCAGGTCGATACGGGTTATCAGGCCGACGAACTCGTCGCCATCGAAGACGATGGCGACCTCGTTGCGGTCGAAGACAGGCAAGAGCGCATCGAGCGTCTGGTTGGCCTGCAGCGTGTGCAGGTTCGACGTCATGGCGGTGCGCACCGGGGCGTTGAAGCGGTCCCAGCGGCCGTCATAGGGACCGTCGACCTTGGCCAGGATGTCGCCCTCGTCGATGATGCCGACCAGCCTGCCATCATCCAGCACCGGCAGTTGCGAGACGTCGGAACGGCGCATGCGGCCATAGGCGTTGAGCAGGCTTTCCTCAGGCCCGACGGTCACGATGTCGCCGGTGCGCGGCGAGCGCATGACAAGGTCGCGCAGGTCGCCGTGCTGTTCCTGGTCGGCAAGGCCCTGCTCGGCCAGCCAGATGTCGTCGAACACCTTCGACAGGTATTTGTTGCCGCTGTCGCAGACGAAGGTGACGACGCGCTTCGGTTCCGTCTGCTCGCGGCAATAGCGCAGCGCCGCCGACAAGAGCGTGCCCGAGGAGGAGCCGGCGAGGATGCCTTCGCGCGACAGCAGATCGCGCACCGCCAGCATGCTCTGCTTGTCGGTGATGGAATAGGCCTTCCTGACCAGCGAGAGGTCGGCGTTGGGCGGCACGAAATCCTCGCCGATGCCTTCGACCGTCCAAGAGCCCGCCTCTTCCATCTTGCCGGTCTTGATCAGCGGCGCCAGCACCGAGCCGACCGGATCGGCCAGCACCATCTCGGTCTTGGGCGAATTTTTCGCGAAGTAGCGGCCAAGCCCCGTCAGCGTGCCGCCGGAGCCGACGCCGACCACCACCGCGTCGACGTCGCCGCCGAGCTGCCAGAAGATTTCCGGGCCGGTCGTGGTCTCATGCGCCTGCGGATTGGCCGGGTTGGCGAACTGGTTGGCATAGAAGGCGCCGGGCAATTCGGCGGCGATCTTCTCGGCCATGTCCTGGTAATATTCCGGATGGCCCTTGCCGACGTCGGAGCGGGTCATGCGCACCTCGGCGCCCAAAGCGCGCAGATGCTGGATCTTTTCGCGCGACATCTTGTCGGGCACGACCAGGATGATGCGGTAGCCTTTCGGGATGCCGACCTGCGCCAGCCCGAGGCCGGTGTTGCCGGCAGTGGCCTCGACGATGGTGCCGCCACGCTTCAGCGCGCCCGACTTCTCGGCCGCCGCGATCATCGACAGCGCGATGCGGTCCTTGATCGAGCCGCCGGGATTCTGGCTTTCCAGCTTGATGAAAAGCCGGCACTTGCCGGTGTCGAATTTGGTCAGCTCGACGATCGGCGTCTGACCGATCAGCTCCAGTACCGACGCGTAAGGCGGGCGCAGCCTCGACAGATTGGTGTCCGCGCCGCCGGGCGCCGGTTGTCTCTGCTCGCTCATCTGAGACGCTCCATGGAAGCAGTTCGATGCAGGTGGTTGCGAATCTTGCGCATCCTTGGCGGATCATGATCTTTTCCAAAAACCGGTTCCCACTTTTTGGGATCATGCTCCAGCCGCCGGATGCCATTCCGGTTTCGCGGGTCGCGCGATCCGTCTTTTCCAGCCCTTTGCGTTCGGAAAGAAGATAGATCGTGCCAATCCGGCGGCGAGTGGGGGAATTGAATTCTATGGGCGAGGCCCTCACAAACCCGCCAGCGTCCAGAAATTTCTTGTCGCGGCGAGGTGAGCCTAGCGTCTCACCCCAGAAGTTGCTTGCTCAGCTTGGCGCATTGCACCCGGATATCCGGGATGGCGTCGATCTCGAAGAAGGTGCCGCGCGTCAGCGGTCCGACGGCGAGCAGCTTGGACGAAACCGTGCCGTCGGCCGCGATCAGAGCGCATTTCGCGGTGACGTCGAGCCCGAGGCGCAATGGATCGGGACGCGCCAGGCCGCGCTCGAGCAGCGAGCGCACGAGGCCGTTCGACGTCTTCGAGATATCGCGGGCGATGCCCATGCAATCATAGATGCGGGCGACATCCAGCGTCTCGATATCCTGCGTGCCGCGCGGCTGGATCTTCACGACGAAGCCGTCATTGGCATCGATGTCCACGACCCTGCCCGCGACGAGGCGGATACGGCCCGAGCGCACCGCTTCGATGACACGCGCGTAGACCTCCGGCGCCATGCGGTGGCGGTGGATGTCCCACCAGGCCTTGGTGTGCTCGACGAATCGGCGCTTGGCCGAGGACGGCCAGTTCTGCCAGATGGTCTGGTTGAACGGCCTCAGGCCGTCGACCACGTCGCGCCAATCGCCGCCGGCCTTCTGGGTCTGGCGGATCAGCTTGCGGAACCAGCCGACGAAATAGGAAAGGTCCGTGCCGAGCGGAATGTCGGCGATATCGAGCTTGATCGGGTTGCCCTTTCGGTGCGGCGAGGGCAGCAGCCCGCGCCGCGACACGGCTATGATCGCGCCGCGATGGCCGCGCTGTTCCAGCGACAGGAAAGCGTCGACCATGCTCAAGCCCGTGCCGAGCAGCAGGACCGCGGCTTGCGCGTCGAGCTCGGCGTCGGCCTCGGTCCCCATGCGGACGGCATGGCCCTGGAAGGCGCCGGGCTGTTCGTCGTGGCCGGTGGCCAGGACGGCCAGATGCGCCACGACGCTGGTGCCGTTGGCGAGCGCGACCTCGACACCCGACGAGGTCGGCGCGACCGACAGGCTCTCCTCGCGGATCAGGCGCAGGCGGCCGGTCTCGCGCTCGCGCTCCATGAGGCCGTCGAGCAAGTCCTGCAGATATCGGGCATAGAGGCTGCGCGGCGCGTAGAACGGTCCCTGGTCAGGCTTCGCCAGGCCGCGCTCCAGCACCCAGCGTGCGAAATGGGTGGCATCGTCGGCATAGGCGCTCATGCCGGAGGCATTGACGTTGAGCACATGCGCCGACAGCAGCGTCGAATAGGCCATGCCCTGGCCGAAATGCGGCCGCTTCTCGACCAGCGTGACGCGAAGGTCCGGATTGGGCGACTTCAACAGATGCGCCGCCAGCACGACGCCGCTGGCGCCGCCGCCGACAATGATGATGGAATTGGCGCGTCCAACCATGACTTCCAGCCGAAAACGTGACTTAAGCGATCAGCGCGCGGCCGTGGCCACGGGTGGGTTCGGCCGCGGTCCGCGAACGATCGCCGAATTGGTCTTCAGAAGGTCGCGCATCGTTCTCCCAATCCCAATGTTGATAAGATTACTATACTAAGCGATCCGCACACGAAACCCAGGTTCCAATTCACCTGCCCTTTGAAGCATGGATTTGCTGAAACTGGATGACGTCAGGAATTTTCATTCAGGCAAAGTCTTGGTGGAGCGCTATCCGCACCTCGTCATCCACGGGCCGAGCAAGGGGTGGGAAGGCCGCCCTGGCATATCGCGATCGCTTGGCGGCAGCCAGGCTGCCCGCCAGCAAAAAGCCCGGCGCGAGGCCGGGCTTGCATAACTTCACGTCCAGGGAGGCTTGTCAGCTCACCTGGACCTTGCTCGCCGCCGCCTGGTCCTCGGCGATGCGCTGCTGGAACATCTGCGCGAAATCGATCGGGTCGAGCATCAGCGGCGGGAAGCCGCCGTTGCGGGTTGCGTCGGAGATGATCTGGCGGGCGAAGGGGAACAACAGGCGCGGGCATTCGATGAACAGGATCGGCAGCATATGCTCCTGCGGGAAGCCCGAGATGGCGAAGACGCCGCCATAGACCAGCTCGACGTTGAACAGCACTTCCTGGTCGAAGGAGGCCTTGGCGTTCAGGGTCAGGTTGACGTCGAACTGCTTGTCCGAAAGCGGGTTGGCGTTGACGTTGACATTGATGGCGATGCCCGGAGCCTTGTCGCGGCCGCGCAGCGAGTTCGGCGCGCCGGGGCTTTCGAAGGACAGGTCCTTCACATACTGGGCAAGTACATTGAGCGAGGGCTGGTTCTGAGCGCCGTTGCCGTTGGCGGCGCCGGTCGCGGCGTCATCGTTGCTGGCCATGAGCCTTGGTCCTTTTGCCTGGGCAGCATTGCTGACCGGATTGAAATCGCGGGTTCGCTACCATGGCCGGCCGGACAAAACAAGTTTTGCCGCCTCCCGCCGGTGACAGGCCGCGAGCCTATGCGTGCCTGGCGGATTCGGAAAGCGAGACGCTGAAAACGGCGGCTTGAACCGGGTCGACTCAGTCGTTCTTCAGCCGCCGCCACGGCGAGCTGTCATCCGGCCGATTCGGATAATCGTCACGCGAATAGTCGCTGTCGTCGAGATCGATGACGGTGTCGCGCCGACGCGCCGAAAAACCGCGGCCGAAGCTGGTCGTCATGACGACCCGGCTCTTGAGCAGGCGCCAAGCGAGGTCGCGCACCGGCGGCAACAACAGAAGAATGGCCAGGATGTCGGTGATGAAGCCCGGGATGATCAGCAGGATCGCCGCGAGCACGATCATCGCGCCATGCGCGAGCTGGCGGCTGGGATCGCGCCCGGCATCCATTTCCGCGCGCACCCGCGCCATGACGCCAAAGCCCTGGTGCCGCAAAAGCAGGCTGCCGGCGACGCCGGAGAGGATGACCAGTCCGACCGTCGCCAGGGCGCCGATTTCGCGGCCGACGACCACGAAGCCGGCGATCTCCAGCAGCGGCAGCAGGAGCAGGAACAGCGGAATGAGCGAAATGCGCAAGTCTTGACCGATCGCTTTCTTGTTTTGCGGCGCTCGCGGACAATCGCCGCTGGCCTTGGCGCTCTTAGATAGGTATGGCTGCCTTTGATTTGAATGATTGCGCCTGCCGTTCTATATGCTTTGAGTGTTGAACGCTATGCGACCGCGATCCCGAGGGGTTACGCCGGTCCGGCAAGGACAGGGATCGAGTTGGCGGAAAATATGGGTTTCTTCGACTTCGGCACGATTTTCTTTTTGATAGCGGCGGTTGTGATCTTCTTCCAACTGCGCAACGTGCTTGGACGTCGCACGGGGAACGAGCGTCCCCCGTTCGATCCCTATTCGGCCAGCCGCACGCGCGACGCCGATGCGGCGCAAAAACCTGAAAATGTCGTGTCGCTGCCGCGCAAGCGCGTGCCGGGCGAGCCGACAGCCGAGACCTACGCCGACATCGACGCCTTCGCCAAGCCCGACACCGATCTCAACAAGGGCCTGCGCGCGATCAAGGACAATGATGCGTCCTTCGAGCCGAAAAGCTTCGTCGACGGCGCCAAGATGGCCTATGAGATGATCGTCATGGCCTATGCCGATGGCGACCGCAAGGCGCTGAAGAACCTCCTGTCGCGCGAAGTCTATGACGGCTTCGTCGCCGCGATCGGCGAGCGCGAGGCGAAATCGGAAAAGATCCAGTCTTCCTTCGTCGGCATCGACAAGGCCGACATCGTCGCCGCCGAGATGAAGGGCTCGGAAGCGCATATCACGCTGCGAATAGTCTCCGAGCTGATCTCAGCGACCCGCGACAAGGCCGGCGCCGTGATCGACGGCGACCCGGAGACGGTGGCCGAGGTCAAGGATGTCTGGACCTTCGCCCGCGACACCCGCTCGCGCGACCCGAACTGGAAGCTCGTCGCCACCGAAGAAGAAGATTGATCCGGAGCATGATGCCGAAAGTGTGGAGCGGTTTTCGGAAGACATCATGGTTCATCTCTTCGAATTAGAGGCGGATTCAGATTTCAGGTCGAAACGACCTGAAATCATGCGCCTCTAGGCGGCGGGGCTCGGTCGTGCCGCTCTCTCCAACATTCAGCGAAGAATCTTTCGGCGACCTTTTGGGCTGGAGCGAGGACGATCACCGCGCGGCCTTCGCTGCGTTCCGGCGCTCAGCCCTCCATGCGCAGGTAAAGCCTTACCGCACCGGTTCGCTCGGCGTCGACTTCAATGCTTTTGCGGAGGCCTATGCCGAGGCGCGCGCCGTTTCGGCTCCCGGCCGGTCCGAGGCGCGATCCTTCTTCGAACGGCATTTCGTTCCGATGCTGGTGAGGGCTGAAAATGGTTCAGGTCTCGTCACCGGCTTCTACGAACCCGAGGTCGAGGCCTCGCCGGTCAGGACGGAGCGGTTCATCGTGCCGCTGCTTGGCCGGCCCCTCGACCTGATCGACATCGACGACGACAACCGGCCGGCCGGCATGGACCCCTATTTGGCATTCGCCCGCCGGACCGATGATGGTCCTGTCGAGTATTTCGACCGTGGCGCGATTGAGCGCGGCGCGCTGTCCGGCCGGAACCTCGAAATCGCGTGGCTCGCCGAGAAGGTCGACGCCTTCTTCATCCATGTGCAGGGCGCGGCGCGGCTGAAGATGACCGACGGCCGACTTGCCCGCGTCACCTATGCCGCGAAATCGGGCCAGCGTTTCACCGGTCCCGGCAAGATCCTGAGCGAACTCGGCGAGATCCCGCTGGAGAAGGTGACGATGCAGTCGATCCGCGCCTGGTTCAAGGCGCATCCGGACCGGATCGACGAGATCCTCTGGCAAAATCGCTCCTATATCTTCTTCCGCGAAGCCGCGGTCGACGATGCGGCGCTTGGGCCCATCGCCGCCGCCAAGGTGCCGCTGACGCCAGGCCGCTCGGTGGCGGTCGACCGCCTGCTCCACACGTTCGGCACACCTTTCTACGTCGATGCGCCGACACTCACCGCCTTCGACCAGAAACCGTTCCGGCGGCTGATGATCGCGCAGGACACCGGCTCGGCCATCACTGGCCCCGCCCGGGGCGATCTCTTCGCCGGCTCCGGCGACGCGGCCGGCGAGATCGCCGGCGTGGTCCGTAACGCCGCCGATTTCCATGCCCTGGTGCCGCGCGCCTTGATCGATGGAGAGCGCCGGTGAGCCGCCGCGACGATCATCTGAGCGACGACGACCGCATCCTGTGGAACCTGGTGGCGCGTTCGGCCCGCCCCTTGAAAGGCAAAACCGCCGTCGAGATCCCCGACGTCATCGAGCCCAAGCCGACGCCCGCGCCGGCTCCGGTCAACGGTGTTGTGGCCGTCGCCGCAAAACCGAAGGCGCCGCATGTCTCACATGCGCTTGACGACCAGACGTTGCAGAAATTGAAGAAGGGCCGGCTGCCGATCGAGGGCCGGGTCGACCTGCACGGCATGACGCAGGACGAGGCCTATTCGCTGCTGCTCACCTTCCTGAATCGGGCGCATGCCGGCGGCATCCGCTATGTGCTGATCATCACCGGCAAGGGCTCGTCGTCCGGCGGCGACGGCATCCTGCGCCGCGCCGTGCCGGCCTGGCTGTCGACGCCTGCCTTCCGGCACCTGGTGTCCAGCCACGATCACGCGGCGCGCAACCACGGCGGCTCGGGCGCGCTCTATGTGCGGCTGCGGCGGACGCGCCCATGAGGACGCCCCATTGACCCCGTTCGGCGAGAAGCTCAGGGCGCTGCGTGCCGAGCGCGGCGTCAGCCAGAAGGCGATGGCCTCGGCCATCGGCGTCAGCGCCGCCTATCTGTCGGCGCTCGAGCACGGACGCCGCGGTGCGCCGACCTGGACGCTGATCCAGAAGATCATCGGCTATTTCAACATCATCTGGGACGATGCGGAGGATCTCGCCCGCCTTGCCGAAAGCTCGCATCCGAGGGTCAGGATCGACACATCAGGTCTGTCGCCGGCGGCGACCGAGCTTGCCAATCTCCTGGCCGAGAGCATCGAGAAGCTGGACGAGGCGGAACTGCGGAAAATCACCGCGGCGGTCCGGGTTGCGCTAAAGGGATAGTCTGGCCCCAAAAACAGCTTGTCGAAGCCGTTCCTGTACCTTCGTCATCCACGAGCGAAATGGATGCGGGGACCCCAGGGTCCATCCCGTGACCTCGCGCGAAAGGCAAACGCGGCGCAGAACGGAGTTCGTTCTGCGCCGCGATGGCGCCCATAGGTGATGGAACGGAAGCCGCGAGGGCCGAGCTCTTGCATGCCACGCCGCGGGCAGCCTTCGCGCGCTCTTACTCTTGAGATCAGGGCTTGCCGGCGCCGTTGGTGCTGCCGGGGCTGCCGCGGCCGCCATTGCCGTCATGGTCGCGGCCACCATTGCCGCCGCCAAGGCAGTCCGCGGAGCCGGCGCTGCAGCAGCGGCCGCTCCACAGGTCATTGAGGTTGGTCGCCGCGCAGCTTTTGACGGTCTGGTCCGCCAGGGCCGATCCGGTCAGGGCCGATACCGCGACGGCGGCCAGCAGGGTGTTTCGCAGGAAAGCAGTCATTTGAGTTCTCCATGGTTTGGTTTGTCATCCACGGCTGTGTGTCGCCGGGCGGACGAAAACGGTTCATGGAGTTGTGCAGAAAATTTTCGGAGGCCCCCTCGCCTCATAATTCAGGGGCTGGGCGGGAGCGGATCCACGCCATGGCCGTCACTAAGTATATAGGCGAGCGCAACGCTCGACTGCCGGGCAGTGCCTGGACGAACTGAAGAGATCCTATGGTTTGCGCGCGTAGCTTCGCTCCCCGCTGGGCCATAGTATGACGAAGGCAGAGTAAGCCGGAGCTGTTGCCTACTGCACCGAACCGACCAGCACGGCCTGGCCGTCGCGGATCGAGACCCAGCGGCCGGTGTTGTCGATCGCCTGCCGCTTGAGGAAACGATAGCCGGTCTCGTCCCAGGACTTGACCTTGTCCGTCAGGTTGTCGAGGACATAGTCGCCCTTGTCGGTGCGCACCGTCAGCACCGAATGGCCCTCGCCGTCCGGCTTGCGCACGACGGTGATCAGAAGATCGGCCAGCGACATGCCCATGCGATAAAGCTGGCGGCGCTTTTCCAGCACATAGTCCTCGCAGTCGCCATAACCGTCATCCGGATAGGCCCAGACCTCTTCCTTGCCATAGTGATCGAGATCGCTCAACGGCTTGACGGCGGCATTCACCTTGGCGCTTACGCTGACCAGCCTGCGCCAGAGGCTGTCCGTCATCTTTGCAGGCTCGAGATCGACAGGGCGGATGTTGCATTCGTTCGGGCGCGCCTTGCAGAAATCATAGTGCCCGATCGGCTGCGAGGTCAGGCCGCCGGTGGTCATCGCGCCGGCCGCCCAGGCGGGCACCGCCCAGTGGGCCGAAATCGCCAGCCCTGCGACCGAACACAAACGCAGAATCCGCGCTATCGCTGAGGAAGTCATTGTCCCCGCCGCCCTGTTCTTTATTAACGAAACGTTAAAGGCGATTTACAGTCCGTGTCAATTAGGGACGACGGCCAGTTTGGCGGCATGGTTACCCGGGGTATCCCGTAGCGGCACTTTAGCAACAGAGGCGCGGCCGCAGCGCAAACGGCCGCCGCGAGGCGGCGGAGTGGAAGTCCTTTCCGGGGCGGTTCGTGGCGTTCAGCTCTTGGCGGAACGGACCAGCCTCGGTTTCACCGCCACCCGGTGCGGGCGGCCATAGCTGGAAATGAAATCGACGATCCGCGGCACGATTTCCGAGCGGAAGCGCGAGCCGTTGAAGACTCCATAGTGACCGACGGCCGGCTGCATGTAGTGCGCGCGCCTTTCGTCGGGGATGTTGGTGCAAAGGTCGTGCGCGGCCTGGGTCTGGCCGAGGCCGGAAATGTCGTCGTTCTCGCCCTCGACCGTCAGCAGGGCGACATTGCGGATCGCCGTCGGGTCGACCGGCTCGCCGCGATGTGTCATCTCGCCCTTCGGCAAGGCGTGGCGCACGAACACGGTGTCGACCGTCTGCAGGTAGAACTCCGCCGTCAGGTCCATCACCGCCAGATACTCGTCATAAAAGTCGCGGTGCTTTTCGGCGCCGTCGCCGTCATTCTTCACAAGGTGCATGAAGAAGTCCTTGTGCGCGATGATGTGGCGGTCGAGATTCATGCTCATGAAGCCCGAAAGCTGCAGGAAACCCGGATAGACCGCGCGGCCGAAGCCAGGCACCGGCCAGGGCGCCTGCATGATGACATTGTCCCTGAACCAGTCGATGCCCTTTTCCTTGGCCAGAAGATTGACCGCGGTCGGATTGCGGCGCGTGTCGACCGGGCCGCCCATCAGCGTCATGGTGGAGGGCACGAAGGGATCGCCGCGCTTCTCCATCAGCGCCACCGCGGCCAGTACCGGCACGGAGGGCTGGCACACGGCCATCACATGCGAGTCGGGGCCGAGCGCATGGAACATCTCGACGACATAATCGATATAGTCGTCGAGATCGAAGCTGCCTTGCGTCACCGGCACCATCCGGGCGTCGACCCAGTCGGTGATGTAGACATCGGCGTGAGGAAGCAGCGCCTCCACCGTGCCGCGCAGCAGCGTGGCGTAATGGCCAGACATCGGCGCCACGATCAGAAGCTTCGGGTCGGCCTTGCGATTGGCGGGCAGCGCGCGCTCGAAGCGGACGAGATTGCAGAATGGCTTCGACCAGACCGTCCTTTCGGTGACGCCGACGGTCTTCCAGTCGACCACGGTTTTGTCCAGGCCGAATTGCGGCTTGCCGTAGCGGCGGGTGGTGCGCTCGAAAAGTTCGGCCGTCGCGGCGACAGAGCGGCCGAAGGGCGTGTGAGAGAACGGATTGAGCGGGTTGGAATAGAACAGCCGCACCGCGTCGGCGTAGACACGGGCCGGCTGAAGCGCCGCATGGTTCAATTCATAGAGCTGGTAGAACATCGGGAACCCCGCTGCCGTCCGACGACCAAAGGGACGACGAACAGCGCCGAGCCTTGAATGTCACGCGCGGAGGTTAACAACATATTGTTGCGATGCAATACGTCACGTCGCGTGAAGAATGCATCTTTGGTGCAAGTCGTTGGGAACCGGCCAAGAACGGAGGAGCCGGCTTAATGTGCGCTGCCGAAATGTGAAGGCTATGTGTCCGACCCCGATTGCCGGATGCCGGCCATGATCCCGGACCCTCGGGCCGCGCTGGATCATGGTCGGGCAATAGACGGTTCAGACGCGCGCCATGCAGACGGCGGTATGGCCCGAACCGATGAAACCCAGCTGGCTGGCGGCGCCGCGGGAGAGATCGAGCATGCGTCCCTTCACGAATGGGCCGCGATCGTTGATACGCACAATGACGCTTCTGCCATTGTCCTTGTTGGTGACCTTGAGCTTGGTGCCGAAGGGCAAGGAGCGATGGGCAGCAGTCATTGCCGAGGGGTTCATGCGTTCCCCTGAGGCGGTTCTGGAATGCAGCGCATACCAGGAAGCGCGGCCGCACTGCGCGGCGGCGGAAGAGGCGGAGGAGGCGCCAGCCATCAGGCCAGCCGCGATCGTTACCGCGACAAGCGCGGTCTGGTTGGTTTTCTTCATGCTTTGGGGGTTGCTCCGTTACAGACAGGCCCCGCGATATGTGCCGAATGGGGCAGCAAATGCGGCAGCGATCTGGCGGTTCCATGGCGACGGCACACGTTTGGAGTCGCCGCGAAACAGTTTGTCATGATATTGCCGGAGCCAGGAAGGCGTATCCTTCATGAATATCGGACCGATGTTCGCGATTTACCGGCCAGGATCGGTCCTTGTAATTCAAGTACAGAGGAGCCGGACTGATCCGATTCCTTGGTGTGTTTTTGCGTGCTCCTATTGCCGTTCAGGATCGACTTTCGGGGATGGTCTAGCTGATGCGATTGATCAGTTTTGTGCTGGCGTTGATTGTGATGGGGCTGGGTGCGCTGTGGTCGCTGCAGGGCCTCGGCCTTGTCAGTGGCAGCTTCATGACCGGCCAGACGCGATGGCTCTATATCGGGCTCATCACCATGCTTGTCGGCGTGGTGTGGCTGAGCTGGGCAAGCCGCTCGCGCATCTGAGCTGCGCTGCCGCCTATCAGCGGCGTCCGGCGCCGCGCGCGGTCATGCCCGGCTGAACAGATGATCCAGGATGGTGCCCTCGATACGGGCAAGCTCCGCCGCGCCATGCCGGCGGGGCCTGGCCACCGGCACGTCGAGATCGAGGGCGATCCGGCCGGCGCTGATCACGACGACGCGGTCGGCCAGCGCCACGGCTTCGCCGACATCATGCGTCACCAGCACGGCGGTGAACTTCTGGTCGAGCCATATCCGTTCCAGAAGCTGCTGCATCTCGATCCTGGTCAATGCGTCCAACGCGCCGAGCGGCTCGTCCAGCGCCAGGATCCGTGGGTCGCCGACCAGGGCGCGGGCAAGCGCGACACGCTGCTTCTGACCGCCGGACAGGACCGACGGCCACTCGTCGGCGCGATCGGCGAGTCCGACCTCGTCCAGCATTGCAAGCGCCCTCTGCCTGGCCTCGGCACCGCCGACGATGCCGGTCAGGCCGATCTCGACATTGCGCGCCACGCTCATCCACGGCAAAAGCCGCGGCTCCTGGAACATGAACCGCGTACGGTCGTGGCCTTCCTCACCTGGGAAGGTCAGGGAACCGCTGCTGGGGCGGTCGAGCCCGGCGAGCAGCCGAAGCAGCGTGCTCTTGCCGCAGCCGCTCTTGCCGATGACGGCCAGGAACTGGCCGGCGCGCACCTCAAGATCGATGCCGGCAAGCACGGTCTTGTCGCCGAAACGTTTCCCCACATCCTTGAAGGCGAAGGCCCGCCGACCCTCGACCGAGCCGATCGTGCGGGCTTGCGCCGGCGTGGAGACGAGGGAGCGTGTGGCGGTGAGAATGGCGGCTGGCATCTTTGTTCTCACCCTTTCTGGAAGGCCGGATGCCAGCCGAGCGACAGACGCTCGAGCAAGCGGGCCAGGCTGTCGGCAAGCTTGCCGAGCAGCGCGTAGATCAGGATCGACAGCACCACCACATCGATCAGCAGGAACTCGCGCGCCTGCATGGCCATGTAGCCGAGGCCGGAACTGGCCGAGATCGTCTCGGCGACGATCAGCGTCAGCCACATGATGCCCAGCGCATAACGCAGGCCGACGAAGATGGACGGCAGCGCGCCGGGCAGGATCACCCGGAAGAACAAAGCGCGCCGGTCGAGCCCATAGACCCGGCCCATCTCGACCAGCTGCGGATCGACACCCTGGATGCCGAGCAACGTGTTGACGTAGATCGGGAAGAAGACGCCGAGCGCCACCAGGAAGAGTTTTGCTTCCTCGTCGATGCCGAACCACAGGATGACCAGCGGGATGAGCGCCAGGTGTGGGATGTTGCGGATCATCTGCAGCGTCGTGTCGGTCAGCCCACGGCTCAGCGCCGACAATCCGTTGGCGAGACCGAGCGCGAAACCGATCGAGCCGCCGATGACAAAGCCCGACAGCGCGCGCAGGGTGGAGACGCCGATGTTGCGGATCACCTCGCCTGAAAGCGTCAGCCGCCAGAAGGCAACGGCCACCGCGCTCGGCGCCGGCAGCACATTGGCCGGGATCAAGCCGGCGCGCGAGGCGGCTTCCCAGCCGGCGATGATTGCCGCCGGCAACAGCCAGCCGGCCGTGCCGTTGCGGACAAGGCGCGCCGACAGGCTCACGACGAAGCCTGCAGCCGGTCGGCGCCGTGGAAGCCGACCGAGAACTCGTTGGCGATATCCTTGTGCGCCCGCCGCCGCTGAGTGCCCAGCCCGAGCCGCGGGAACAGGAGCTCGGCGACGCGGTAGGCCTCCTCGAGATGCGGGTAGCCGGAGCCGATGAGGGTGTCGATGCCGATCGCCTGGTATTCGCGGATACGCTCGAGGATCTGCTCGGGCGTGCCGACCAGCGCCGTCCCGGCGCCGCCGCGCACCAGCCCGACGCCGGCCCAAAGGTTCGGCGAGACG
>Ga0315336_1002102_pt1 | contig 32660 bp, 24 predicted proteins | sample ASW5metaG_FD_204512 | JGI IMG/M metagenome (GOLD analysis project Ga0315336, IMG submission 204512) | Ammonia-oxidizing marine archaeal communities from Monterey Bay, California, United States - ASW #5 | ecosystem: Environmental > Aquatic > Marine > Intertidal zone | place: USA: California...
TCGTCGTCGATTTTGACCATCTCCGAAGGATGATTGATTCGGCCCCAACTCATGTCGGTAATGTGCAGCAACCCGTCGATGCCGCCCAGATCGACAAACGCCCCGAAATCGGCAATGTTCTTGACCAGGCCTTTGCGTGACTGGCCGACTTCAAGATCTCTGAGCAGTTCAGTTTTCTTCTCGGCCCGTTGGGCTTCAATCAGGCTGCGTCGGCTGACAACGATATTGCGACGCGCCTCGTCGATCTTCAGCACCATGCATTCGATCGTCTTACCGATGTATTCCCCAATGTCGTGAGGGCGGCGGATGTCGACTTGACTGGCGGGTAGAAAGACGTTGACGCCGATGTCGACCAACAGGCCGCCTTTGATTTTACGGGTCACCTCGCCGGAGACGATCTCACCCTCCTGGACGGTCTCCATGACCTTAAGCCACTTCTCGATCTTCTCCGCTTTGCGTTTGCTTAGGACGATCATGCCGCGATCGTCAAAACGCCCTTGCGCGTCTTCCACGTCTTCGACCAACACGCGAATCTGCTGACCGGTTTCAGGCTGCTCTTCTTCCTCTTCCCATTCGTTGCGCGGAATCGATCCTTCGCTCTTATATCCAACGTCGACAAGCACAAATTCGTCGTCGACACGTATGATCGTGCCTTCAACGATCTGATTGACGTTTACGTCTTTGTTGTCAAGCCAGCTGATGTCATCTTCACCAAGCTCGCCGATTGCATCGGTCCAATCTTCCTCAGTAACGTCGAATTCACGAATTAGGTTGCGGTTGACCATGAAAAAGAATACCAGGTTGGGTCGCAGTCTCGAATCGACGTCGGCAGAGAACCAAGACGCGTCGGTCGACCACGGCCACAGGGTTTCGATGCTAGCCAGCCCGCCTGTCGGCAATCGACAGGCTATCAAAAGGTCGGCAAGCGAAGCTGCTCATCGTAGCAGATGGTCAGCACCAGTACAATTGGTTTAAGTCGTTGGCCCGTCGTCAGTTGCCGCTCTCGCTGAGGGCTGAGCAGCGGCCTGTTTGAGCCTGATTTCTCGTGTCTTTTCACCGGCACTGTTCCGGACGGGTGGCTCTCAATTCGATCAGCCCTCGATCACCCAAAGGGGAAACCTCATCGGGCGGCAGCGACTAGCCGGAAGGAAGAGGTAGCTCAATGAGGGGGAAACAATCGGTTATGCCCTGGAAGACCTGAAAGCTTCGGTCGCAAGCGAACCGAGAGGAAGCTCTGTCGGCAGCGAAAGGCCCTCAGTAGCAAGCAAGACGGTCAGGGTTGGTGGGAGCGGACGATCTGTTCCAGTCGATCAACAACCTGCTTGGGAGTTAAATTATCGGTCCAGACTTCGATCGAGGCGTCCGATTTGGTTAAGCCGCCGAATTCTCTGTCCTGATCACGCAAATCGCGTTGCCGCTGTTTCTGGAGGACTTCCTCCAACGTCATCGGCTCGCCCCGGGCACGCAGATCGGCATGCCGGCGACGGGCCCGCACCTCTTCTCCGGCGGTGAGAAAGATTTTGCACTCCGCTTCGGGAAAAGCGACCGTCGCCTGGTCGCGACCCTCGGTGACGACGTCCACGCCGTCAGCCAACTGGCGTTGCAAGTCGATCAACTGGCGGCGAACCTCCTGGTTGTCGGCCGCATGGCGAGTGAGCGTGGTAATCTCGAACGACCGGATCTCCTGCGTGACGTCTTCTCCGTCCATGAGGACGCGATCGTCGGAAAGCACGAGCGTGAGCCGCTTGGTAATCCGAGCCAGGGCCTCGGCATCGTCCCAATCGACCTGCTGCCTGACTCCCGCCAGAGTCACAGCTCGGTAGAGCGACCCCGTATCGAGAAACCGATATCCGAGCCGTCTCGCCAGCCCCCGAGCAGCGCTACTTTTTCCGGCTCCTGCCGGGCCGTCAATCGTGACAATCATCAGTCTAGTCGAGCCGAAAGGGTCAGAGGAAGCTTGAGCAAGGTATTCCCCGGGGGTGCCAGACGACGCGACCGTGGCGGAGGAGGTCGGGAAACATTCCCTCCCCTGCCGACTTGAAATAGTACGAAAATCCCCCTCCGTTATCGAGTGTCCCGCTCAGAATGCCTAGGATCGGCCAGAAACCTTGCTTCGACAGGGTGTTATGAAGCCTGTGACGTGCTACGGCAACTGGCGGCGACAGGCCTGCCAAGAGACGTCGTAAGTCGGGGTGGAATCTATACAAACCACTATTTTCAACTAAAATAGGTTGGGGAAGCAGGCAATCTCTTGGCAATCGCGCCCAGATTCGCAAAATGGGGGATTGGGCGATGCGGTCTTGCGAGGCGTCGATTTGCAGGGTTTCGCCCACCAAAGTTGACTTTGGCCGGTTGAGCCCATTAGATTGACCTAGAGAGGCGCTGCTTCTGGCAGGCCAAATGGTACGAGATTTGCGCAGAATCGCGAGTAAGTGATGAGCGACTCTAGTTGGAAGAGCAATTAGGTTCTTCATCGTGCCTGGAGCATGTCTTTAGCAGTCGGTTTTGCCCCTGGTGCACTCGGGCTTACCAGCCAGTCTAGCGCGGGCGGCGAAACCTATCGGGACAGAGGATTCTGGTATGGCAAAGAGCAATGCCGTTTGGGGGATTGATATCGGGCAGTGCGCGCTCAAAGCGCTGCGCTGTCGCCCGCACGAGAAAGATCCGCAACAGATCGTCGTCGAATCGTACGATTATATCGAGTACCCCAAGATTCTCACTCAGCCCGAGGCCGACCCGGCAGAGCTGATTCGCGAGGCGCTCGAGCAATTCCTGTCGCGCAACGAACTCGGAAGCGACGGGGTCGCCATCTCGGTGCCTGGACAGAACGGCCTGTCGCGATTCATCAAACTCCCGCCTGTCGAATCGAAGAAGATTCCCGATATCGTCAAGTACGAAGCGCGTCAGCAGATTCCGTTCGCACTGGAAGACGTGGTTTGGGACTATCAACAGCTGACCGGCGGAAGCGAAGAAGACGGCTTTGCGCTGGAACCCGAAGTTGGTCTGTTCGCGATGAAACGCGATCAGGTAACCCGAGCCTTGCAGCCGATGGAGGATGCTGGCATCGAGGTCGATTTCATCCAGCTCGCTCCGTTGTCCGTCTTCAACTACGTCTGCTTCGACCGCCTTGAGGACCTGCACACGAGCACCTTCGACCCCGCCGATCCTCCGGAATCGAAGGTCGTAATCTCGCTGGGCACCGACACCACCGATCTGGTGATCACCAACGGCTTTCGGGTTTGGCAGCGGAACATTCCGATCGGCGGCAACCATTTTACCCGCTCGCTGAGCAAAGAACTGAAGCTGACGTTCGTCAAGGCGGAACACCTGAAGCGCAACGCCACTCAGGCCGACAATCCCAAGGCCGTATTTCAGGCAATGCGGCCCGTGTTTAGCGATCTTTTGGCAGAAATACAGCGTTCACTGGGCTATTTCATGAGCCTAGACCGGTCGGCCAAGATCGGCGAGGTGATCTCGCTGGGCAATGCGATGAAGCTGCCCGGCTTGCAGCGCTATCTGACCCAAAACCTGGAGCAGGAGGTCAAGCCGGTGGACCAGTTCTCCCGGCTCTCCGGCGGCAGCGCGACATCCGGCGCGCAGTTCAAGGATAACATCCTGAGTTTCGCGGTCGCCTACGGATTGTGCATTCAAGGTTTGGGTAAGGCCGAGATTCACACCAATTTACTTCCGGAAGAAATGGTCCGGAAACGGTTGATCCGTGCCAAGAAGCCGTGGGCGGTTGCCGGGGCGGCCGCGGTGTTGTTGGGGCTCACGCTCAACTATTTTACGCATGTGTCTGCCTGGCAAGAGACCGAAACCGACGACATGGGCAAAGCGATGAGCAATGCCGACAGGGTTTCGCAGGTTGCAAGTGGCCATACGCAGCGGCGCTCCGAGATTCATCAAGCGTTCGACACGATCGAGGAGACGGGCGCCAGCCTGGTCAGCAACGTCGAAGGACGGTTGGTCTGGCTGGAGTTGCTCAAAGCGGTCGACGCGGCGCTGCCCCACGACGAGCGACCTGCCGAACAGCGCAAAGAGACGGCCGAGGATATTAGCGCGCGCAACGAACTGCACTTCAGTTCCTTGGATCAACAACATTTTGAAGACCTGGAGGGGGATTGGTTCACCGCTGTCGAGGAGAACTATTGGGAGGCCCGGGGAGGTCGGCCAGGGGAAAATGACGCGGAATCGGAGGATCTCGACGAACTTGACGACGAATCTTTAGAAGAAGAGGAAGTTAGTTTGTCCGGGCCAGGCTGGGTGATTCAGCTGACAGGATATCACTACCACAATGAAGAGCCGAACAATGCTTCGGCACGATTCGTCAACAATACCATCATCAGAGCCCTGGAAGAAAACAGTGTACTTCTGCCAGACGGGCCTAATGGGGAGCTTGTCGAAGTGCCACTGGCCGACATGGGAATCAGCCATCCCTGGCTGCTCACTAAGCGGAAGCTCGTGAACGACGAGATTGACTCCGAAGCAAGTCTATCGGGTAGAGCGGGCCGCGGTCGGATGCAGGAATTCGGCGAAGGATCTCGCGGCAATTCTCGCAGGACTGGGGAAGATGGCGGGGGCAAAGAGGACCCGGATTCACGCTACATAACGCTGCGACGCTACGATTTCATAATCCAGTTCTGCTGGCAACCGCAGATGCAGTCGCAGCGCAGAGAACGGGCCGAGCAGCGGCGTCAGCAGGCTCAGCTCGAGGCGGAAGAAACAGCAGCTACCTCTGAGAGCGACGACCCGATCGTTCGCTAGCAGGCACCTACCGGAGAGGGACCGAGCATGGATCAAATCCGAAAAATCCTGAGAGTCCTCTGGCAGCAGCGGTTCTGGGTACTCTGTTCTGTGGGAACCCTGGTGGCAGTGTTCTGCTGGTGGATCGCTTCGGGCGACCTCGATAAGGCTTTTTCGAAGAACAAAGACACTATCAAAGGTAAATTCAAGGCGATGGATAATTTGGTCACCGCCTCGGTCCTTCCGAACGACGACGTCAACAATGCAGATCAGGAGCAGACCAGACTGCTGCAAGAAAGCGTGCTAGAACTTTGGGACGAATTGTATCAGAGCCAGCGCCAAGTGGTTCTCTTCTGGCCCAAGGATCATCTGCATGCCGAGTTTATCGAAGCGATCGACAAGCTGCATTTCGGAGATCCGTTTCCCACCAGCAAAGCGGTCTTCATGCGGAACAACTATCTTAACTACATTGAAAACCGTTTCGACGGCTTGGTCGAAATCATTAAAGCGAGGAAAGTTGAAGGCCGCGGCGGCAGATTCGGTGGCAGAGGAATGGAAGGAATGGGTGATGAAGGTGGTTTCGATATGCGCGCTTCAAGCAGAGGCGGCCGGGGGACTGACGACGAAGACGAAGATTACCTGGTCGAATGGCTCGATCAGAATGATCTTCGCAGCCAGCTCAATTTTCCAACCCAACCAACGGACTTGCAGATTTGGGTGACGCAGGAGAATCTCTGGGTTTATGAAACGCTGCTGAACGTGATTGCCAACACCAACAAGCAGCGCGGAGCCACCCGTCCCGATAACGCAGCCGTGCGCATCATCTCGGCACTCCAGGTGGGTCGACCCGCTGCTCAGGCCAGCCGCCACCCGGGGAGTGTGATGATTCCACAAGCCGTTGGCGAAGAAGGAGGTATGGGGGGACGCGGAATGGGGATGGAAGGGATGGGAATGGAAGGAATGGGCCGCGAGATGGGTGGCTTTGAAGGCGGTCGAGGGATGGAAGGGATGGGCATGGGAGGGATGGGCCGAGGCGAAATGAGTGTCGATGTGCTGGCCAACCGCTATGTCGACGCTGAAGGAATCCCGATCGAGGGTGCCGAACCGGAGGATTTAGGCATCGAATTCAGAAGGCTGCCGGTACGGATGGTGCTTAAGGTAGATCAGAAATCGATCCCGCAGTTCCTGATCGAGTGTGCCAACGCCGCCCTGCCCGTGGAAGTAAAACGGCTGAGGATCAATCCCGACCAGTCGGGCTCCGGTTTCCAGAGGGCAAGCCCCGGAGGCCGCGGCGGCGGCATGCGCGGTCGGACGTCTGCAGATAGCGCTATGGACGACACCGGTTTTGTCGAGGTGGAAATCCAAGGCGTCGTTTACATTTACAATGAGCCGAATCGAGAACGGTTGGAAGTACCCGGTATCGAGAGCATCTGATGGGGTCAATCTACGACCCACCCGGTTCCAAAGGAGATTAAATCATGAAGGCGGAACTCAAGAGTGCCAACGCGCTGGTGCGTTTATTATACGCCCATGGAGAAAAGATCGGGATGCTTGGCATCGTGGTTTGTACCGGAATGTTGTTATGGTCCGCCTTAGGCCGGGACCGGCTGGGAGAGGACTCTGAGCCGGAAGATTTACAGCAGATTGCCAGCAGGGCGAGCAGTCGCATCGACGATTTCAAGTGGGAGTCGCTCGGTCCAGAAGATAAGAAGATCGTCGGTCCGGTAAGCAGCGGTGCGATGAAACCGATCGACCGTAGCCATTTTCCTCCGCCGAGGCACGGAATCAATCGCCCGGTACTCGACCCGGTGCAATACCGCCTCGACCCGGGTCTGTTGCCCGCCGAGGAGTTGGAAGTCTACGGAGACTCGGGCCTGTGGGCTTCGGCTGATCCTGAAACGATCAAGAAGAGGACTCTCGCAGCGATCGCGCAGGCACAGAAGAATCAGCAGGCGTTGGAGAAACAACGGGAAAGAGATTTGAACCGCGACGGAAGAGGTAGAGATGTTCTGGGGCAGGGCCGGGAAGGGCTCGGGATGCAGGGCGAGGGAGCACTGGGACGACGTGGCGGTCAGCCCGTCGTCAAGGGTGGAGCCATCGTGCAGATTTCGCGAAACGGGGCACAGCTGCAGGGTTACGAGGATATCAGAGCTCGCTCGTGGGTTACGGTGCTGGCCAAGATACCGGTCGAATTGCAGTATCAAAACTACGAGAATGCTCTGCAAGAAGCTCGTGGCTATGTGGCCAATCGAGACATTCCGCAATATTTGGGCTATCGGATCGAACGGGCATTGGTCACTGACCAGGGACAACAAGAATGGGAATCCTTGGACACAGTCACCGAGGATTCGATCGTAGAAAAGATCAGCACCTATCCGATCGACGTGCCCGACGTGATCGACCCCAGTGTTAACCATCCGATTCTGACGTATCCCCTTCCGCCATTGATCTTGCGGTCGTGGGATAGGCGGGCAAGCCATTCCTCGATGCCTTTGGCATCGGAACTCGAGGGGTTAGCGACAGAGGAGCTCGAGCAAGATGAGGAGCTCGAGCCTACCGAAGAAGACGACGATCCGTTCGCGGTAGCCAGACGCGGAAACGATGGAGGAAGGAGAGGTGAAATCGGTCGGTCGAGCCGGCGAGGAGAAGTCTCCCGTGGGGGATATCCCGCTGGTAGGCGACCTGGGGGTCGTGGGATGGAAGGCATGGGCATGGGGATGGAAGGCATGGGCATGGGCATGGAGATGGAAGGTATGGGGATGGGCATGGGGGGTATGGGCATGGAAGGAAGAGGCGGTTTCGCAGGAGGTGGTGGAAGGAGCCGGCTTGGGCGTGGCACCGATACCGTTTTGGCGGAATTTGTCTGGGATCACGAAACGTCGCATGTCTTGTTGCGGTTCTTCGACACCAACGTCACCCCAGGACTTCGCTATCGGTACCGTGTGCGGTTGGCATTGCAAGACGTCAATCACTCCGTAAGCGAAAAGTACTTGGATAAGACCGTCACCGAGCGCCGCTCGCAGCTTAAGAAGAAGGCATTGAGGTATCGGTTCACCGACTGGAGCAAACCGAGTCCGATTGCCAGCGTCCCCTTGCCGGGCCGTATCTTTCTGGTCGGCGCCAAAGCGGCCAGGCAGGCCAGATTTAACGACGAACCCAAGGCAAAGGTGCTGATCAAAGCGCTCAATAGCGAATATGCCGCCGAAGTCGGTCGAGTGGAATCGTTCGCACGCGGTAGCGTGATTAACTTACACGATAAGGCGGAGGTGATCTGGGCGTCTAACTACCAAGAAGAACAAGAACCGGAATTCGATTTCCATACCGGTGTAACCATCTTGGACTTTGTCGGCGGCGAGCAGTTGAGCGGCCGCAAGAACAAAGATCTGACCGCCCCAACACGAGCCATCCTGATGGATCCTGCTGGTCGACTCACCCTGCAATCGGAACTGGACGATTACGAACCAGTCGCTGAGTTCAAACAGATTCTCGAGCAAGGGACTGGTGATCGCCGCGGGCGGCAGCGTGGCAGGGAGGGGATGGAAGGTCTTGGAGAATTTGAGGGCGGACTTGGTGAGCGCTGACGCACACTGCCATGAGAACGATCTCTGAGGAGAAGATCGAGCAGGCTAAATGTTGCTTCGCGATTTATCCGACTCTGGTTTTGGAAGCGGCGTCTCCTTCAGCGTGACAATTGGCGCACTGTCACGTCTTCTTTGTGCTAGCGGCACACTCTCGTGCCGTCGATCTGGAGCCTCTTCTGCAGCCGTGCTTGAGAGAACGCGAACTCGGTTTTCTCCATAACGGCTGACGATCTCCTCGACGTGTGATACCAGGTTTTCTTCGCGCCCCCCCTTGGGAGCGAAGGTTAACGTCGGCAGCGCAAAAGAACGTTGGATCATCGCAGGTTCGCGCCTGTTTTTGGACAGCGAGGCTGCTGCTATCAGGAGTCGAACGTAGGGCACAGAAGGCGCAAGCTAGCATGCAATCGTCGCGGTCTGTGCGCTGGGGTCGAGATAGGCACCAACAGGACAGTGCCCTTGACCCCGCGCTGTCAGGCCAGTATTTAACCGCCCTCTCTTCGCCGAATCCCAGCGGTAACTTTCGCTGTCTTCGGCGACGCGAGCCGTCCACCCAAGAACAATCCGGCTCTGCTGCAGCAGGGCTGGCTGGTAATGCCTTTGAGCTATGCAACACACTGCTGAGGTCACCAGGCAAAGCGTTGAGACAAGCCGCACTGTTGGCAGATGTCTCCAGAGGAGAATCGAGTTGAACGGGACAACCACACGATTTTGCTGCTACGTCTTCGCGATGGCCGGTCTGGCAGCGGCGAGTCTGCCAGCCGCACGCGGAGATTCTTACGCATCGGTCCTCGTGCCGTGGCTCGTTGCGGCCCAAGCCAAACCAGCGGCCAATGCTCCTGCATTAACCCGTCAAGACGTGGGGAAGATTCTGGCCCAAGTCCGGCAAGCGATGACCAAGGGCGCCTTGGAGGAGGCAGAATCGTTATTGCGCCATGCAGAAGGTGCCCAAATTCGTTACCCAGTATTGAATTTCGAGGATACGCCCGCCAAAGTTCGTCGTGATCTGGATAGGTTGGTCAAACTGCAGCCGGCCAAGCAATTGATTGGCGGGGGAGCAGCGAAATCAGGTTCTCACACCTCGCAGACGGCTGACCAGAAGTCCGAATTGGCCGACCTTTTCCCAGTCGATCTGGGAGACCGCTATTCTCGCACGACGAATCCTTTTCCGAATCCAGACAGTCCATCGGCCCCACTCCCGAATCAAACTAGCACTTTGAGCCCTGCGGCAGTCATCGGCGGCAAGACAGCCCCGCCGCAGGTAAGTCCCAGCGTTCCAATCCTAGCTACTCAGACCAAGCAAATAGGGCAGCGCGCAACGAGCGATGGCCATCTGCACGCCGCCCGTCTGGCACTTGCCACCGGCGACGTAGCTCAAGCCGAGGCGCATCTGTCTCAGGCCTTGGAGCAACGAGTTGACTACGATGGTTCGGCAGATTCACCCCACCAAGTCGCCAGCTCAATCAGCCGATATCACCAGCTCTCTGAACAAACCAACGGAAACCGTGACGACCCGATCTGGCGCGAAGGCTATTCGAAGCTGATGATCGAACAGGCCAACGCGCTAATCGCTTGGGACGACCTCGAATCAGCCGAACGCGTTGCCAGCGAAGTAGTTCAGCTCGGCATGAACACCGGTTCTGCGACGGGTGTGCTGCGACACATCCAGCAACTGCGGCAAGGTGCGACAAGTAATCCCACGGCTCAGATAGCTAGCAAGGCCCCAAAACCAGACAGCAAACGGCAGACGACTGAGCTGCTGGTTGCAGCGCGGATGGCGCTGGCTTCAGGCAATCTGCAAGAGGCTGAGCGGTTGGCCGTGAAAGCTAGCCGGCTGGGAGTGGTTGACTCTCAGTTTTCCCCCAACGAAGACAGTCCGGCGAAGCTAGCTGCCGACCTGCAACGCGCTCATATCGAAAAGGATCAGGTCGTTCCAGCCACAGCCGTCGCGCCGCTGCCCGTCTTGCCGAGGTTGGCGGAAAGAACGCCCGAGTTGGCCCCAGTTCGAGCGCAGCAACGCCCGATTTCCGAAGCTCCAATGCAGCTCACCCAGTTACCAGCCACCGAATTGGTGCTGCCACAACCTAAGGAAACAGCGGCCGAGGTGCTGCAGCTAGGGATGGAAGCCTTGCGTCGTGGCGAAACGACGCTGGCTTCTGAGATCCTTCTCCATGCTCATCAGCGGCGCCACGAGCTCGATCCGCAGAGCCGGCAACTGCTTCAAGATCATCTGCAAATGCTCTCGGCAGAGGCGAGTACAACGCCTGCCGCGCCACCAGCCGGCTCGCTGATCGAATCGACCAGCTCGGCACAAACGGTCCTGGCTCGTCAGCTTTCGGCCGAAATTGGTAAGCGACAGTCGGATGCTTCGCACCTGCGCACCACCGACCCGAACCAGGCGATTGGAGTCCTTGAAGAAGCTCGCCAGCTGGTCGAACAATCGGAGCTGGACAGTAGCACCAAAACGCAGTTGCTGCGCCGCATCGCTCTGAGCAAGGCCGATACCGAGCAGTATATCCGTGAACACCAGGCTGAGCTCAATCTCGAACAATCTAACCGCGAAGTGCTTGAAGAGATCGATCGCAGCCGAGAGGTCAAGCTGCAGATTCAGCAGCGTGTGGCGGAGTTGCTCGAGCAGTTTAACCAACTGCGCGACGAACAACGTTATGCCGAGATGGAAATGGTCGCCAAGCGGCTCTACGACATGGCCCCGGACGAACCGGTTGCCAAACAGGTGTGGGAACATGCCAAATTCATCCGCCGGACGATGCTCAACGAAGAATTGGACAACCTGACCGAGGAGGGCGTTGTCGGTGTATTTCAAGATCTCCGCCGAACGGCAGGCGAGGCGCTGGTCGATTCGACCCGTCCGATCACGTACAACGCTGAGACATGGGGCGGACTGAAAAAACGTCGTGGATCGAGCGAAGCGAGCAGTCGGCGCACAGCGCGCGAGATCGAGATCCAGCGCAAGCTCCGCACACCCGTCCAACCTCGCTACGAAGAAATGCCGCTGGCCGACGTCATGCAGCAGCTATCGGAGCTGACGGGCGTAAATATCCATCTCGACCAGCGAGGATTGAGTCAGGAAGGCATCCAGAGCAACGAGCTCGTTTCGCTTTACCTGGGCCAAGAGATTTCCCTGGAAAGTGTGCTGAACCTGATTCTCGAACCGTTGCGACTGACCTACACGATCAAGGACGAGGTGCTGAAAATCACCAGCGAACAGCTTCGCGATGGCGACGTCTACCCGGTGACCTACAACGTCGCCGACCTGGTGATCCCGATTCCCAATTTCGTTCCGACCAGCGACACGGGCCTGCAAGGCTTAATCAACGACGCCTATTCGTCAATGGGTTACGGTGGCGGGGGAGGACTCCAGGGACCCCTGACGGTGATGGCCCAGAATCAGCAGCCTGGCTCTTCCGGGGCTCCTCTGGAAGGCAATGCACTGGCCCAGCAGTTTGGCCCCGGTACGGGCGCGTCGGGTACCTCGGTGCCGTTCAGCGGTGGACCAGGAGGCTTGGGCGGCGGCGCGCAAGCCGACTTCGATTCGCTGATCGATCTGATCGTCTCGACCGTCGAACATGACAGCTGGATGGAAAACGGCACCGGCGAGGGCGAGATTCAGCCCTTCCCGACCAACTTGAGCCTGGTGATCAGCCAGACGCAGCGTGTCCACGAACAGATTGCCGACTTACTGGAGCAGCTGCGACGGCTGCAAGATCTGCAGGTAACGATCGAGGTTCGTTTCATTCGTTTGACCGACAGCTTCTTTGAGAGAATCGGCATCGATTTTGACTTTAACATCGAAGACGGCAGCGGGATTAACGATCTGGGCGTGATAGGTGGAGGTAATTTTGAGCCGCCACGAGCTAGCGCAACGGTCGGTATCTCCGCCAACCCGACAGGCATTGGCGATCCGCTACCCGATTTCACCGTTGGGCTGGACGTTCCCTTCCGGCAGAGTGCCTTCGGTCTAGCGGAGCCGGCCTTCGGCACGCCGCAAGACGTGGGGACGTTCGGGTTCGCAATCCTCAGCGACATCGAGGCCTTTTTTCTGATCGAAGCTTCGCAGGGCGATGCACGCGCCAACGTGTTGCAGGCGCCGAAGGTGACGCTCTTCAACGGCCAGTTTGCCAACGTGATCGACACCGCCTTCATGCCGTTTGTGATCAGCGTGATTCCGGTCGTGGGCGAATTCGCGGCCGCTCAACAGCCCGTGATCGTTGTCCTCTCCGAGGGGACCATGCTTTCGGTGCAGGCGGTTGTATCCGACGACCGACGCTACGTCCGGCTGACGCTAGTGCCGTTCTTCAGTCAGGTCGGCGAAGTGCAAACATTCACCTTCGAGGGATCGGAAACCTCCACTTCATCTAGCAACACCACCGACCAAGACGACGATGGAAACGACGAGAACGACGATAACTCCAATCAAGTCACTCGTAGTGGCACGACCGTGCAGCTACCCACGTTCGAAGTGATCCAGGTTTCAACAACGGTCAGCGTGCCCGACGGCGGGACCGTGCTACTGGGTGGGATCAAGCGGCTACGAGAGGGCCGCGCCGAGTTTGGCGTCCCGCTGCTCAGTAAGGTGCCCTACATCGATCGGTTGTTCCGCAACGTCGGCATCGGTCGCGAAACCGACAGTCTGATGATGATGGTTACGCCTCATATCATCATCCAGGAAGAGGAAGAAGAGAAACTTGGCATCTCCAGCGAGTAGGGGTCGACCAAATCCTCACGCAGGGGTCGCAGAGAAACTGTGATTCACAGTGCGACGGCAACACAACTCCTGCTGCGTTGGCCATCTTCTGAATCACCACAATGGGGATTGTGAAACACAAGCTCCTCTACGACTCTGCGCGAGACTTTTCCGATCAGCAGTCCGCCTCAAACGGCCTGCAGGTAATCGAGCTGCTGTGCCAACCGCTTTCTGGCAACGTGCAATCTCCGCTTAATGGTACCCACCGGCGCGGAGAATTCGTCGCTCATCTGCCGCAGCGATTGACCCCGTAGGTAAAACGCCTGGAGCGTACTACGGTCGAGCGAAGCCAACCGGTCTAATCCGGCGTGCAACTGATTCGCCCGTTCATCGGCCAACATGGCATCCAAAGGGGACGCTTCGCGGTTGTCGATCCCTTCGAGCGACTGCGGCTCCACGGCAATCGTTGGGGCCCGACGCGTGCAACGGTTGATCGACTGACGAACGGCAATCGAGCGCAACCACCCCGCAAATGCCGCCGGCTCCTTCAACTGATAGAGCTTCTCAAACGCTTTGATCAGCACCTCCTGCGCGACCTCCTGCGCTTCGGCCTCATTGCGCAGCCGCTGCCAGCAGACAACGTACACCATCTGTTGGAACCGGACGACGAGTTCGTCGAACGCTTCGGTCATGCCTTGCTGGGCGTCGAGCACCAATTGCTCGGTGGTCGCTTCCAGGTTATCGGGTTGGTTTATTCTGGTAATCATGATTCTCTCGAAATCAGCTGGACTACCGGCAATCGGTAAGCCCAAAGAAGGCGTGGCCAGATGCGGCGACCGACGGCTGGCGCGAAATCGCCAGGCTGCCGGAGGCCCGTGCCGAAGGAGGTGAGGTTTTACTTGACCTTCACCGACGCTTCAGGCGACGGAGCGGCAACACATAAAATCGTGTTGCCGCAGGCGCTGCTTCGTAACGACGAAGCAATCGGCCGGGCGGGCTGTTAAGCCGCGCGTCTCGGTCGGCCAATGCCGTAGCGTGCCGAGTAGAATGACACGCAGTAGTGCGGCGAGGCGGGCGCAGAGCGAGCGCAATGTTCCACCACGAACAATCAGCGTGCTTACCAGGCTAACGACGACGTTGCCAATGGAGCTGAAGTTGTAGTGTGAATTACGCATGATGGCCCTTGCTGCGCCAAGCGCTGCTAGAGAGAACCGAACTGATAAAAAACGTGATTGCGGTCGGAGAGACCTCAAACGGCGAGGCTCTTCCTATTTCGAGTTTCCCAGCCGGCGGACCGGCAGTCAACCGATCTGTCCGGGCCAAACAGGCCCAGCTGTGGCCGGGAATACTGCTACGACACTGTTTTCGGCCGCCGGGTTCGCGATAGGGTACGAAAAAAGAGGATTTGCTGTCCGGTCACAGAAAAATGCCTAACATGTTGTTATGAGAAGACTTAGAAGATCAAATACGAGATCAGAGCTTCCGGGATCCATGATTTGCAGACCGAAATATCACTCGATGCCACGCTGAGCCAGGGAGTTGGTTGATAATCCTCGGTGCGGTGCGAAAATGGCAAACCGAGTGCTGTCATGCTCACTCGTGACAATCCCAACCCGACTCCCCGGGCGAGAACCAGTACGGAGGCACATGGTGCAACCCAATCAAACCGAGCCGATGTCCAGCACCCAGGGGACGATCGTCATCGTGCTGCTGGCCTGTCTGTTGGGTGTCGCCGCGATTCACACTGCCGTCAATTCCTTTTCATGGTTCTGGAATCGGGGCTTTCTTGGCCAAGAACCGACTTTGGCCGTGAAATTGTTTGTTCCAGAGGCTATTAACGTCGGTGAAGAATTCAACCTGGTGCTTCGCACTGAAAATACCCACCAGGAACCGCTGGAGCTGCACAGCATCGACATTCAAGTGACCTTGTTGGAAGGTTTCGAGGTTGTTTCTGTTTCTCCCGCCGCTCTGGAGACAGGCGATATCGAACCAACTTATCGTACCTGGACCTTCGAAAGATCAGTTCGATCAGTCGAGCCGGGTGACCACCTCCCGGTCACTTTTCGTCTAAAGGCGCTTCAACAGGGCCAGTTCTCCGGCGACATCGACGTCTGCAATGCAAACAGGGATTACGAAACGGTTGTCGCCAGAATTCATGTGACCGACGCCGAGACTGAGGACTGACAGTCCAGATCGCCCTCAGCGACAAGGAAAAAATCGGCACATGGGTGTGCACCTTGCACTAGCCTCGGTAGCCTTCGTGGCAGGCGGTGCAGGCCTCAGTCGCCCGTGCGGCTGCCTGGCGGGCCCGTTGGTAATCTAGCTCGACCGCCGCGCGCGATAGCTCGGCCGCGGCGTCGCCGAGTTCCTGAGAGTATTCCAAATAACTGTCGTCGTCCGAGAACTCGTATCCTTCCCGCTGGATCACCTCGGCGAGCATCGCCAGCAGCTGGGCTTCGTGGCTGATCTTTTGTGAGTTTCTCCGCAACGTGGCCCCATCGGACAGCAATGGCTCGATCCGTTCCTGCAGAGAAATCTCCATCCGCTGCATCAGCTGCGATTGGTCTGCCACGTCGCTCCAGCGGAACTCTTCCTCAGCTGGCGCCGCTAACTGCAATGGCTGACCGCGCACCAGGTCGTCCAACTCTTGGCGTCGCCTTTTCACTTCGGTAAAGCTTTGGTCGGTTGCCGTCTTACAATTCTTAGCCGCCCGAGCCAGGGCGTCGCGCATGGGGACGGCCTGCTGTTGCCAGCGAATCTGCTGATCGTACTGGGCGATCACTCCGAACATCACCGCCAACATCGAAAACTCGCGTCGGCAGAGCTTGTTGCCACCGCTCTTGAACGGGCCCGGCGTCGCCACCGCCCTGGCCAAGGAATTGTTGATTTGCTTGATCTCGCTGACAAGCGTGTCGGCCTCAATCAGCCGGGACCAGGCAAACGCCTCACCAGTGTCGTCGTCGGCTTGCTGCGGGTCGCTGCCCCGATCGAGACTGGTCGTCGCCTCTGGCCGTTGGCCGACCAGATGCGCACGGACATCCTCGAAAAACGTGTCGAGCACATCCTTGGACCAACGAGGAGGCTTGGCTCGCCGCGGAGGGTCTTCGCCGCCGACCACCAGCGTCGTTAGCAGGTGCAAGACCAACAGCGCCGGTAGTGCGGTTCGTCGTAAAACCATCGTGTCGAGCCTAGATGATTCCCTACAAAAGAACCGACCAGCGGGATGACGGGTCAGGGCCTAGCTGTGGGAAAGAGGTTGGTGTACGTTGTGAAATCTGTTTGAAGCTACCTGGCCTGCACTGTTTTATTCTAGACGATTGCGAATCGAAATGCCGCACGATACCATTTTTGCCCGCGTCGAGCAGGCCGCCGCCGATGGAAAAATCTCCCCTTCGGCCGTCGAGCATCTCCGCAGCTGGCTAACCGAGCCCCGCTATGCCGAGTATTCGCCGCAGGTGGCTGAGCATGTCGAGGCGGAACAATGGGACGTGTTGGACGACGCTTTCTGGACAATCATCCCCTTCGGTACGGGCGGACGGCGGGGGCGGATGTACCCGATCGGCAGCAACGCCATCAACGATCGGACCATTGGCGAGAGCGCCCAGGGAATGGCCGACTATGCGAAATCGCAATCAGCTGGCCAGGCTGAGTTGCGCTGCGCAATTGCCTACGACACCCGCCATCGGTCGGAGCATTTTGCCCGGCTGTGCGCCGAGGTGATGGTGGCGGCCGGTTTTCAGGTTTTCTTTCTGCAGGGACATCGCAGCACGCCCGAGCTGTCGTTCACTGTCAGGGCCAAGCAATGTACCTGCGGCATCATGGTCACCGCCAGCCACAATCCGCCCAGCGACAATGCGATCAAGGCGTATTGGTCCACCGGCGGACAGTTGCGACCACCGCACGATCAAGGGGTGATCGACTGCGTGATGTCAGTCGAGACGATCGAACGGGTTGCATTCGACGACGCCCTGGCCCAAGGGAAGATTGTGCGCTGCGAAGAGGAGATGGACGCCGCTTTTATCGACGCGGTGCTGCAGCAGTCGACTCCCGGACCGCGGGAGCTGAAAGTCGTTTATTCCCCTTTGCACGGCGTGGGGGCGACGGCCGTCAGTCCGGTACTTGAGCGGGCCGGTTTCGATCAGGTCGAACTGTTTGGTCCACACGCCACACCCGACGGCAATTTTCCGAACGTGCCCGGCAACGTTTCCAATCCTGAGAATCCGGAAGTCTTTGAAGCGATCGTCGTGTATGCTCAGCAAGTAGGCGCTGATCTTGCCATCGCCACCGATCCCGATTGCGACCGCCTCGGCTGCGCGGCGCCACTGACCTTCAACCAGCTCGATCAGTGGCCCACCCTCTCGGGAAACCAGATCGGGGCCTTGCTGGCCGACTATTTGTTGGAAACCCGAAAAGAGTCGGGCAAACTTACCCCCGAGAACTTTATTGTCATCACTCTGGTCACCACGCAGCTCACCCGACGCATTGCCGACAGCTACGGCGTGCGGACCTTCGGGGATCTGCTGGTCGGCTTCAAATGGATCGCCGGGGTGATTGACGACGAAGGCGCCGAGAATTTTTTGTACGGCACCGAAGAGTCGTACGGGTACATGGCAGGTCAGCATGTTCGCGACAAAGACGGCGCAGTAGCGGCGCTGTTGCTTTGCGAGTTAGCGGCCAAGCTGAAGGACCAAGGGCTTACGCTGCACGAAAAGCTCGACGCCCTGTTCTGGCAACATGGGGCGCATGCCGAGCGGACCGTCTCGGTGCAGATGCCTGGCAGCGAGGGAATGGCCCGCATGCAGCAGGTGATGCAGCGGTTTCGCGATCAGCCGCCTCGGGAGTTGGCCGGCTGCGAGGTCGAAAAAATGCGTGACTATCTCCGCGGCACGAGCACATTGGCCGACGGCAGCGATCAGCCGCTGGAGGGACCCCACGGCAATCTGTTGATTCTCGACCTGGCCCTGGCCGGCAATTACGTCGCGATTCGGCCCAGCGGAACCGAGCCGAAAATCAAGCTCTACATGTTCACCTTCGAGCCGCCCGAGCTGCTGGCCGACCTGGAAGACACCAAAGCCAACCTCCAACAGCGGCTCGACCAGATGGAAACCGACATGCGGTCCTTGGCGGGTGTTTGAAACGCTGGCCGAAGTGCCTCGGGTCGCAGCACCAGGTGCTTTCGATCGATCCCGGCGGTTGTGAACTGGTCGACCGGCCGCTGTGAGTCTACGATTTGTTTATCATGTCCGCTTCCGACAACGCAAATTCGCCCACCGAAGGTTCTTCCGACGAATCGACTGCGCTGCCCAGTCCAAAAACGCAGGCCGATTTTTTTATCCGCGCAGGCGAGAAGGTGCGGAGCCAGTTTCCCGACGGGGCGGGAGTCTATCTGTTTCAAGACCAGGCAGGACGCGTCCTGTATGTCGGCAAAGCGAAAAACTTGCGGGCACGCGCGGGCAGCTATTTCCTGCAGGCTGCCGCCGAGGACCAACGCACTACCCGACTGGTTCGTGAGGCCTACGACGTCGATTACCTAGAAGCCGAAAGCGAAGTCGACGCCTTGCTGACCGAAGCCCGGTTGATCAAGGACATCCAGCCGAAGTTCAACCGGGAGATGCGAGATGACAAGAGCTTTCCTTATCTGCAGATCACCACGAACGAGGATTTTCCACGGGTCGAGATCACCCGCGAACCGCGCACTTCGGGCGTCAAACTCTACGGCCCATTTGCCAGTGTGAACAGCCTCCGCGGGGCCATGCAGGTGCTGCAACGGGTGTTTCAGTTCCGCAACTGTCCGTTGGACATCGAAGAACAGGATGAACGCTGGCGGTGGTTTCGGCCCTGTCTGCTCGCTTCGATTCGGCAATGCACGGCGCCCTGCAACCTGCGGATTTCCAAAGAAGATTATCGGCGAGACATCAATCGGCTGAAAAAATTCCTGGAAGGTGGCCAGCGAAAGCTGCTCAAAGACATGACCGCCGAAATGACCGAGGCGGCCTCGCAACTTCGTTACGAACAGGCAGCCCGGTTGCGCGACGAAATCCGGCTTCTGGAGTCGCTTGGCGAACGGGGTGAACTGGAAAAACATGAGCAGCCGGAAGTTTTTTTCGTCGACCCCAAGAAGGGCCTGGCGGGGCTGCAAAAGGTGCTCAAACTGGGCGAAACGCCTCGCACGATTGAAGGGATGGACATCGCGCACCTGGGCGGCGAGGAAACAGTCGCCAGCCTGGTACAGTTTATCGACGGCCTGCCCTTCAAGCCCGGCTATCGCCGCTACCGCATTCGCGAGGTGGAGGGGATCGACGACTACGCCTGTTTGCAGGAAGTGGTCGCCCGACGGTTCCAGCAGCTCGACGAGCAAGGCGATGTCTTTCCCGACGTGCTGCTGATCGACGGCGGCAAGGGCCAGCTGCGTCGGGCTCTGCAGGCCTTCGCAGCCTTGAAGATTGAACCGCCGCTGGTCCTGTCGCTGGCTAAACGCGAAGAGTTGATCTACGTGATGGGCCAGACCAAGCCGTTACGGCTGACGCGGCGTTCCTACGCCCTGCGGCTGCTACAGTATGTGCGCGACGAGTCGCACCGCTTCGCCCAGCATTACCATCATCTCCTGCGCCGCAAGAAGTCATTGGGCGAGGAGTAAACTGCGATTCACAGCCGGAGGCACACTTGCCTCCGGGAAACTCTCTGGGGAGTCATCGCTACGCTGCCCTTCGCATTGGCAATGGGGCGGTGCGCTCTCCGGCCTCGCTCCAGCGCCGCAGCGCGACTGCCGCCAGATTGCCGCCGAATGCAATCGAGAGTTTCAACGCATGCTCGAACGCCCGCTGACGCCCCACGAACGGGATACAGTCGAGATCGCAGTCGGGGTCGGGCTCGGTCAAATTGATTGTCGGCGGCGCGAATCCATCGCGGAGGGTCAGGGCAGTGACGGCCAGCTCGACCGCTCCGGAAGCGTTGAGCATGTGCCCCAGCACGGCCTTGGTCGAGCTAAGACAGAGATCGTTGGCAGCTGGTCCGAACGCTTCGCGAATGCCTCGCGTTTCCATCACGTCGTTCTGCTTCGTCCCCGTGCCATGGGCATTGATGTACGCAATGTCGGTGGGCTGCAAACGGGCTTTGCCCAACGTTTGGCGAATCAAGTAGTTCAACGCAGCGCTGTCGTCGTCCAGGCTCGTCACGTGGTGCGCGTCGCAAGCCAGGTGTCCGCCGACAATCTCGGCGTAGATCGGCGCCTGCCGGGCCAGCGCGTGGTCCAACCGTTCCAGGACGAACATCGCCGAGCCTTCGCCCATCACAAAGCCCGAGCGGTGGACGTCGAACGGTCGGCAGGCCTGCTTCGGGTCGGCATGTTGGGCCAACACCCGCATGTTGTAAAACCCCGCAGCCAACAGGGGATGAATCGTTTGCGAGGCTCCCGCCAGGGCGACATCGCACTGATCGCACTGGATCGAGCGGTACGCATTGAGCAAGGCGACCGTGCCGCTTGCGCAAGCTGTCGAATTGCAGAGCAGCGGCCCTTCGAGCCCGTGCTGCTGACTGACCGCCGTACCAATGGTGCAGGGCAGGAACTGTTTGAACCAGGGCACCATCTCGTCATGCGACTGAAACTCAGAGATCGGCGGCATCAGCGCCGGAGTAATCCCAATGTTGGCGGCCACCGAGCAGCCGAACCGTGATTTGTCGACTGGACATTCGTCGATGTAGCTGTCCTGGATCGCCTCGGCAGCCGTTGTCAGTGCCAGCGGGATGGTGCGTTGCTGCCACCGCCCGGCTTCAATTCCCCGAACCAACGCTGCGGGCATCAGTCCCTCGGGAATGTAGGGCACGTCTCGCAATTGCCCCACGCCGCTCTGGCCCTGCTTCAAGGCCTCCCAGGTGGTTTCCCGGTCGTTGCCGAGGGCCGAAACGATTCCGATGCCTGTGATGACAACGCGACTGTTCATGGGGTGAAGTTCTGAGTGGGTCGGTCGGACGAGCAGGTGTTGACGGCGATCTCTTCCGCCGGGAAATGGAGGCGGAAAAAGAGGGGTATCGATACCTAATTTGAGGGTCAGCCGCCACATCAGTTGGGCTACTGAGCAGCTAGGCCCGATAGCTGGGCAGCAAAGAATCTGCCGAGGTCTTGCAGAGATGGAACGAGCGGCTAGAATACGTCTAATCAGGGGAGATTTGCCCATTTTTAACTAAAATATGGATTTTATACGGGTTTTAAGCCCATTACTTAGACAACCTAGCCACGGAGGGGCGTCATCCTGCAGTTTGGCCTACCGGCCCGGTGAAAGCTTAGATGGCAGACGAAAGTCTCATGCTAGGTGAATGGCAGCGGGCCCTCGACGAGCGGTTCCGCGTCTCGCTTCCAAGCGAGCTGGCTGGGGCCCTGACCCAGGGCTCCGCCGAGCTGGTGCTGGCCAAGGAAAGGCCTGGCTGCCTGAGCCTCTGGAACTCCCAGCAGTGGGAGGCCTGGCTGACCGACGGAATCAGCTTGGTCCGCGGCAAGATCCAGAGCGGTCGTCTCGCTGGCAGACTTGATCAGGTGCAAGCACTTGGCCGGCTGCTCTCGACCCGGCAACGCAGTGTTCCAGTCGCGGGCAGGGGCCGAATCGCCATCCCGGAGAGCTTTCGCGAGTTCCTCGGCGTCGAACCTGGCGGCAAGCTCCTGATCGTCGGAGCGGCCGTCTGCGTCGAGCTGTGGCACCCCGGCCGCTGGTGCGACTACGTCGGAGAGCAGATGCCCGAGTTTCGCCAGCTCTTTGATCAGCTAGCAGATTAAACGACCAGTCCTTACAGAAAAACCGAAACACAACCTGCCATGCCTGGCCGGCAAAGATAGCCTAATTACCACCCGTCCGTTGTCACCCGGGCCGGGATGCAAGTCGCTAAGGAAGGCTATAACGGCGATGGAAGCCACGTGAGCGCCGGCCGGGCATGGTATTTTTCTGCACGCTCTACTGCGTCGCCGTGTCAGGTTTCGTGGCATCGTTCCCCGCCGGCGGACTGGGCGCCGCTTCCGCCGCGACGAACCCCATGCGGAGCTGGTGTAGCAATTCGATCTGCATCGCCTCTTCGCTCGGACTGAGATTCCCCTTGGTCTTCTCCGAGATGACTTCCAGCATGTCGATCACATACCGGGCCTGGCCCAGATTCTGCTCTGCTTTCTGCGTCGCAGGGTGAGGCAGCTGACCCAGCGCGACCATCGCCTCGGTCGCCAGCGTGGTCAGCAGCATTTCGAACGAGGCGGGCGGAAACTGAGCGGCCTGGGCGGCGGGCTGCTTTTCCTTTTCGGAGGCCTGCAGAGCTTCCTCCTGACGCTCGGCTTCGATGCGGCTTTTCCAATCTTCATCGACGATGATTTTCTTTTCGTCGTTCATGGTAATTCGTGCACTGGTCGCGTAAACAAACGGCCTCGTCGATCACTTCACGTGCCGTGTGGTCGACTCGTGAGGGGCTGCCGGTGCCTCTTCCTTCGCGCTTTCCGTGGGTCGCTCTAGCCGGGCGGCGTGATACTCGATGGCCGCCGCGACGAATCCCGTAAAGAGCGGATGCGAGGCGGTCGGTTTCGACTGAAACTCGGGATGGAACTGCACCGCCACAAACCAGCTATGTTCCGGCAGCTCGATGATCTCGACCAGCGCGTCGTCGGGACTGGTGCCCGCGATGCACAACCCGTTGGCAACAAACTGGCTGCGGTATTTGTTGTTCAATTCGTACCGATGCCGATGCCGTTCGGAGATTTCGGTCGCGGCGTAACACTGGGCCGAGAGGCTTGCGGGGTCCAGCTTGGCAGGCTGTGCACCTAGCCGCATGGTGCCCCCTTTCTTGGTGATTGCCTGCTGATCGTCGAGCAGCCCAATGACTGGATGAGGCGTTTCCTTGTCGAATTCGGTTGATTGGGCCCCTTCCAAGCCGCAGACATTGCGGGCGAACTCCACAACGGCACACTGCATGCCCAGGCATATCCCGAAGAAAGGAATTCCTTTCTCGCGGGCATAGCGAATGGCGGCGACTTTGCCCTCGATCCCGCGTTCTCCAAAACCACCGGGAACGAGCAATCCATCGTAACCAGCCAGCAACCGCTCGGGCCCTTCCGCCTCGACTTCTTCGCTGCGGATGCGAGCGATTCGCGCTTGCGCGGCATTGGCCATCCCGGCATGGTCGAGGGCTTCATAGATCGATTTGTACGCGTCGCGATGCTCGGCATACTTGCCCACCACGGCAATGCTGATTTCGTGATCCGGGTTTCGCAGCCGCTGAAGCAACATCCGCCAGTCGTCGATGTTCGGCTCAGAAGTCTTCAAACCGAGCAGCCGACAGATCAGCCCGTCGAGGTGGTCGTCGACCAGACTGATAGGGACTTCGTAGATCGAAAAATCTTTGTCGCGCTCTTCGACCACACATTCCGACGTCATGTTGCAGAACAGGGCGATCTTGTCTTGCTCTTCGCGGCTGATCGGTCGTTCCGTCCGGCAAATGAGAATATCGGGCTGGATGCCGATCCCGCGAAGCTGGCCGACGGAGTGCTGTGTCGGTTTGGTCTTCAGCTCTCGAGCCGCTTTCAGGTAGGGGACCAGTGTGAGATGGATGAACAAACAATTGGCTTTGCCAACGTCCAGGGCGAACTGGCGGATCGCTTCCAGAAAGGGTAGACTTTCGATATCGCCCACGGTGCCGCCGATTTCGGTAATCACCACGTCGACCGGGTCGTCTTCTCCGTTGTCACCGATCTTCTGAATAACCGATTTGATTTCGTTGGTGATATGCGGGATGACCTGGACCGTCTTGCCCAGGAACTCACCGCGCCGTTCCTTGTTGATCACCGACTGATAGATCTGCCCGGTCGTGTAGTTGGAGTCTCGCGTCAGTGGCGAGATGGTGAACCGCTCGTAATGGCCCAAGTCGAGATCGGTCTCACTACCGTCGTCCAGAACGTAGACCTCGCCGTGCTGGTAGGGGCTCATCGTGCCGGGGTCGACGTTGATGTAGGGATCGAGCTTCTGCATGCGGACCGACAGCCCGCGGCGCTCCAACAGCATGCCGATCGATGCGCTGGTCAGCCCCTTGCCCAATGAGCTGACCACTCCGCCAGTGACAAAAATATGCTTGGCCATCGTTTGCAAAAACCTTCCTGGTTCGTGGCAAATTCAAAATCCCAGTGGCCAGTCCCCGATGACTGCACCTAACAGCCATTCTAGCGTGGCGAGGCCGTCCGGTGGAGTCCCTCTCGGGCGATCTTCTCTAACTGAAGAACTGGCCACGGTCTGTGGGTGAGAAGGCGTTGCGATAATGCCGGATGGTGGGGCGGCGTTGGCCTTGTGGCCAGAGAACCTCGATGACGTCGAAGCGGCTGGCATACTCCAGTAGACCGCGAGATTTGAGAAACGCCAGAGCGGCACGAACAAGACGCTGCCGGCGACGGGCGTCAATCGCTTCGGCGGGACGGTCGTTTTTCTCAGCACGGCGAGTTTTGACTTCCACAAAGACGATGGTTTGATCTTCGACGGCGATGATGTCGATTTCGCCGTACCGTGAACGGCTCCGGTTGGCGACGACCCGATGCCCGTGGCGCCTTAGAAATCGACACGCCTGCTGCTCACCTCGTTCACCCAGCGACTTGGGCAACGGCCGCCAGCTCATCCAGAGGGATCGGAGCGTTGGCATCGGGAGCCCCCGGACAGACCGATTCGTAAGCAACTCGAGAATAGCCCGCAGGCCACGCCTGCCGGGATCCCGGAGGGCGTGGCCCTCCGGCTGATGATTGCTATGGACCGCGGAAAACTTCGCAGCGAGCTAAGCCTTGCTCTTGCCGCGATCGCCCCGCCGCTCCTTGAGTCGCACCGCCTTGCCCGAACGCTCGCGGAGATAGAAGAGCTTAGCCCGACGAACTACGCCACTCCGCTTGACCTCCACCTTGGCGATCCGCGGAGAGTTGAGCGGGAATTTGCGTTCCACCCCCTGGCCCGCGACGATCCGCCGCACGGTGAACATCTCTCTGGAGCCCGAACCGTTGCGGGCGATGACCACTCCGGAGAAGATCTGAATACGCTCTTTCTCGCCTTCGTGAATTCTAGAGTGGACGTCGACCATGTCGCCGATCTCAAACTGCGGGGCGTTTTCCTGGAGGCTCGATTGCTCCACTTGATTGAGGATTTCTTGGCTCATCGCTGAGGTTCCTTTGGTTTGCTGCGGCAGCGGTCGAGCGAATCGAACCGGTAGGCAGCTTTTTCAGTCGGATTGGTCTTCGCCGGGTAATTCGCTGCCCGGTAGCAGGTCGCTGCGACGCTGCCGCGTGCGCTCGAGGCTGTTGGCTTCTCTCCACTGGGCAATCTGCTGGTGATCGCCCCCCAGCAGCACTTCGGGCACCTGCCAACCGCGATATTCGCGCGGCCGGGTATATTGGGCATGCTCCAACAGCCCGTCTGTCTGAGAAAACGAATCGAGCCGGCTGCTCTGCTCGTCTCCCAACACGCCCGGGATCAGGCGAATCACCGCGTCGATGACGATCATCGCCGCGACCTCGCCCCCGTTGAGAACAAAGTCACCAACGGAGATTTCCTCCGGTTGCAATACGTCGCTTACCCGTTGATCGAACCCCTCGTACCTGCCGCACAACAGCAACAGCCGAGGGCGGCTGGCGAGTCGTTCGACCAACGCTTGATTCAGTTTTTTTCCTTGCGGCGTTAGCAGTACTACCTGCCCCGGTTCGGGGGTGGCCGACTGCACCGCCTCGACACACTCCACGACCGGCTCCGGTTTGATCACCATCCCCGGCCCGCCGCCAAAGGGTCGATCGTCGACGGCGTGATTATTCTCTCGACTCCAGTCGCGAATGTTGTGCAGTTCGATCTCGACCAGCGAACGATCCAGGGCCAGCTTCAAGAGGCTCTGGCTCAGATATCCGGAAAACATCTCCGGAAAGAGGGTCAGCACATCGAACCGCATGACACGTCGTTTTTCTGTGAGTTCTTGTTCTTGCTCGCCCCGTCTATTCGGCCTTGGGTTGCTCGGCTTCGTTGGCTGAAGATTCGTCCGTCGAAGCCTCTTCCTGCTCCGCAGGCTGCTCTTCGGCTTGCTCGGCAGACTCCGCGGCCGGGGTCTCAGCGGTCGTTTCGGCAGCAGCGCTCTCTTCGGTCACAGGTGCTTCGGCCGGGGCTTTCGCTTCAGCAGGGGCCTTCTCAGTCGTTGCGGTCGATGGCTCGGCGGGAGTTTCTTCCGGCTTCTTCGGCAGCGAGGCGGGCGCTCCGGCGTCGGGCACCTGCTTCGGCTCCGATAACCGCTGCACGGCCGCTTGTTGCTTTTGGGCGTGCGTGCCGTTGGTGCCGTACTTCTTGATCAGCACGGCCACGTTGTCGCTGGGCTGGGCGCCGACACTGAGCCAATAGTCGATGCGCTCGTTGTTCATCACAGCGCGAGCATCGGTGTCCGCGATGCTGAGGTCGTACGTGCCCAACTCTTCGAGCACACGACCGTCGCGCGGGGTGTGTCGGTCTGCCGCACAAATGCGAAAGAACGGCCGATGCTTACGGCCAATCCTCTTCATGCGAATTCTAACAGCCACAAAGGTCTCCTCGGAACGGCTATGGGGATCGTGTTACGGCCAGGGGCGACGCGCTGCGGGGCTGACGCCCAGGGCTGGGCCCGGCTGGCCCGGGTTGATTCGTTTCGGGCAAGCCAGTCATTGTGGCTTTTGACGGGCCTGTTTGGCAAGCCTCTTTTGGCGTCGTTGCTCTTTTTCCCGCGTTTTTCGGGCCTTGGCCTTCTCGCGCGGCGAGAGCCGCTTCCCCGAGCTGAGCTTCTTGCGGGCCAGCTGCCCATTCGGATTGGCCGCAGCCGACTGCTGAAGCTGCCGGACCATCTTCATCCGCTCCCGCACCCCTTTGCCAGCCATCTGGGTCATCATCTGGGCCATCGCGTCGAACTGCTTGACCAGCTCATTGACCTCATGCGGCTCGACGCCCGACCCGGCCGCGATCCGCCGCCGCCGGCTCTGGTCGATCACCTTGGTCGGATTGCACCGTTCCTCGGGGGTCATGGAGTCGATGATCCCAAACATCCGCTTCATGTCTTGTTCCGGATCGGAGTCGCCCAGGGCTTCCGACATGTCACCCATGCCGGGAATCATGCCCATCACCTTCTGCAACGGGCCCAGACGGGTAATCTGGCCGAGCTGCTTCTTGAAATCGTCCAGCGTGAACTCGCCCTTGCTGAGCCGCTCCTCCTGGAGGAGCATCTCCTCCTCGTCAAACTCCCGCTGGGCCTTTTCAACCAGCGTGAGGATGTCGCCTTGCCCCAGGATGCGACCCGCCATTCGCTCGGGATGAAACTCTTCCAAGGCATCAAGATGCTCGCCAGTGCCGACAAACTTGATCGGTACGCCCGTCACGTGCTTGACCGACAACGCCGCCCCGCCACGGGCGTCGCCGTCGAGCTTGGTCATGATCACGCCGTCCAACTCCAGCGAGTCGTTAAACGCCTTGGCGCTGTTGACCGCGTCTTGGCCCGTCATACCGTCGACTACCAGATAAACCTGGTCCGGCGCACATTGCCGATCGACCCGCTCCAGCTGCTGCATCAGCTCGTCGTCGACATGCAGCCGACCCGCCGTGTCAAGAATGACCACGTTTGCCGAAGACCGCTTCGCCTCGGCGATCGCTGCCTTGCAAACCTTGACCGGGTCGGTCTGACTGCGGTCGGAAAAGACTGGGATGTCGAGCTGTTCTCCCAACACGTGCAGCTGGTCGATCGCCGCGGGACGCTGCAGGTCGGCCGCGACCAGCAGGGGAAGCTTCCCCTCGGCTTTGAGCAGCCGGCCCAACTTTCCGCAGGTGGTCGTTTTGCCCGACCCCTGCAAGCCGCACATCATCAGCAGCGTCACGTCCGACTTGCCCTTCAAATGCAACGACGGATCGACCGGGCCCATCAGGTTGATCAGTTCCTGATGCACGACGCCGACGATCTGCTGGCCGGGGTCGAGCGATTTGAGCACCCGTTCGCCGACGGCAAACTCGGTCACGCGCTCCATAAAGTCTTGGACGACCGAGAAGCTGACATCGGCCTCCAGCAGCGATTTTTCGACAAGCTTCAGCCCGTCGCGCATGTTCGCTTCGCTCAGCTTGCCTTTGCCGCGCAGCGATTTGAGCGCGCCTTGCAGTCCAGATTGGAGGGCTTCAAACATGGCAAACTCGATGCCGGTAGGTGGAAAGGAGCAGGCGGGAGCCGGAATGGAGGGGGCCGACGGAACGGTCCGTCCTCGGCCGGAAGGCCAATTCGCCGCTGACAGCCCGATTCTAACGGATTTTCAGGGCACCGGGCAATGCACATGCCAGGTCGCCGATAGGGGCCTCTTCCGACTTCCGTCGAGCAGAGCTAGGGAGCCTAGGACCGCCGCGTCAAGCGACGCGCTTGTTCGGTCAAATCAAAACCTACTAACTCCGACCAGGCGGCGAGCAAGCGTTTGAAAACCGGTCCTGGTTGTCCCTGGCCGAGCGGCTGACCATCCACTCGTACGATCGGCAGCACGCAAGACGACGTGCTGGTGAGCAAGGCCTCGTCCGCTGCGGAGAATTGCTCGGGGAGCAGGTCGTCTTCGGTATGCGGGATCCCCAGCGAATCGGCCAGCTCGAACAGCACCTCGATGCTGATCCCCGGCAGCACGCCCGAGAGTCGCGGGGTGACCAAGCCCCGATCGGCAAAAAAGGCGACCACGTTGGCGGTCGAGGCCTCACCCAGGAAGCCCGCCTGATCGAGCAGCAATGCCCGAGAACCGGGGTGCGCGGCAGCCGCTTCTCGATCGGCCAGGTAGTAGTGGATCCGGCTGCGGCATTTGAGCTCCGGTGACCAACAGTTGGCCGGGACCTGGCGGACGCTCGAGATGGCCACGTCGACCCCCGACTCGTACTGGGCGGCCCAGTTCTCGAAAGGCAACGGATGGCCATGCACGATAAGCGTCGGTTGGGCTGCGTCGTAGGTTTTGCCGGGGGTGATCAGCACGACGAGCGACCAATCGTCGCCCTCGGCCATCAGCGGAGCGTTGTGAACGGTGAACTCGCCGATCGCCTCCGCCACCCGTTGGCAAAGCCCCGGGGCGTCCCAGCCGACGATCTCCAGCGACCGGCGCATGCGGCGGAGATGTTTCCCGATCCGGAAGGGCCGACCGCCACAGGTCCGCAGCCGCTCGACCAGTGTGGCGCCAAGCAGGCAGCCCAAATCGTCCACCGGCAAGGCCAGCTGCCGCTCGTCGATCCAATCGTCGTTGAAATAGGCAACCGGTGCAGTCATGCCTCCCAATATGACAGCTCGCCGGGAAGCTAGGAATGATGAATCTGGAAAGAGGCAAGGCTCGCCTCGCATCAGCGAGATGCTCTGTCGAGGTGATCGTTGACATTGCCGACAAAGCCGCCGTAGAATCGCGCTACTTGACGTCATCCTCCAACGTCCTTACAGACCTTGCTTCCTGCAGAAGAAGCGCCTGATGCAGAAAAAGCCGCTCACCTACAAAGACTCAGGGGTCGACCTGCAAGCCTATCAGGAGTCGATGGCACGGCTCCCCAAACTGCTCAGAAGGACCCATTGCCCGCGTGTGATGCCCTGGTCAAACGGCTTCGCCGGCCTGTTTCGGCTCGATTTTTCCGGCGGGCTCTTCTCGCGAAATTACGAGCATCCGGTGTTGGTTTCTGGTACCGACGGCGTCGGGACCAAGTTGAAAGTCGCCCAATTGGTCGGCCAGCACGATACGATCGGCATCGACCTGGTCGCCATGTGTGTGAATGACACGATCTGCTGCGGAGCCGAGCCGCTGTTTTTTCTCGACTACGTGGCCATGTCCGAAGATGACCCGCCGCTTTTGGAGCAGATTGTCTCGGGCATCAGCGAAGGTTGTCTGGCGTCGGATGCCGCGTTGATCGGCGGAGAAACGGCTATTATGCCCGACTTGTATCAGAGCGGCGATTACGATCTGGCCGGTTTTTGCGTCGGCATTGTCGAAGAGTCGCAGCTGTTGGACGGCTCGACGATCACGCCGGGCGACGTGGTGCTGGGTGTCGCCTCCAGCGGCCTGCACTCCAACGGCTACAGCCTGGTACGCAAGATCGTTTTCGAACATGCAGGCCTATCGGTCGACGATCGAATCAACTCGGTTGCAGGGTTGGAGAGCCGCACGGTCGGACAGTGGCTGCTTGAGCCAACGCAGATCTACGCCCAGGCGGTCCGCGATGTGCTCAATCACTACACGGTCAAATCGGTCGTCCACGGCATCGCCCACATTACCGGCGGCGGCCTCCACGAAAACCTGGCGCGGGTGCTGCCCGTCGCGGTTGACGTAGAAATCGACCGCGGCAGCTGGACCGTTCCGCCCCTGTTCGGTTGGCTACAACAGTTGGGCGATGTGGACGAAGCCGAGATGTATCGCGTCTTGAACATGGGCATCGGGCTGACACTGGTCGTGAGCGACTATTACGCCGAGAGCATCGTTCAGCAGCTTGCCACGCAAGGGTTGGAAAGCTGGCAGATCGGTCGCGCCGTGGAAGGGTGCGGCGAATGCCGCTGGGCTTAGGATCCGTGAACAAGTCGAGCGCCGCGGCTCTGAATTCGTTTACCGGAAAGCGCCCGCGGGCCGGTTGTCACTGCCGAGCTTTGCAGCGCCGCGATTCTTGGCCAGCGATTGATCTGGCCCAGCCGGCTTCGAGGGGCCTGCTTCTTGTAATGCCTGCAGTACCTCCATCTGCGTGAGCACATCGGGTAGCACGATCACCTCGCGCTGCGGATCGGCCGGATAGATGGCAAGCAGCGGAATGCTCTGGCTGTTGAGCTGGCGCAGTGCGGCTTTAATTTGCGGGTTGCGATCGGTCCAGTCGGCCAGCAAAGTGACAACCTGGTTTTCTTCAACCAATTCCTTGACACCCTGCCGGTTGATTGCAAGCTTGAGATTCATTTTGCAGGTAAGACACCAGTTGGCCGAGAAATCGACCATCACGGTCTTGCCCTCGGCCCGGGCCTGGGCCAACGCGGCGGGCGAGTAGGGCTGCCAGGGGAGCAGCGATTCCCTGGGCGTCAGGAAGCTGAAGGCGAGCCAACCGACGAGTGTCGCTACAGCGGTCGCTCCGATCCACACATTTCTCCGTTGGTCCTTCGGCGCGGTTACCGGCGTTCTGCCAATCCACCAACATGCCAACCAAATGCCGAACAACAGCGAGAGGGTCGCCAGGAAATAATCGTGCTTGATCGTTGAGAACAGATAGACCACCGTGGCCAGCAGGACAAAACCCAACAGGTTCTTCAGCGTATCCATCCAGGCGCCCGGCTTGGGGAGCCAGCTGATCAGCGACGGCACGGCCCCAATCAGCAAATAAGGCAGCGCCATGCCGACACCGACCGACGCGAAGATCAGATAGATTACGTAAACAGGTTGGCTAATCGTGAATCCGAACACGGGGCCCAAGAAAGGACCGCTGCATGGTATCGCCAACAGGGTCGTGACAATGCCCATGCAAAACGCCCCGAAAGGGCCTTCCCGAGCAGCCAACTTGGTCGCTTTGCCCGAGGTGGCAAAACCGGGGATCGGCAACTCCCAAGTCCCCAGAAAACTCAGCGCCATCGCAAACACCAGAGCGGTCATGCTCACTTTGAACCAGGTGAGGGTATACAGCTCGCCCCAGGCAAAGCTCTCATCGCTCAAACCCAACTGAGCTAGCGCCGCCAACGTGCCCAAGATCATGAAGACAACAAATAAGCCTGCTGAGTAAGACAGGTTGAGCGTCCAAATTCGCGCCCGACTCTCTCCACCCTGTTTAGCAAAAGACATCAGCTTCAGACCGATCACCGGTAGGACACACGGCATCAGGTTCAATATCAGTCCACCCAACAGGCCGGAACAGAGGACCAGCCAGAGCGAAGTCTCATCGCTCGCGGACAGGGGCGCCTCCTCGGAGAAGGCCTGAGGTGGAACTGAAAACCCTCCGCCCAGTTGGGCGGCAAAGGTCTGCTCGAAAGGGATACAAGTTTGCGGGTTACATGCCTGCCCGATCACTTGACCGGCGAGTGATAGGCTGGCGGGGTCGACGCCGTCTGCCAGTTCGATTGGTGCGTACCAGGTAATCTTGCCTTCGTGTTCGCGCAACTCCAAGCCAATCCAGGCCTGTTGGTCGACGTGGATTCGGGGTGGCTCGATTGGACGCCAGGGGCCGACTATCTGCGCGCCACCACCTACGGTCAGTTCAATTTGAGTCGCCTGCGGCCCGCCGCCCCCGTCGGGTAGATTCCCTTGGTCGACGGCGTAGACGTAATACCCTTCGGCGATCTGCGCAGTGACAAACAACAGCGCCGGCTGTTGTCCCTGGGCGGGAGTAAATTGCGCCGAAACGGTTACCTCACCGCCCCGATTGCTAGGACCGCCCGGTAGTCCGCCGAAACCCTCGGGAAACTCGAACTGCCCTTGCGCAATCTGAACCGCTGCCAACTGGAGAAGGCAGAACAAGAGCACAAAGCGTAGTCTGACGGCGCCTGGTAGAGCAACGATCATTCCCTTGATAACCTCATTAGAAAGCTTGAAACTGTTGGCATCCTGCCATGCTGAGCACTATTTGAATTTTACCTGGATCCTGAATAGCGAGCAACGTCGACCAGCGCTGGCGAAAGGCGTCTCACTC
>Ga0315336_1002103_pt1 | contig 32659 bp, 25 predicted proteins | sample ASW5metaG_FD_204512 | JGI IMG/M metagenome (GOLD analysis project Ga0315336, IMG submission 204512) | Ammonia-oxidizing marine archaeal communities from Monterey Bay, California, United States - ASW #5 | ecosystem: Environmental > Aquatic > Marine > Intertidal zone | place: USA: California...
CTGACTGCTCGACGACCCGTACGATTTGATCAGAGTTCGAATGGTTTAAATCGAACGTAAGCTCATCCTTGACAAACAGCATGATCAATAGGCAAGCTGCCATTCCGACAGCGAGGCCACCCATATTTATGGCGGCAAATACAGGGTTCTTTCGCAGCGTGCGAACAGAAATTTTCAGGTTATTGAAGAACATAAACGAGTTCCAGATAAGTTTTTCTTTGAGTCGGTCGGGTATGAGAAGTAGTACCTGGCGGCGGTACCAGGATGTGGCGCTGGCTGCACCTTCATTTGAAGCGATGCGATGAAAGGCCTCCTCAAAATCTCCGGCGGGTGTGTGCCAGTCGTCGCGGAGAAGCCAGCCGAGTAGGAAGGCGCTAAATCGAGGCGGTCGATGATTGATGCTCATGATGAGATACCTCCAGCTAGAACAGAAGGCAGTCCGTCCCACATGGCAGCTTCAACCTGACGAACTCTTGCGAGCGCTTGTTTTCCCTGCTCAGTCAGTTGATAGAGTCGTTTCTTTCGACCACCGCGTTCGGGTGTCGAATTGCTTATGGATGACGTCAATAGTCGCTTACGATGAAGCCTCTCAAGAGGGGTGTAGATGGATCCAAGAGACCATTCATATCCCGTTATTCGAGAAATTTCCTCCTGCACGGACAGGCTGTATGCGTCCTGCTGCAGTCTCCAGACTGCCAAAAGGACGAATTCTTCAGATCGGGTGAGCAATTTCAGCATAAGGAATGGCCAGCGTAGTAAAGGAAGCGAGTTCCAGATAATGGAAGTTGATATACGGGCCTGTACGAGTATGTTTCGTTTTCTGGAAAACGGATTTGTCGGATAGTTGAAATGCGGCGAGTTTCCTTGACTCGACTGTCCACGCTAGCATACGCTGTCCACATTCTGGGTCACATATTTAGCCGAGGGTGCGGAAAAAAGAGCACTCATCGGCTCTTTTTTCCGTTTTTGGCATGAGGGGATTGTTTTCTACCCTCGTTCCTGGCCCGGTGCGAGCAAATATTATCTTAAATGTAACATTTATAGTTACATATGAAATGATCAGAGTGCCTTCTACGGACACGTTTTATGGGCAAAAGGGGTTTAAAATGACAGAAATAGGTCAAATGTCGAGTTATGACGTCGGATGGGTTGGTGTCGTAATGCAAAACAGGCGCGGTATTTGTCTTTGATCTGGATAGTTCATCGGACATCGTCTCGCGAACACAACAAACCGACTGAAAAGTCAAAGTTGAGGATAACGACATGGCAACTTCCGCTCAGAGCATTCAATCGCTTTCAAACAGGACTTCGTTCTCTGTTCTACTCTCACGGTACATGAGAGGCCAGATCGGGGATTCAGCCTGGGGGAAACTGATGATGATATTTGACGCAGAAAATGTTACGTCGAGTGAGCGTATGGCTTACGCTCGCTTCATGAATGACATGCTCGCTGATCGCGAGAAGTCACTTCTGCATATTCCGGCCAGAGACGAGGCTACAGGTATACTTTCAGATATCCGTGCAAAGAACTGAAAGTCCTGTAGTACTGTCGCGATGACACACGAAAAGTGAGGGTAGAGGTGAAAGGTGGTAGTGCAACTTGAACCGAAACCGAAACTGAAACTGAATCTGAAGATCTAAAAAGCTACCTCCTCCGGTTAGCGTGACCCTGTTTTATTTTGGTGGGTGGGGCAGGGATCACCGATCTTCAGCTTATGCGCCGAGCGGGCTTTGCCCGCTCGGCGTTTCTATTTGTACCTGGTCGACTCTCGGTCGGTGCTATGTTCGAATCAGGCCCCCGACAGGAAGGCGGATCCAGTTGAGTCGGAGACGTAGCCAGTGTCTGGGTCGAGTGGGTGCTAAACGGCCGAATCGAGATTCGTCGAATCAGAGGCGATGGTGGGGTTCATCGAATTTCGGACCGTTTCGAAAAGGTGAACTTCGCTTCCTATCCAACCAACGGTGATCAGAGCTCGCGCAAAGAGAAGCAGCTGCTGAACAATGAATGCGATGAGTATTCCCGTCATACTCAGGTCGAGCATCAACAATATCAGTAGCAGGATGACGCCGGTAAACATCCATCCCAAATAGATGGTGTTTGCATCACCGGATCGGAATGGCCATTTCATTCCTTCCAACCAGCTGTCCTTGACAGATTTTCCAGCAATCACGAGTTCGGCCCGGCCGAAGTCATGCATCATATCGATGAACGCGACTCCAAGGAATAACACGAGTGGCATAAACACGAACTGTAGCCAGAAGCTAGCTACCTCTCCCGAAATCATTGAAGAGACAATTGCTACCAGTAAGATTACCCCTACGAGAAAAACAATTGTCATTCCAAAATAGAACAGACCCAGCAAGGCAGATTTTCCTGTATAGCGGCCGACTCCTTGCCAGAATGAGCGATCTCCTGTAGCACTTAGAGCATGCGTGAGTCCAGCCGAAGAGGCAACTTTCCAGAGAAAAAGTAGCGGGATGAACCAGAGCAGTTGTGCCATGATGATCTGCACAAGTGGGCCAGATTCCGCGAAAAGATCGGCCATCAGCGATATATCCAAATCTTGTGCCATCTCGGACGAGAAACCGGACAATTCCGTGGCTGAAGAGAACGCGACAAAAATCGGAATGGAAAGAATCAGGCCTAGGGTCAGATTCGCCACGTACATGATGGCCGCGAGTCCGGGTCGTCGCCTCGCGGCGGAGTAACCAGAAGAAAAATAAGATAGAGCCATGCCAAAGGGGTGTTAGAGTTGATCGGGTGACGATCGGATTAGAGTATGGCGGACAGCAGGTAAAACATCTTTTGAAGGACCGTCATCGACACAAGTTGAGACTTCCTCGCAAAAGAACGATCTGACTTGTGGTGGGTGACCTGCCGATTATTAAGTCGATTGGTATCGAGTAGGACCTTGAATTCTGGATCGATATACGCCTCCACAATTTGTGATTCTCCTCGAAGGGTGAAATCAATCCACTTGTCCTCCCCAGCCCAAGATCGCGTCTCGATGGATCCGTCCTGCCGTTCAAATTGGATGGTTACGGGAAATATTCCGTCTCCCAACCGGTGGATTCTAACTCGAGATCCGAAGGAGTCGTCCTCATTGCGGGTGTTTGTTATCGAATCCACGGCGTAGTCCACGACCGCAGTCCCATAAACAAATTGATCGAAAAACCAGTCGAGGTCTTCGCCAGATACTTCTTCGGCGGTTGCCTGAATACTTTCAGTTGTCGGGTGTCTGAAACGCCAGGTTTGGTAATACGACTGCAAGAAATCTTTCTGCTGATCCCACCCCCAGTATCGTTCGAGGGTGTTCATTACGGTCGCAGGCTTGTTGTAAGAAGCTTTGCTGTAGTCTCCCATACGGTATTCCCAGGATCGGCCGAAAAGAGCTCCCTTTGACGGATCGTTTTTTACATATGCCAGACGCTGCATTTCTATGTCGCCAAGTTTTAGCGGGCCAAAATCTATTGCGGAGCCCCTCCCATAGGCATCATCCATAATTCTGGATTCGATATAAGAGTTCATGCCTTCATCCAGCCAAGCCTCCTCAAATTCATTGTTCGCCAGAAGGCCGTAGAAATACTGGTGTCCAAATTCATGAATGGTCACGAGTTCGAGAAACCGGGCCGTCTTGGGCAATCCATAAGTTGTGCCTGCGGTAATCAAGGTCGGATATTCCATGCCATTGCTTTGGCCGACGCCATCAACTACAGTGAGTGTGGTATACGGATATTCGCCTATCCAATCGTCGTAGCGTTCGAGGGCCACTACCGCCGCATCGATGTGCCGTTGCGCTTGTCCTTTGTGGGGAGGCCGAATGAGTGCCTTGATGGCAACGTGTTTCCACTGTTGCTCGAAAACAAGAAACTCTTCGCTCGCCGTCCATGCGAAATCATGCACGTCGTCTGCCAGATACCGGACTGTTTTGAAACCGTCTTCAATGACTTCATCGACCTGCAGACCAGAAGCGCCGATCTCGTATGATTGCGGCAGGCTGATAGTGACGTCGTAGGTTCCAAAATCGGCGTAAAACTCGCTATTGGCGTGGAATTGATGGGCATTCCACTTTCCTTCTGGAGCATCTTCGGAAATGTAACGCTGTCCAGGGATCTCATAGACGGCCAGTTTTGGAAACCACTGGCCCACAAAGAAGAAGGGTTTTCCGGTGTCGGACATCTCCCAACCGGTTCTTGCTACAATTTCTGGGAGTCTGCTCTCAAAATCAATGTCGAGGGTGATTGTCTCTCCGGGAGCAATCGGCTGAGGAAGAGGGACAGATATGACAGTTTGGTCATCTGCATTTCCGTCGTCGGGCTGAATGAATTCGATTTGGTCTGTCAGATCAGAGCTGGGAGGTCTAGGTAATTCAGGCTGCAGGTCAGAATCGTCGGAAGCGATCCTCATACTGGTGATTTCTACTCCGCCTGCGTCGCCATCTTTTCCCGCTCTCGATCCTCGAAATACACCCCCACTCTCCTTGAAGAATGTTGAGTTTTCGTTTTTGAACGCATTCAGGTACAGATGAAACTGAAGTTCTTGGACGGGGACTTCTCCGGGATTGCGCCAGGTGAGGCGCTGAGTTCCTGAAACTGTTCGAGCGACCGGATCCAGCGAGACGTTCATTCTGTAGGATACGCGACGTTCACTCAGTGGCTCGGTACTGGTGGTCGATTCTTGAGCTAGAAGCGGAAGGGTCGAAAACGAAAGAACGAACAAGCAAAAGAAAGACAGGGTGATCATTCGTTGCATCGGCAACACCATTTATTGAATCTTTTCAACGGTCGTTTTCGGTCTTATGTTACGACAGGGAAAGAGCGGAATCAGGACAATTATCAAAGGCTACATTGCGGGTGGAATTGACAAGAGAAACGGCCAAATATCCAAAGCGTGTGGACCTCTGCGAGGTTGGACCTCGAGATGGTTTTCAGTTTGAATCGAAACCGATTCCGACTGAATTGAAAGTGCAGACGATTCGCGAACTAATTGAAGCGGGTCTGCCCAGAATCCAGATCGTCTCCTTTGTTCATCCGAAACGTGTGCCCCAGATGGCGGATGCAGAGGAAGTCGTAGCCGCGATCGGCGAGTCTGATTCGGCCGTGCTCAGTGGATTGGCACTGAATGAACGCGGAGTCCACCGGGCTGCTGCGTCAGGACTCAAGGTGGTGGATCTGTCTATTGCCACAAATGAACGGCACGGGCTCGACAACGCCAATATGTCGGTCGAAATGGGAATTGAGCAGGCAGAACTGATGATTAACGCAGCAAAGCAGGATGGGCTTGAGGTTCAACTTGGGTTGCAGACTGTCTGGGGCTATAAGGAAGCAGGGGATACGAGTTTGGAGCAAATTTTGGATCTGGCAAAACGATTCAGTGGCAAGGGCCTAGAATCGTTTTCGCTCGCAGATTCTACCGGCCTGGCAAATCCAATATCGATCCAACAGGTGGTTAGCGCCGTTCTCGATATAATTGATGTTCCTCTGGTACTTCACTTGCACGACACGCGGGGAATGGGCGTTGCCAATATTTTGGCTGCTGTGGAGGCCGGAGTCACTCGCTTTGATACGTCGCTCGGTGGGTTGGGAGGCTGCCCTTTCATTCCTGGCGCAACTGGAAACGTCGCGACCGAAGACGTCATCTACGCGCTGGAACAGGTAGGCGTCAGGACTGGCATCGACAACGCGCGAGTCGCTACATCGTCGAGGCGCATGGCGAATCATCTGGAGCGGGAATTGTCAGGAAAAGTCTACAAACTGGAGTCGTAGGCCGGAGGGTTAGTTTTCTTCGGCGAATGCTTCGAGGGGAAGGCAAGAGCAGATCAACTGCCTGTCACCTTGGGCATCGTTGACCCGACGAACCGATGGCCAGAATTTGCTCTCGTGTGACCAAGAAGCTGGAAAGGCAGCCTTTTCTCGTGAGTACGCCTGGTTCCAGTCGTCCGATGTTACCATACCTGGTGTGTGCGGGGCATTAGCCAGAACACTCTGTTTTCCCTCGACAAGGCCGAGTTCAACTTCTTGGATTTCACCTCGAATCAGCGTCATCGCCTCGATAAATCGATCAAGCTCCGCTTTGTTTTCGCTCTCGGTGGGTTCGACCATGACCGTCCCTACGACGGGCCACGACATCGTGGGTGCGTGGAAACCATAGTCCATCAGTCGCTTTGCCACATCGACTTCCGTGAGCACTGTATTTTGCCGCAGTGATCGCAGGTCCAGGATATATTCGTGCGCTACCCGCCCGTTCGATCCTTTATAGAGGATTTCGTAGTGTTCTCCGAGTCTATTTGCCATGTAATTGGCATTTAAGATCGCTATTTGAGTAGACTTTTTGAGGCCTTCCATCCCCAGCATTGCTATATATGCCCACGAAATCAGGAGAATCGAGGCGCTGCCAAACGGTGCAGCCGCCACCGGACCTGTACTGCCTCCCGCTTCGATCACCGGATGGCCGGGAAGGAACGGAGTGAGGTGTTCAGCGACGCAAATGGGTCCAACACCTGGTCCACCACCGCCATGTGGGATGGCAAACGTCTTATGTAGATTCAGATGGCAAACATCGGCACCGATGTCGCCAGGTCGACAAAGACCTACTTGGGCGTTCATGTTTGCCCCATCCATGTATACTTGTCCGCCCTGATCATGGATAATCTGGCATATTTCGGTCACCGTCTCCTCAAAAACGCCATGCGTCGAGGGATAGGTAATCATGAGTGAGGACAAGTCGTCGCCTGCTTCAACGGCTTTGGCCCGAAGATCGGCCATGTCGATGTTGCCCTCATTATCACATGCCACGACAACCACGCGCATTCCAGCCATCACTGCGCTTGCTGGATTGGTGCCGTGGGCTGAAGACGGAATAATACAGACGTTGCGGTGCGACTCTCCGAGATTCTCGTGATAGGCCCTTATGACCAGGAGACCGGCATATTCGCCCGACGCACCTGCATTGGGCTGAAGGGAGGTGGAATGGAATCCAGTTATTTCAGACAGCCAATCTCTCAGTTCTCCCATAATCTCGTGGTAGCCTCGAGCCTGATCCGCGGGGACAAATGGATGAAGCTGATTGAACGCTGGGATTGTTATCGGCATCAATTCTGCAACTGCATTCAGTTTCATTGTGCAGGAGCCGAGCGCGATCATGCTCGTCGTCAAGGATAGGTCTTTCGTCGAGAGATGATGCATGTACCGGGTGAGAGAGGCCTCCGAGCGATGCTCATCAAAAATGGGATGAGTCATATAGGCATTTGACCGCGGCATGCTTCCCGCGTAGCCAGACTCCATCGTTGCGGCTAATTCACCAATCGATCCTTTCGTCACCCCGAATACCTCTAGCAGGCTTTCCAGGTCACCTTCCGAAACAGTCTCGTCGAGAGAGACACCGACAGAACCGTCCTCGAAGTATCGCAGATTTATCTTGTTCTGGATTGCCCGCTCACGTAGTTGCTCGGCGTCCTGGACTTCGATTCGGAGGGTGTCGAAGAAATCATCATGCCGGACCGTGAAACCGCCGGACAGAAGAGCAGCGGCCAGGATCTTGGTTGCATCGTGGATTCGGACAGCGATCGCTTTTACGCCTTCAGGTCCATGGTAGACAGCGTACATACTGGCAATAACCGCCAACAGCACTTGAGCTGTACAGATATTGGATGTTGCCTTGTCCCTTCGGATGTGTTGTTCACGAGTCTGAAGGGCCATTCTCAGAGCAGGATTGCCGTCAGCATCTACGCTCACTCCGATAATTCGGCCGGGTACCTGTCGCTTGAAGCCTGAATGTGTGGCAAAAAAAGCCGCATGGGGACCGCCAAACCCGGGAGGGACGCCAAAACGTTGCGTGGAGCCCACTGCCGCATCAGCTCCAAATGTACCTGGAGAGGTGAGTACGGCGAGGCTCATGAGGTCGGCGGCGACGGCTACAAATGCGTCGGAATTATGCGCGGCCTCACAAAAAGAGGTATAGTCAAAAACTGCGCCATCAGAAGCGGGATATTGGAGTAAGGCTCCGAACGTGTTGTCATCGAATTGAAACGCTGCATGGTCGCCCACGACGATGTCTATTCCTAGATGAAGTGCTCGGGTCTGCACAACCGAGATGGTCTGTGGATGGCATTTTTCAGATACGAAAAACCCATTGCGCTTGCTTCGCTTGGTCTGACGGTGAAACATCATCATAGCTTCGGCAGCAGCCGTGCCCTCGTCGAGCAGACTGGCATTGGCTATTTCCATGCCGGTGAGATCCATCACCATGGTCTGAAAATTGAGCAGTGCTTCCAGTCTCCCCTGAGCAATTTCCGCCTGATAAGGGGTGTACTGGGTATACCACGCCGGGTTTTCCAGAATACCGCGTTGGATGGCAGGAGGCGTAATGGTTCCAGAATACCCCATTCCGATATACGAGCGGAATAGCGTGTTCTCTTCTGCAAGCTGACGGGCGCGAGCGAGCAACGCAGTCTCGGTTAGCGCTTCTGGCAGATTGAGGTCTCCCTCCATTCGAATATTGGCAGGGATGGTTTCATCAATCAGATTCTCCAGGGAAGTGAGCCCGATGTCGACGAGCATTTCCTGAATTTCAGATTCAGAAGGACCGATGTGGCGGTCAAGGAAGCGGTCAGTGGACCTCAGGCTAATGGACATGAAGGTCGGCAGGTCGAAGTGATGAGCGAAACGTCTTCTTACTTAGACGCGGAAGACCCAAAATTACGTCTTATGTGTTTCAAGATTGTTTGAATCCGGTCGTCTCCTTTTCAGACAATAGAGCTTCAACGGCTTGTTTAGCCGCTATCTGTTCAGCACTCTTTTTACTTCGGTCTTCTCCGCGCCCAAATTCCTCACCGTCCACTAAAACTGCGACCACAAATCGCTTGTCGTGACTCGGTCCAGATTCCGATTTAACCTCGTAAACCGGTTGAATACTACTGCGTGCCTGAACAAATTCGAGAAGTGTGCTCTTATAATTGTCTTTGACTTTCGATAGTTGATCTAGGTCCACGTGATCTAGCACAGTTCTTTCTACGAACGATTTGGCTGTCGCCATTCCCTGATCGAGATAGATGGCGCCAATTATTGCCTCAAAAGCATCGGCGAGGATGCCGTTGCTGTTTCGTTGATCAACACTCAAGCTGTCGCTTACCTGAATAAATCGGCCAAGATTGATGTCGCGCGCTCGCTCCGCGAGCGCGCGACCATTTACCAATTTTGCACGCAGCCGAGTTAAAAAGCCCTCATCTCGACCAGGAAAATTCTCAAATAGGTGTTCGGCTACTAAAAACCCAACGATGGCATCTCCCAAATACTCAAGGCGCTCGTTCGACATCACATAGGCAGCTGGATTTCCACGGAGCAGGGATCGATGTCGTAATGCCTGATGAAAAAGATCTTCTTTGGTGATCGGGCACCCGATAGTTTTTGACAACTCGACAAGATCGACCTGATCGTCGGAAATGGCGACCTCAGTGGATTGCTGTAAAAACCGTTTCAGGAAGTCAATCAAGAGTGTCCTCGCAGGCGGGAATAGACCAGTCTTGTAATCGCAGATCCCAATTCGGACGAATCGGAGCGATCTGGAATGCCCTCAGTCATAATAACCAAAACAAACGGCATCCCATCCTCTGGATACACGATTGCTGCGTCATGGTGAATTTCGGTGATGGAACCCGTTTTATGAGCGACACTCGTGCCCTCGGGAAGGCCCTGAGGGATCATAGAAGTGAACACCTGATCCATGAGCGTTTCGCGCATTGCCTCATCTTCCGCTGGAGACACTGCATGTCCTGTCCGAATTCTTTCCATCAATAGGGCCAGGTCTGAAGAAGTAGCTCTGTTGGACATGCCGAGGTCAAAGGCTTTCAAGTCTTCAACGCCTCTGATGGTTTGCATATTGAGAGTCCCAATGCGCTCAGATGTGGCCTGCACGGAATCAGCGGATAGAAAGTCAATTAGGATATTGGTCGCCAGGTTGGACGATACCGTTATCATGTTGTAGGACAACTGCTTAAGCGTCATCGGCTGCCCGAGTTGTTCATAAATTGCGTCGTCCGAGTCATCCCCTATGCTGAAAAGAGATCCATCGACGATCGATCGAAACTCATTCTTTAAAATGAGTTCGTCCGTCAGAGCGAAACGGCCCAGATAGGCCTGTCGGTGCAACTCGATTAGTACCGGTACTTTCATGGTACTGGCAGCGTGATACAGGCGATCTCCTCTGAGGTGAAGATCAGTTCCAGTGTGCAAATCGACCACTGATACCGAAACAACCGCATTATTATAGGTCGAAACGAGCTGTTCGATGTCTTCGGTAAGCTGATCCATGTCGGGTATTGTGGGATCGGGTGCGCATCCGGTAAACAGAAACAAGCACAAACAGACGGCAAAACAGGAAATATTCCGGGTCATGAGGGTAGCGCCGCGATTACGGTTGGCGAGTCTTCTGATTCGAGCGATTTCAGATAGTCGACAAGCGCATACATGGACACTTCGACGTCGCTGTAGGCACAGATGCCAGCCTTCACATCCTCGAATTCGGCGAGCGCGATGGGACTGCCGAGTGCGGCGAGATAGAGCGGGTATTTATCTGCTAGATCGCGTACGAATTGTTGTTGGAAGGGCAGCAACCCGAATTTATGCCAGGCAGCAGGTTTGACGATGACTGCTGCAAATACGTTCGAATGATTTGCTGCTTGTGCGATCAGATCATCCAAGTCATCATTCACAGAATCGGGATCGATTTCGATGTAAGACCCATCAGGAAACGCGGTTAGAAATGCTTTTTCGAGAGGAGCTGCGGTGGGGTCATTGTATGTCGTGTGCGGGCGGACAAGAAAACATACTGGGCCATTTTGTCCCATTTTTGGACGGTCCAGAGAAAGGTCAGACTTTTCTCCGATAGCTAACTGAATAGATTTTACCGCAATCTCACGTGCGAGCGCGAGGTGCTCGTCGCATCCAATTATCGAAAGCGGATGAATCACTCCGGGGTCGATAAATGCTCCTTTCCCAAACCGAGCAGCGAAACGAACCTTGAGTCCCCATACTCGATCGAGCGCGGCATCAATCAATTCGTTTGAGACTACGCCCGATGTCACAGCCGTAACCAGATAGTCGACTGTCGCCGGAATATCTTGAATCGCTATATCCAGTAGAATGTCGACGCCCGCTTCCAGTAACTTCGCAGCCATTATGCCAGGGTGCTCGTCTTCGTGTTCTGCGCCTGCCATCAAAAGGCTGTCGGTAATCACAACTCCCCTGAATCCGAGCTCCTTCCTGAGTAGATCCGTCAAAATGGGGCGCGACCTGGTAGCTTCGACTCCTGTATCATCGAGGCCGGGATACGCGACATGCGCCGTCATCATGAGGGATACGCCACTCTTGATGGCGGCTCGGAAAGGCTTTAATTCCTGCTTGTCCAGGTCTTCTCGTTTTCCCGAAACGACGGGTAGCACTTCATGAGAGTCAACATCAGTATCGCCGTGACCAGGAAAGTGTTTGGCGGTGGACAAAAGGCCCTCGCCATTGCATCCTTTGATGTAGACCGAAGCCAGACGAGAAACTGTCTCCGGGGTCGTTCCGAATGCTCGCGTTGAAATAATCGGATTCCGTGGATTCGAGTTCACATCCACTACGGGCGAAAAGCTGATGTGCAATCCTGCAGCCAGCGCTTCCTTCGCGGCGGCACGGGCAGAGCGTTCCAGCAGAACTTCATCCTCCTCACCCAGGGCTTGAAACGCCATGGCATGAGGATAGACGGTAGCCCCCCTGAGCTGCTGGCCAATTCCACGCTCCATGTCAGTTCCGACTAAGAGTGGATATTTTGAAATGCTCTGGAGCCGCGTAATGGTCTGAGGCGTGCGGATTCGGTCTCCGTTAAATAGGCACAAGCCACCGATCGGATACTCCTCCATTAGGGCTTCGATTCTCGCCGCATCCTCTTCGACCGAGATCGACGGGCTCATATTCGAGCCAATTCTGGGAAATATTAGCTGGGAAATCCGATCTCTCAGCCTTTGGGGAGGGGGCAGCATGTGCGCAGAAACCTAGTGTCTTAAAAACCTAGCGTCATAAAAACCTAATGACTTGGAAACACCCGTCGTCATCAGGCAGAAAGATACAATCCACTGGACTTGATATACTCTCCGATTGTATCCGGAACAAGATCCTGAATGGAGGCACCTTTCCTTACGGCATCTCTGATTTCGGTACTAGATAAATTGACAGGCTCTCCAGGTAGCCAGGTCAGGCTGGCCGCTTCTGAAACAGAAGCAATTGGTCTTTCTTCTGATGAGCCAGTCCGCTTGTAACAGACGAGATCCGCCAGTTCCACAATTTTTTCAGGTTGCTTCCACTTGGCGAAATCCCGCAGTTGGTCCTCGCCGACTATCATAAACAGATGGGCCTCTGGGAATTCATCTCGCAAAGACTGGATTGTAGCTACAGAATATGATGGGCTGTCCACTTTGGTCTCTCGAAGGTCGAGTTCGAATCGAGGGTCTTCTTTAACCATCAGCTCGGTCATCTGCACGCGTTGGGCTTTATCACTAATGGTGAGATCCATCTTGTGCGGCGGAACGCCAGCCGGAATCCATAACAGACGGTTCAGTTTGAGATGGTCACACGCTGTGCGAGCCACCCGTAGATGGGCAAGATGTGGCGGATCAAAGGAACCTCCGAATATACCCAGGCGGGTCATGATCGGGAGGTACTCGGCCCGTCTCCCATCAACTGCTGAATATCAGCGTAGAGTTCCTCGGCCTGCTTCAAGAGCGGGCTATCGGGGAAAATCTGAATCAATCGGTCATAATTGATCTCAGCGAGACGTAGGCGTTCAAGCTGACGGTCTCTCACGCTGAGTCGGGCATATTCCAGATAGGCGTTCATAGCTCCCAGAAGGGCATCGTCGGCCATATCGGTATCGTAGTAGCGATCGAAGACTGCTTCATACGAAACGGCAGCTGCGTTGTATGCTTCGCGCCTTTCATATAGTTCAGCAGTATGAAACTGCTTCCGGGCCAGCTTTCCCCTCAACTCGGTGATCCTGTTTTGAGCATCCTGGATCAGGGAGCTGTCGGAATAGCGGGAGATAAACAATTGAAACTGAACAATTGCCCTTTCGGTGTCGGTCTGGTCGAGTTCATACCGGGGCGAGCGGTCGAAATAGGTCAGCGCCAGCTCGTATTCTGCGTCGGCAACCCTCGGGTCGCTTCGGTAGATCTGAGTAAATCTGGTATACTCGTTAGCTGCGAGCAGATACTCTTCATTTGCTCGGTATGAGCGAGCGAGCAAGAGCTGAGAGTCCGCGGCCCACTGGTGGGTTCTTCCGAAATCGAAGGCGCCTTGCAAATACTCGGTTGCTTTCTCGAAGTCACCTTCCTCAAATTCGGCGAGACCTTTGTCATACGCTTCTTCAGGCGTCTCGTATCTGAGTCGACCACTTCCGGCGCATGCCGAAAGGGAGAGCGCCAGAATCAGGAGAGTGATCGGGCTGCGAAAGTTGGAAAGGCAATTAGTGAAAAGACGATTCATAAATACACTTAAAATAACTGGGGTTGCAAAAAGCAACGCGAGATTAGATCCAGCCTAAATCTAACGCAGGAACCCCGACAATTCGTATCTGATCAGGTTTAGAAGCAGTCCAAGCGGGACGGTGTTCGGCAGGCTAGCACCCCATTCGGCAGGCTAGCACCCCGTTAGCATCTGGCGGGCGGATCATACGAAGGCTTCATGGGCCAGTTCCAGCCCGATACAGGGTGATTATTAGCGGATGAGTGTCAGCGAATTATCCCGGTAACGGTGGAAAAAGAAGTACTGATTTACGTTGCCACCATCAAAGTGAATGCGAAGGCCCAGTCCTTCGTAGGGAGGCATGTGACGAATCACATCATACAACTGCCTGGAGTCTCCTCGCGAGAGCGCCCTCAGGGCGAACGATGTTACGTCATAACCCGTTACGCCCAATCGATTTACAGATTTTCCGGACAGTATTTCAAATTCATTTTTAAAGGCTTCGTACTGCGGATCTTCCTCATCGACAAAATAATCGTTGGCGTATGTCGTCGTGAAATGAGCTGCGTTCGTTTTCTGGGGCAGGTCGTGCCACGCAGCGTTTCCGAGCAGTCGCGGAGTTCTTCCAGTACGTTCGAATGCCGACAACACGGCGCCAGCTAGGGTTACAGGATCTCTTGTAGCCAGGGGCACATAGATGGCTTGGACGTACTGCAGCGTGTCTGTCGGCATCAAGTCTGAAAGTTGATACCAGAAGGACTCGTCTGGCAAGATGCTGATGAAATTGATCTTCGCTCCGAGTTCGGAGGCAACCTGGACGAAGCCGTCGCTCAGACGTTCTCCTACTCGCCGATCGTCCGAGCTCGAGATCACACCGAGGCTATCCAGCCGCAGTCCGTTAACTGCAAATCGCGCCATTGCTTCACCGCGGGAAGTCATCGAGGCATTAGCCTGAAAGGCGTAACGTCGTCCACGCGACACTTCTTCATCTGTGGCGAGAGGAGCTAAAAACACTACTCGATCCCGTTCTGCCTGCTCGGCTGCGGCGATGGCCTCTTCGCTGTAGAGTGTTCCGATAATCAGTTGTGCTCCGAGTGCCGCAAGCTGCCTCACTCCGCTTCGAGCCGCGGCCGGCCCATCCCCAACATCACGGTAGATCATGCGAATCTTTTGATTGCCAACCTGTGCGTTGTGCTCGTCCACCGACAGCCGAATACCATTGAATAATTCCTGGGACGCAACGCGGTCTTCATCCGAGAGGGAAAGAAGAACACCTAGATTAATGGCCTCACTTGTAGCACTCCGCAGGGCCACTAGTGCAATTTCGTCTAGGTTTCTCGCCGATTCCAGATAACGACTCGTCGGAAAATCTGAGGCAAAACCGGCTAGCGTAGCTCTGGTGCTCGAATAGTCGCCCATGCGGAATGCGGACTTCGCAGACATGAGTCGGGCAGCAGAAGACGAGGCGTTTACGCTGAATTCGGTTTGAATCTGATCAAATAAAGATCGCGCGCTGTCATAGCGACCCATTTCAAATTCTCTTAGACCCTCGTCCAAAAGCTCTTGTGTTTCGGGAATTGTAGGGATCCCAATCGTCTGTTGACCCACCGCCTGAAGGGTTAGCGCAGACAACAACAAAACGAGCGATACGGTTTGCAGGCTGGCTCTAAGAACAGATTGCGATCTGGAGGTCATTCCCATTCTATGGTGGCGGGAGGCTTCGAACTGATGTCGTAGACCGTCCTGTTGATACCACGTATTTCGTTCACGATTCTATTTGACACGTGAGCGAGGAAATCGTTCGGAAATCTTGACCAATCCGCTGTCATTCCATCAACACTCGTGACAGCGCGAAGGGCGCAAACATTTTCATATGTGCGTTGATCTCCCATGACGCCGACTGTCTGAACCGGTAGGAGCACGGCGAATGCCTGCCAAACTTCATCGTACAGATTCCATTTTTTCAGCTCGCTGATAAAAATGTCGTCAGCATCTCTGAGTAGAGCAAGATCGTCTCTGGTCACCGCACCGATTACACGGATTCCGAGGCCAGGCCCCGGGAATGGATGGCGGCCTACGATTTCTTCAGGGATCTCGAGAAGGCGGCCGATTGCGCGAACCTCATCCTTGAACAACTCGCGAAACGGTTCAATTACCTCAAATTCCATGTCTTCAGGCAGACCACCCACGTTATGGTGTGTCTTGATCGTCGCAGAAGGGCCTTTAAATGAGATGCTTTCGATTACGTCTGGGTAGAGCGTTCCCTGCGCCAGGAATTTCGGTTTTTTGCCAAGCTCCTTTACGATGTCTAGCTGACCCTGCTCGAATACTTCGACAAAGGTGTTGCCAATAATGACTCGTTTTTCTTCTGGATCGACGATTCCATCCAGTCGGTCCAGAAACAGGTCACTTGCGTCGATGGCCTTGAGGCGTATTGCATAATGGTTGCGGAACGTGTCCTGAACTTGCTCCCATTCACCCTTTCTCAGCAACCCATTGTTGACAAAAATGCATGTGAGTTGGTCACCGATTGCTTCATGCAGAAGCACGGCCGCGACCGAGGAATCAACGCCGCCCGAGAGTCCAAGTATCACATGGTCGTCGCCAACCTGCTCGCGGATCTCGGTCTTCTTTTCTTCGATGAAAGACGCCGCGGACCAGTCTCCGCTACACCCACAAATTCGGAGCGCGAAGTTTTCAATGATCTGTCGACCATACTCGGTATGGTGGACTTCCGGATGAAACTGAACTCCGTAGTGGGGCAGGACAGTTGATCGAACCGCCGCTATCGGCGCATTGGAGGTATGGGCGATGACTTCGAAATTCGAAGGCATTTTGGTCATCTTGTCTCCGTGGCTCATCCAAACCTGAGAGCCTTCCGGAATACCGGTGAACAGTTTGGCCTCGTTATCAATCTGAATTGCAGCACGCCCGAATTCCCGTTTGTCTGCCGGTTGCACTTCGCCGTCCAGCAGGTGGGCCATGGCTTGTAATCCATAACACACACCCAGAATAGGTACAGGAGATCCGTCTTCAAGCTTCAGATTCAGGATTCCGGGGTTAAGCTGAGGTGCATCTTCGTCGTACACTGAAGAAGGCCCTCCAGAAAGGATGATCCCGTCCGGGTTTTTGGCCGCTACCTCATCGACTTCGATAGTGCACGGAAATATTTCGGAATAGACTCCGGCTTCCCGGACCCTTCGGGCAATCAACTGGGTGAACTGAGAGCCGAAATCCAGGATAACGATGCATTGGTGCATAAATAGCTTCGATTAACCAACCATGGCAGCGTATTCCGTAGCGGACAGCATGCCGTCGAGGTCGGAGGGGTCGTCGAGTGAGATTTTAATAAGCCAGCCGTCTCCGTAGGGATCGCTGTTGACCAGCTCAGGACTGTCCTCCAGACCCTCGTTGAATTCTGAGACTGTACCGCTTAGCGGCATCAGTAGCTCGGAAACAGTCTTGACGGCTTCCACTGTACCAAAAACTTCGTCGCGGGCCACAGCTTCGTCTAGCGTGTCCACGTCCACATAAACGATGTCGCCGAGTTCTGACTGCGCGAAATCGGTTATTCCTACTGTTCCTGTCGACCCATCAATTCTGAGCCACTCGTGTTCTTTGGTATAGTACAGTCCTTCAGGAAAGTCCATCTTCTTTTTCTTGGAGAGTAAATGATTCCAGGAAGCTCGTATCGAAATCTCCCTGAATGAAGCGTTCATCCTTCAGCAATTGCTGATGGAATGGAATGGTCGTTTTGACGCCCTCGATTACAAACTCGTCGAGAGCTCTCAGCATTTTTTGAATCGCCAGGTCACGCGTCCGAGCGCGAACGATGAGTTTCGCGATCATCGAATCGTAGTAGGGAGGAATCATGTAACCGGCGTAGACATGCGTATCTACCCGAACTCCATGTCCACCCGGGGGGTGAAAGGTGTGAACCGTTCCTGGAGATGGCGAAAAGTTTTTATAAGGATCTTCCGCGTTAATACGGCACTCGATCGCATGGCCATCCAGGATTATGTCGCGTTCGTTGATTTCTTCTCCCATCGCGACCCGGATCTGAAACTCAACGAGATCGCAGTCTGCCACTTCTTCAGTAACCGGATGCTCAACCTGAATCCGAGTGTTCATTTCCATGAAGTAGAAGCTGCCGTTATGGTCCACTAAAAACTCAACGGTGGCTGCTCCTTCATAATTCACTGCCTTGGCGCCTTTTATCGCCGCCTCTCCCATCTCGGCACGTAAAGTTCGATCCACAACGGGTGAGGGCGACTCCTCCAGAAGTTTCTGGTGTCTTCGCTGAATCGAGCACTCTCGTTCACCGAAATGAATGACATTGCCTTTGCCATCTCCCAAAATCTGGATTTCGACGTGGCGGGGATTGGTCACGAATTTTTCTATGTAACAACCACCGTTGCCGAAAGCTGCTTCTGCTTCAGCGCTGGCCGTGTTGAAGAGCGTTTCGAATTCTTCAGCATTCTTAACAACACGCATGCCACGACCGCCGCCACCAGCGCTGGCTTTGACCATTACGGGATAACCCATTTCGTCTGCCAGGCGCTTGCCGTGTGCCGCATCCTTGACTTCGCCATCTGAACCGGGCACGACGGGAACTCCCGCTTTGGCCATGGTGTCCTTGGCCAGCGATTTGTCGCCCATCATGCGGATGGTTTCCGGGGGAGGTCCGATAAACTTGAGATCGTGATCCTGGCAAACGGCTGAAAAGTCAGCATTTTCGGCGAGAAATCCGTATCCGGGATGGATCGCGTCCGCTCCGGTGACCTCTGCAGCCGCAATTATGCGATCGAAACGGAGGTAGGAGTCCTTTCCTGCGGGTGCACCGATACAAACAGCTTCATTTGCAAATTTTACATGCAACGAATCTCTGTCAGCCGTTGAATACACGGCGACGGTCTCGATTCCCATCTCGTGACAGGTTCGGATAATCCGAAGAGCGATTTCGCCTCGATTGGCGATTAGGATTTTTTTAATCACGGGCAATCGTGTTCAGCCAGAGGTGCTTGGTCAGATTCAGCTCGGGTCGACAATGTACAGCGGCTGATCAAATTCAACCGGTGTACCATTCTCAACTAGAATGGACGAAATCGTGCCGTTAACCTCGCACTCGATCTCGTTCATCAGTTTCATGGCTTCGATGATGCAAAGCACATCTCCAACTGCGACTTTTTGTCCGACCTTTACGAATGACTCAGAATCCGGAGTGGGGGCTGAGTAAAACGTGCCCACGATGGGCGCCCGAACCTCTGTTCCAGTGGGAGCCGAAGGTGCAGCAGTCTCGGTTGCCGTTGAAGGCGCCGCCTCGACCGTGACCGCAGCGGGTGGCGGCGGTGCGTAAGCAATCTGCTGTGGCGCCGCATACGGGGCGTGTTTTCGGATGACTAGTCGAAGATCTTCTTCTTCTATTTCAACCTCTGACACATCGCATTCTGCGACCAATTCAAGCACTTCTCTCAGATGTTTGAGATCCATGTAATTTCCTCTCGCTTCAGTAGGTGGCGAATATAGGAATCAGGCAGCGCTGACGCGTGTAACGTAGTCGCCTTTTTCAGTATTTACTTTAATAACGTCTCCCTCGTTAATAAAAAGAGGGACGTAGACTGTTGCGCCGCTTTCAAGAACGGCCGGTTTGGTGGCTCCTTGAGCGGTATCACCTTTTAGGCCGGGTTCACACTCTTTGACCTGTAACTCAACCGCGAGGGGAATTTCAGTCGTAAGCGCCTTGTCACTCGCTGCGTCGGTAATAATATCGATGTTGGCGCCTTCCTTAATGAACTCCCGTCCGGGAACGGAGTCGGCTGGAAGGGAAGTTTGCTCATATGTGTCGGTATTCATGAAGTGCAAGCCAAGGTCGTCTTGATACAGAAACTGATGTTTTCTGCGTTCTACCCTCACTTCTTCAACCTTCTCACCCGCACGGAAGGTGTTGTCTACAACCTTTCCATTTGCAACATTTTTCAGTTTGGTGCGGACAAATGCGCCACCTTTTCCCGGCTTTACGTGCTGAAATTCGATAATGGTCCAGATACCATTATTCCACTTCATCGTAAAGCCGTTTCTGAAATTACTTGTGTCAGCCATCAAGCACTACCATTCCTATTCGATTTGAAAAACTGCTCAGATCGGAAAATATAGGCCCGTTCAGGCCTTTCAGTCAATTTGGCCTCACGAAGATATCGGGGAATAGTAGACCCAATCATTTACGAAATTTGGCCGCAATCTTGTCAATATCGCCTTTTGAAAGCTCCGATTTAGGAGAATCGACTTTGGCCTCAAGGACAACTGGATCCTTCTGAGCTACTCGCTTTCGGATACCTGAAGGCTTCCTTTTTGTCGAGTTTCCCGCTCGCGCGCGTAATCTTGCCTCGATTTCTTCCATCCAAGGCTTTGCTGGTCCACTTCCTTTTGTCTGCGGCGTCGACCACTCACTTCTAGCTGAGTTAGAATGACGTTGCGCAGAGCCGGAGGGAGACATGACCACCGGGTTTTTAGCCCGGTTGATAGGATTCGTCTCGAAGGCGAGGCGCTTGATGTTGACAAGATGTAGTGGCGAAATATTGTCCGCAGTGATGGATCCGCCGATTGTACCAGGTCCCAACGTCATCGCTGGAAAAAGCGAGGTTGTAAAACCAACTGAGCCCAGCGCTGCCACAGAATTGACTACAATTCTCATCGCCGGCTTTTCGAGGGCAAAAGCCTCAATCACCCGTTCATTTGTGGCATGTAGAGCAAGCGTGTGGCCGATGCCTCCAAAATCGAGAATTTCTTTGCAGCGCTCACATCCAGCCTCCCAACCGTCTGCGAGAAACAAGCTCAAGATCGGAGAAAGTGTTTCCATAGACAGGACTTCCCCTTTTCCAACCTCGTCGACCTCGGCAATGAGTGCGCGCGTATTTTTTGGGACGCTGAATCCAGCCATCTCGGCTATTGTTTCGGGCGACTTTCCGACCTGTTCTACGTTTAATCGTCCGCCAGGCGCTACTGTTGCGCGCAGCAGTGCAGACTCTTTCTCATTGAGAAAGTATCCTCCTTCTTTTCGGAGAGCTTCCTTCAATCTTGGCATGACCGGTTTGTCCGCAACAATGCTTCGCTCGGTCGAACAGAGAGTGCCCCAGTCAAATGAAACGCCGTAAACAATGTCCTGAGCTGCTTTTTCGATATTCGCAGATCTATCGACATACACTGGTACGTTTCCAGATCCGACCCCGTATGCGGGTTTTCCTTTCGAATAGGCAGCTTTAACCATCGCTGAACCGCCAGTCGCCAGAATCAAATCGGTTTCTGGGTCTTCCAGCAAAGCAGCAGTGCCTTCCAGCGAAACCTCAGAGATACACGAGAACAATCCTTCTGGCGCACCCGCCCGGTACGCGGCAGTCGCGACAACGTTTAGGGCCTCAATCGTACAGCCTTTTGCTCTGGGGTGCGGGCTCAAGACAATGGCGCATCTTGCTTTGGCAGCGATGATGGCCTTATACATGGCCGTGGCGGTCGGGTTGGTAGACGGCACTAGCGCGGCGACCACACCCATGGGTGATGCAATTTCCCAGATCGAACCATTGTCGGTGGTGTTAATGACACCACAGGTCTTCATACCCGACATGCGCTCCTGTAGCGTACGGGTCGCGAAGAGGTTTTTCTGAATCTTGCTCTCTACTCGACCAAAACCAGTTTCATCAACTGCCATTTGCGCCAGTCGTTCAGACGCGTCAATACCAGCCTTCACCATCTCTCGAACAATCCGATCGACCGCTTCTTGAGAAAAAGTGTGGTACGAATCGAAAGCACTTCTGGCCTTCCGGAGAAGGGTTCGGGCCTGTTGTATCGAATGAAGGTCTCGATCCATCGGTGGTTATTTAAGAAGCGAATGGCGGGTGCCTGAAAGGGAAGATCAATATCCGCTCCATCTGACTGTCCGTCAAGATGCTGTGCAAAGGAATTCGGTCTCGAGGAAAAAAAGTTGGTAGAAATTGAGCTTTGAGCGCAAAAACTAGAAAAAATCTCGTTTTGAGACTACAGACAAACCGCTACTACATCGCGCATTGCGCACAAGAAAACCTATGTCTCGAAAGATCGAGCATGCGGACGAGTACATTCTGGCCGCCTTTTTGGCCGGAGACCTCCCATCCAGCCTCCGAAAAGAAATTGCTTCGTACATCGCAGAAAGCGATAGTGCGAGAGACCTTCTGACAATGGCTCAGCAGGCAATGGATGTCGCCGAGACTGGCGATGGCGCTCCGTATACCAACTTGGAATTGGCAACGGTTGTACCTCCCAGAACCAGTTCAAGAAGAACCACTGCGCAGCCTGTGATTGGCCTCGGAAGCCTTTGGAAGGTTACCGCACTTTTTGCGAGCGCCGTGTTGGTGCTGACAATTACTGTGGGAATACTGGCCTTCGATAATTCGGGAGCCGCGTCATCGAGTGATGGAAACTGGATGCCCACGGTGGGAGCGGAGCAACTGAATCTGAGCTGGCCATCCCAACAAGATGCAATTGCCTACCAGATTCTGATGATGAATACTCAAACAGGCGAAGCGCGCGTGGTTTCCGGAACGGATCAGACTGAGTACTCAATTCTCGCAGCGGAACTGTCCGCGGGCGAACCGAGCAATGTGTGGATTCTCGCCATCGACGCTGACGGAGATATTCTCAGCAGGTCCGGATCGATCGCGGTTCGGAGCAACTAGCTGATCAGAAAGCTCAAGGGACGGTAGAAGGATCTATCCGTCAGTTGCATCAATTCCCAACCGACCAGTGTGGCGAGCATTTCGTTGAAACGTTGGCCATTTCTCTGGATTTAGTCCTACCGACCCGGTTTCGAATGAGTACAAGTATCCGTTTTCTGTCACTACAATCAGTGCACCGTCCCTGGTAATCGTCAACGGTCCATCTGCTTCAGACTGAAGGTTGAAATCCCAGGCAGGTGTGTTATTCGGATTGATCGCCTTAATGTCTTCTCCCGACATAAAATAAATAACTTCATTTGAGTCGATGACCGGCGTGCCTACGTCATCGGCAACATGAATGAATCGGAGACGAGGAGTAAATGGATCTGTGTCTTCATTCAGGGCGATAAGGCCAACACTCGTTCCGACATATATCGTCCCGTCCGGGCCAATTACTGGACCACTACGAAGCGGCCCCGCTAGTTCGTAACTCCAGAGAACGGAACCATCAATTCCGGACAGGGAATAGAGACGGCCTTTATTGGTGACGACATATAGTACCGGGATGGTTGTGGTATTAACTACGCCGGTTGGAAGCGTGACACTGACGCTTTTTTCGATCAGGGCCATTCCGACCATGACACTCCCAATATTTTCTGTGGTCTTCCAGACCTTCACGCCCCGGGGGTCATAGGCATAGACATGCCCATCCGTCGAACCGACATAGATGGTTTCATCGCGTCCGATGACGGGGGGTGTTACAATCGACTGGGCTGTTACGTGAACCGGCCAGCTGCCAGTGAGCGATTTCAAGCCATCGAAAGATTTTACGGCGTGGAGAAATCCGTTGGAGTCTCCAAAATATATCGTGCCGTCGGCAGCTAGTGTTGGAGATGAACGAACTTCGGAGCCAGAGGAATAGTTTGTATTCCAGCCCCACAGTTTGGTCCCTTCCGAGCCGAGGCCATACAGCCTACCGCCTGATGCTGTTACAAAAATGTCTTCGTTGTTGCCGACCAGAGGGGAGGAGTCAATGGCACCTTTCGTGGTAAACTCCCACTTTTTGTTTCCATTGTGATCAAAGGCATACAAAATCTGGTTTGTGGTTCCTATGTACAGATCGTTGTTAAACCCGACTGCCACCGCACCGTCAACATCGCCGACGATTCCGGGTGTTTTCCACCTTATGGATCCAGGCACGCCTTCGCTGCTTCCGTCGTCAACAGATCGAACAACTGCAATGTCGTCAGAGATACGGAATACGGTTGGGCCGCTATAAGCCTTGACTTCGAAGATGTGCTCGCCAAGTGGAAGCGTGTCTGCGTCAAAATCAAATATAAACGTGTCGCCGCCAATAGGATTCGTCTCTGTTGCGACCGGCACGCCATCGATCAACAGGTCAACCTTAGTCACGTACGGCTCTCCAGGTTTTGTGACTGCCACAATTCTCGTTATGCCGAACACAGCATCCAATTCGCTGGGGTCTGTGATATTCATGATAGGTCCGGGGCCGTCCGATACATTATTAATGTTGACAAGGACGGGGGCTGAAATTCCTCTTGCTTGAAATCGGTCGAATGCGATTGCTTCAACTCGGTAGACACCGTCGGGGAACTGAAAAGTGTCGAGAGTCAAATTATGATAGGTGCCATCGAATTCTGTAGTGCCAGCCTGAACTCCGTTCACATTCAACGTTACGTAGGAAACCCAATTGTCTTCACCTAGAGCTACGGCATTCACGGACACCTTCAGGTTTTTTCCAGCAACTGCTGATTGATCAAACGGGCGAATAATTTCGACTTGGGGAGCTCGCTCTTCGGCGGCAGTTCCGAAAATGTCGCAACCGGATATGAATCCGGTGAGCATGATAAGCAGGATGGGGAGGAGGGCCCGCTGATATCCTTTTTGCTGCATAATGCGATTTATCATTGAAGTAATCCGGATTTGATCCGATGCTGTTCGTACGCGATACATATAACTGAGGGGGGATCTACAAGTATCGGACCAACTTTTCGCAAAAGGTCTCCCAAGTGATAATTCGCTTAAAAAAGCAACATTATTGTCTAAATCGGTACAAAATGAGTCAGATCATCTCAAATAAAGCTGTTTCGGGTCTCAAAACGGGATCAAATCGATACTCGAAAGTTCAAAAAAGGCCTCAGGGGTGTGTTTTAGGTACTTTCGATGGACATGGCACGGCTTTTGGTAAGGATGCCCCTGTCATCGAAATCGATTGTCCCACTGACTCAGGTCGACCTCGACTAATTGATTTCGAATGGCATTTGCACTCAGTATTAGTAACGGTTCGTAATGAACGCCACATCCGCATCACCAGTGAATTTTGCTCCTAAACATCTTTCCGGAATCGATGTCATCGACAACGCCTGGGGTGGACTATACCGGGGCGGTTCGTATTTGGTATACGGTCGAGCAGCTAGCGGACGTGGTCTGCTAACCCTCATGTTCGCCCGCACCGGTGCCGCTTTTAGTGAACCAACGCTTTTCGTGTCACCGGATCGCCAGAAAGACCTGATGATTCAGGCTGCATCGATCGGGTTCAACCTTCGGGAAGCACACGAGACAGGAATTGTGAGACTCATGCGTGTTCCACCGCTCATGAATCTTCAGAATATGGGTGACGACGGTGTCTCCAAAGCACTATGGGATCTGGTAACGCTCATTCGCCAGCATCGCCCAACGCGCCTGATCATGAACGACTTCATGCCTTTCGTGGCTTTTCGTTCTTATGACAGATTCAGAAACGAATTTATCCAATTTCTCGAGCAGATTGATTCTCTAGACACAACGACCATGTTGGTCATGCCCGAACCTGCGAATGAGCAGTCGGCTCGTGTCATAGAATTCATGGCCAGTCAGATGACAGGCTCGATCCGTATCGAACTTGGCGAAGATGGTCCATCGACCACCAAACGCCGTATCTCCCTAATTCCTCACATCGGCCATATCAAACGCCAAGTGGTGGACTATTGGGATCTGGAAGATCTAGTAGAGACAGACGTGGCACCTGCCATGCCTTCCGCTCCCCAAAACCCAATCCAGGACGACTCACTCATATTTACCTCAACCTCAGCAGTCGAAGGCGGAGTCCATGCAGCGCACACCGCTTCACAAGCCCCTCCGACTTTTGAACCTACTCCTCCCGTCGCCCAGAGCGGTCCTGCGGAGGTGCAGAGTGGAATGAGTCCGTCGATCCCAATCCCCCCAGTTTTTCAGCCGCAGGCGCCCTCACCGGCACCCCCTCAACCTGCGGCTCCTTCTTCAGGACTAAGTCCAGAACCAGCGCAAACTGCCCCTCAGCAGCAAGCTCCGATTCCTCAGCCGCAGGCGCCTTCACCGGCACCCCCTCTACCTGCGACTCCGGTTCCAACGGCTCCTGTTCCTCAGGCTCCAGCGCCACCTGTACAGGTTCAGGCTCCCGTTCCTCAGGCCCCCGTTTCACCTTCGAGTCCAGCAGAACGAGACTATTCAGACCGTGAATCATTTCGCGTTCGTCTGGAAAGTCAGTTTTCCAACCGAGAGGTCCTACATCAGCCGTTTTTGCTGCTGGCCCTTCGGATGGATCGTTCAGCCGAAAAATCAGCACGACCTTTTGATTTCGACTTTCTGATGGATCTCGTTCGCGAGGAATTATCGGGAAGCGATGATATGCTTGCCATCACGGATGTTGAGAGAATGGTTGTGTTTTTAGGAAACAGCCGAGCCGAGGAAGCCCAGAGTTTCTTCGCCCGATTGAAGGACCGTCTGCGAGTAGAATCGCCATCGCAGGCAGACCATCTTCTGCATTCGGTATCAGCGATTGTAGTTCCAGATGGCCGCCCATTTCAAAATGCCACAGAATTTCTGACGTACGCCCTTGATGAAGCCTAAACCGAAAGGTTATGGCGGGTGAACGTTCGGCCGATAACGTACTCACGTACGAAATTTATTAACCGAACCGCACCAATAAAGACCATGATGCGTCGTTTCATTGGACTTATTACTCTGCTGCTCCTGATGCTGGCAACCTCTAGTGTTGTTTCGGCTCAGGATCTTGTCGCTCAGGAGCGTGCCGAAGATCTTATCGAAGAGGCTCGCTACAGTGAGGCGATCGTCATATTGAATGACGTAATCACTCCGGAGCTCAAGGATACCAGACCGTTGCTGCTTCGCGCCGCAGCCCATGAAGGTCGTCGTGATTACCTAGGTGCCGCACGGGACTTCGAGCGTGTTATTCAGATTAATCCTGGTAGCCAGGAAGCCATCGATGGATTGCGCAGAGTCAGAAGGGATCAAGGGCAGAATCAAGGCTCAGGCAATTTGAGTGCAACAGGTTCTGCGAATCTGGAAAGTCTTGGCCGTCTGGTCAGCTTGAATCCCGACAACCTTGCATATCGAATTAGGTATGCAGATGCGCTTTATGATTCTCGACGATTCAGGGATTCTGGTCGTCAGTATGGAGAATATCTCGATCGCACGCAGGGTACACCTGACGTCGTTCAACGCTATCTCATTGCCATCGCTGCATACGAAGGAGACAACGATCTGGGTGAGGAAATCGCAGATCGCTATACAGATATTTATGCCACCAATGATGATCTCTGGATGCGACTCGGATACTTCCGAATCTGGCAGGGAAAACATCGGCTGGCACAGGAAGCCTGCGAACAAGCTCTACTCCTGAATCCGAACAATCAAGAAGCCAAAGATTGTCTTGGTACGTCTCAGGACCCAGGAGCCGTTCGGTCCGTTTCGCAGTATCCTATCGACGTTTTATACCGGGAACTGAAAGGAGAACCCGCCAATGATGCCAAACGATTTCGTCTGGTTGATCTACTCATTGAGCATGGTCGTTACTTCGAGGCCAAGCAGCAACTGGACTTTCTCGCATCTCGCCATCGTCAGAGCCCCGATTGGTCGCAGCGCTACATTCTCGTCGAAAACAGAATGCAGACGGTGGCCACTGAAGCTCCGCAGCGCACAGAATTTGTTGTAGATCGGTTGATTCGACAGGTCACAGCTTCTCCAAACAATGCAGAGAAACGATTCGAACTCATTCGAGAGTTTCTGAAATATGAGCGCTATTACGAGGCGTACGACAATCTTGATAGCCTCGCCACCGACTATAGCCACACGCGCGAGTGGACTTCTCTATTCGTTCAGGCTGATGAAGGCCTCATCAAGCAGTTGGGCCAGTCACCAATCTATCCGGTTGATCGTCATACGTATCGTCTTCGCTTCAATCCAGCAGACCCGATCGTGCGCTACCAGTTGGTAGATGCACTCGTCGCGGTCGATCGATATGCCGAGGCCTACGATGTCTTGACCGATCCGCAATACTCGAATCCAATGGATCCTGGATATAGAGGTCGCCTGCAGGCCATTCAGGAGACACAGCTAAATCGAGCGCTACAACGGATTGCAACGCTAGAAGCAGATGTGGCTACGAATCCCGTTGACGAACCTGCGTGGAGAGAGCTTATTGGTCTCTACACGGTGGTTGATAGACGTGATGACGTCATCCGAGCCTATGTTCGAGTTATCGAACTCAGACCAGAAGATCGCCAGATTCGAGCAGAATATGTGGATGCGCTTCGTGTAAACGGATATCCTGAGAAAGCTTCGGAACAGGCTGCGTGGCTCGCGGATCGCGATCCGAACAATCCTGAAATAATGCGTCTCTACGTGATGACAGGATTTGCGTTGGACAATCTGGACACACGCGGTGAGTCGTTCCTCTCGACCTTGACCGCGAACCGGAATATGGACGATGCAGAGATGTTGATTGAAGCAGCTGCCTATCGATTGCGTCAAGGAGACATCCAGTCTGCAGAAATATACCTGACACGTGCCGAGCAGCTCGATCAGGCTCGTTGGGCCACTCAAATTGATGCTCTGAATCACCTGATTGCACGTGAAACGCTTCGTTTGGGCCAAGAAGAACAATTTGCTGTACTAAATGAAGCTCGACGCTTCGTGGCTGCCAAGCGCTTTGACGATGCGATTGCATCCTACGAACGCTATTTCGACATTCGCGGAAAAAGAACGCGAGACGAGCTGAAAGAACTGGCAGGAGTTTATGCTGCCGATAAAAACTATGTCGAGTCAATCGGTATCTATGAATCGCTTCTGAGCGAGGTCTATGAATACGACGTGGCCAAAGAAATGTCACGAGTCCAGATCTATCGCGAAGATTATTCAGGCGCTCTCGCTACGCTCGAGCGCCTCCAGAGAGAGAATCCAAGAGACTACGAAGTTCGATTCATGCAGGCGGAATCGCTGCGTGCGCTCGGACTCTATGCTCAAGCTACTGCCATATACGAAGAAGCGTTGATGTTGGCAGCGGACTCGGAGACCATCACGGCCCGACAGGTGGGCATCGATGCAGACATACGAGCGGCTCTTGTCGAATCGGGCGAATATACAGGGATGGATTTTGCAGGTCTGATCATTCCGACGGCAGACGCGACGCGTTCACGCGGTGGCGGAGTTCGATACGACAGATGGGCTCAAGGCATGCAGACGCAGGTCACGTTGCCCATTAATACAGTCCTATCGGCCGGCATCAACTCACATTTTATATCGGGATCGAGACGTCTCGTGCCAGGTTCTCAAATAGTACGCGGCCGGGTAAATCAGATCTTCGGCGGGATGTATGTAGATCTTACTCCACCGGTCAAGTCCGACAAAGCATCTTACTCCAACCGGTTGTCCGGCGAGGTAGGTGTGTATGACTATGAAGGCGCGCGAACCACGATGTACGGGAATATCCGCTACTGGCGGCAAGAACTCGGTCGGTACATGGGTTCTATGGGACTGCGCACAGGAGAGGGTTCTATCGATCTCTGGTCTGCAGGCGGAGGGCAGTTTAATCTTCGATTGACTCAGTTCGACATTCGTGGTAGCTCTGTTACACTGATGCCCGACTCTGTGCTGAAAGTCAATGGTACACTGGCCTTGAACGTCGTACGTGACAATTTCGGCAGTTCGGCTTCCAACAATGGCTCGAATTTCGGAACCAACATTTTGCTGGAAGCTGGATATCGAATTATCGACTACACCTATTTGGGAATGACGTATTACCAGACGTCGTATCGCTCTACGGTCGATACTTATTTCTCGCCACGAAATTATCAGTCCTATGACTTCTTTCTGGAATACGAACGTGAGTTTCCCCTGGACTCCTATCTCCGGCTTAGAGGCGCAGTAGGAATTATTGCGCGAAGCTCCGGGTTTATGGGCAGGCGGTTCGAAGCAGACTACGTGAAACGGCTTGGGTCGAATTTTTCCGTGACCCTGCGTACCACCATGGGAGCTTCGACTCGAACGCTTGGAAGTGGCTCAACCTCGTTTATTGACCAATACAACACGTTCACATTTAGCGGAGCCCTCTACTGGACCCTCTAAAATCAAATCTCTCCATTATTGGCTCGATGGTACTTATGAAACTGCCAGAGATGCCGATTTAAGAGAAGAACGATAGCACCATTGCAATACTGCGCTTAGCATTTTAATGCCAACAGACTCAAACATACAGGACGGAAATCGGATAATCGACGGCGATAAGCTTGATGTCGTGCAGCCGCACATTCCCGTATCGCGCACAGAATTCGTTCCAGTGCGCCGGAAGGAAGACGATTTCCCTACTCCTCACGAGACTGAATCGATGCTCTTGCGTCGAATTTTCGTGTACGGCCTGCTTTCACTCGTTCTGTTTGCCATCATCTACCTCTTTCTCTACGATCCAGGTGGGTTCCTTTTCCGGGTGACGGGAGAGACCAATTCAATCAGTCCGAGTGGCCTGATCGTGTATTCGTCCATTGTGGCGCTGGTGCTCTTCCTGGTGATTTTGTTATTCCGATATCTGTCATTGATGAACATGGCATATCTGAATACGACGAAACACACCATTGAGACGGGGCATGACGCCTCGTTTTTGCCACCGATTTCGATAATCGTTCCGGCATTTAACGAAGGCAAACTTCTGGAGAGTACTGTTCAGTCCCTCATCGGGATGGACTATCCGAAGTATGAAATTATTCTGGTTGACGACGGCTCCACCGATGACACGCGGCCAGTGGCTCGTGGTCTTGTCGGCGTGTACCGTGGTGGCCAGGTCGAAGTACGGTTAGTAGAAAAATCCAATGGTGGGAAGTCGACGGCCTTGAACGCAGGTGTTCAGGTATCGCACTATGACTTCCTCCTGAATGTAGATGGTGATTCACAGCTTTCTCCTGATACGTTGCGTAAGGCAATTCGTCATTTTGTCGATCCCCGACTTGGAGCGATAGCAGGAAACGTGAAGGTGCTGAACCGAAACAACATTTGGACTACGCTTCAGGCGCTTGAGTACGTCGAGGGGCTGAATATGGCCCGTTCTGCGCAGTCTATTTTGAAACTGGTGAACATCATACCTGGACCACTGGGTCTGTTTCGCAAACAAGCGATCATGGATGCCGGCTGGTATAGTTCAGACACATTTGCAGAAGACGCAGACATTACTCTGAAGATCATTCGCGCGGGCTGGAGGGTCGAATACGAACCAGATGCCAAATCATTTACGGAAGCGCCTGATCGAATTGTGGACCTGCTCAAACAGCGGTATCGCTGGACGCGCGGCATTTTGCAGGCCGTTCGGAAGCATCGCGATCTGTTCTTCAACCCGACCATCAATTTTGGTGGCACGATCGTGATGTGGTCTATGGCCTTTGAGTCATTGATCTGGCCGATCATGAATGTCTTTGCGAATGCCTACTTCATCTTCATCGCCCTCGTGTTCAACATGAGTTATTATCTGGTCTATTGGTGGCTCTCTTTGACGCTGCTGGATCTGATTGCCGCTCTCTACTGCGTTGCGGTTGAGAAAGAAGAAGTACGATTGGTTTTCTATTCGCTGTTCTATCGACTCTTCTTCATCTTGATGATTGACGTCACGAAGACATTTGCTACGATCGAAGAATTTCTCGGATTCGGTATGAACTGGGGCAAGCTCGAACGCATCGGCACTGGTTCGAAGCGATAGGGTCTCGATTTTGCCGATGTTGTCTGGCTCTGGGCTGCGCCCAACCGCCGGTCAACCCTTGCTCAACTGCCGGTCAATCTTTGCCCAACCACCGGTCAAACCTTGCCCAATCGTCGGTCATTCCTCGCTCGACAGCTCGCAAATGCCCTCCCAGCTTCGACTCTCCACGAATTATAGTCTCATTTCAAGCGTCTCAGTTTGATTCAAAACGAGACAGAACAATAAAAAATCGACTAAATTGGCTTCAGAAAAGCATATTTCGGTCGAATATGGATTTAGGCACGGTGATTGCTAATACCTGGTCAGAAACTGTAGATTGCTCATTACAAGGCGTTTAAAGCCATGCAGCTAGTTCCAATTTTATCGACGATCATTCTGGTAGGTACCATCGCGACGTTCATTCTGGCCGTCGCAGCCTACATTCTGTACAAGATTCGCGAGCGTCGAGCTCGAGAAGAAGGCGTCGTTCAGACCCAGTACGTTCAAGAGCCCCATGTTTTGGTCGCTCCTCAACAAACAACTCTCGCCGTTCCTGTTCAGCAGGCAGCTCCAGCAACGAATGTATTCGTAGCTCCGACGGTAGCAGCTCCAGCACAACCAGTGGTTCAAACCCCTGCCGTTGTATCTGGTGCAGCAGATGCGCAGAATTCACTTTTCTGGGAATACACAGACGAAGGATTCGTGCCCGTGCAGCCTGAAGAAGCTGCACAGCAGGCAGCGAAAGAAGAAGAGCAGGAAGAAGACGGATTCGCCTGGTTGTAGGGAGGCCATCCCGACCGGGGTCGCCGATCCTGAACCAATTACTCGTCTCAAAAACTCATGCGCAATTTCCAACTTGAAAGAATAAGCACCGTCTGGTTTCTGACGCTTGGGATTACATCCCTTGCTGCAGGTATCCTGGTATACATTCTTCTCCTGGAGTCGGCGCTCGGCGCTTTTCGGATCCAAGACGCGTCACCGGCCAATATTGGTCAGGACACTCGCCCGAGAGTCGCGCTTCTCAACAGCAATTATACCAGAAACGCCCATCGAGCAGTTACGTATCGTGATACGAGTACAGCATGGGTTGATCAGACACTTCTCTCTTGGAGAGAGTTTTTCATTGAACACGAGCCCAGAGGGATTCCATTTGAAGATCTGAGTGATCAGGATCTCGAAGCGGGTTTGCTGGAGAATTTTCAAGTACTCGTGCTTCCGTCTGCTCGTGCATTGAGCGATCTACAGATACGGCGCATTCAGGAGTTCATGGAAGATGGTGGCAGTGTTCTAGCCACGTGGCAGCCCGGGATATACAAAGAAGATGGTACCTGGCGCGGCTGGAGCTTTATGGAAGAGACTTTCGGCGTACAGTTTGAAGGATTCGTCGATCGCGGAAACTGGAACTTCAGAATCTATTCGGACACCTTCCCCGGATTTACACCGAATGGAATTTATCTCCCCAAATATGTAACAGAATCGGAAG